>Ga0213919_1000113_pt1 | contig 43403 bp, 56 predicted proteins | sample McNCre317MG_FD_161056 | JGI IMG/M metagenome (GOLD analysis project Ga0213919, IMG submission 161056) | Freshwater microbial communities from McNutts Creek, Athens, Georgia, United States - 3-17 MG | ecosystem: Environmental > Aquatic > Freshwater > Creek | place: USA: Georgia | collected...
CGCCAGCTACGCGGTCGTCAACGCCGTCGCCCAAGACCTCGGCGCCAGCTACGCGATCATCGTCAGCGCCCAGCAGGACCTCGGCGCCAGCTACGCGGCCGTCAACGCCGTCGCCCAAGACCTCGGCGCCAGCTACGCGGTCATCAACGCCGTCACCCAAGACCTCGGCGCCAGCTACGCCATCGTCGTCAGCGCCCAGCAGGACCTCGGGGGTGCGTACGACGTGGCCGGCACGGTCGCGCAGGACCTTGGAGGCGCCTACGGCATCGCCGGCACGGTCACGCAGGACCTCGGGGGTGCGTACGACATCCTCACACCTGGCAACGTGTCGAGCGACTTGCCGGGCGCGTACGACATCATCAACGCCGCAACCCAAGACCTCGCGGCGGCCTACGGGGTCGTCAACGCGGTTGCGCAGGACCTCGGCGGCGCCTATGCGGTCATCAACGCTGCGGCCCAAGACCTCGGCGGCGCGTACACCGTCGTCGGCAGCGCCGCGCAGGACCTCGCGGCCAGCTACGCGATCGTCAATGCGGCGGCCCAAGACCTGAGCGCCAACTACGCGGTCGTCAACTCCGCAGCGCAGGACCTCGCGGCGGCCTACACGGTCATCAACGCCGCGGCGCAGGACCTCGCGGCGGCCTACGCCTTCGCGACCCCCGTCGAGCAGGACCTGGCTGCCGTGTGGTTGATGTCGGGCAGCACGCAGCAAGACCTCGGCGGGGAGTACACCGTCTACGGGGGAGGCGGCACGGGCGCGTCGGCCGCAGAGATCGCCGAGGCCGTGTGGAAGTACGTCCTCGAGGGCGGCGTCACCGCCGAGCGCTTCCAACGCATCATGCTCGCCGCGCTGGCCGGCAAGAGTTCCGGCGTCGGAGCCGACGGCCCTGAGGTCTACTACGGCCGCGACGGCACGACCCCGCGCCTGACCGTGACCTTCGACGCGTTCGGGAACCGCGACGCCGTCACGCTGAACGGCGCATGAACTACCGCGGCAAACGGCTGTTCGCCGGCCGTTTGTTCGCCGGCCAACTGTGGGGGCCGCCGGTCGTGACGGGAGGCCCGCCGCCGATATGGACGGCGGGCGGGAGCGCGACCGGGCACCGCAACCGTCGCCAGCCGCCGAAGCGTCGCCGCCGTCGCGACACCGACGATGACGTGCTGCTGTTCCTGCTGCGTTAAAACGAAATAACACCGCAGACTCTTCTTCAAACTTGTCCCCAGAATCGGGGCAGTATGAAAAACTGGTACTCGATCAAAGCCGTGTCCGACGCCGTCGCCGAATTGTCGGTGTTCGACGAGATCGGCTTCTGGGGCGTGCAGGCCAAGGACTTCGTTCGCGAGGTCAAGGCGATCACCGCGCCGACGATCAAGCTGTACATCAATTCGCCGGGCGGCAGCGTGTTCGACGCCGTGACGATGTTCAACGCCCTGGCGATGACCGGCAAGACGATCGAAGTCCACGTGCTCGGCGTCGCCGCCAGCGCGGCCAGCTACCTCGCGATGGTCGGCTCCAAGGTCGTGATGCCCGACAACACGTTCATGTTCCTGCACAACCCGATCAACGGGGTTTACGGCAATGCCGAGGACATGCGCGAGATGGCCGACGTGCTCGACAAGATCGGCGCGTCCCTCACCGCTACCTACGCCAAGCGTTTCAAGGGAGACGAACAGGCGCTGAAGGACATCCTCGCGGCCGAGTCGTACCTGACCGCGGCCGAGTGCCTCGAGTACGGCCTGTGCGACGAAGTGGTGCCGGCGATCGAGGCCACGGCCAAGTTCGACATCGACCACGTGCCTGAGGCGGTGCGTGCCGTCGCCTTCAAGGCTGCCGCGCCGGCGCCCGTCGTCGAGCTGCCGAGTCTGCCCGAGCAGATTGCCGCGGCGCTCGACGCCGCCGGGCTGGCCGAGTTCCAAGCGGCGTTCAGCACCGACGCGGCGATCGCCGACGCCGACTCACTGACGGCCGCCGTCGCCGCGGCGCGTGACATCCGTTCGTTCTGCGCGCTCGCCGGCAAGGCCGACATGGCGCCGTCGCTGATTCGCGCCCGCAAGTCGGTCGCCGAGGCCCGCGCCGCGCTGCTCGCCACGCTGGCCGCGGCCGACGAGGACACGTTCGTCGACACCGCACCGCGCAGTGCGCCGAAGACCGCACCGGCCGGCGCGGACGCGCCAATGAATTCAACCGCCCTGTGGGCACAGATCAACGCGATGAAAGCAGGAGTGAAGCAATGACCGCACTGACCCAGGGCATCCAGACCGGCGAGTTCCTGCTGTCGGAAGCAGACGGTCAACTGAGCCGTGAGCAAGTGACCGTCACCGTCGCGGGCGCCGTCGCCCTGCCGTCGGGCAGCGTGCTCGGCAAGATCACCGCCACCGGCAAGTACGTCAAGTACGACGAGGCCGGCACCGATGACGGCCGCCGCGTCGCCGCCGCCGTGCTGCTGAACGCCCTGCCCGGCACCAACGGCGACTACAAGGCGACCGTCTTCGTGCGCAACTGTGAGGTCGCCAGCGCGATGCTGACTTTCAGCGATGCGAACGGCGTGGCCGACCTGAAGGCCCTGAACGTCATCGTTCGCTGAACCCCCAAAATCACCCCGGAGACCTTGCAATGCTGCTCGACGTATTCAACAGCGACGCGTTCCACCTGACCAAGCTGACCAAGGCGATCAACCTGATCCCGTATCGTCCGACGCGCATTCAAAGCCTCGGTTGGTTCGCCCAGGAGGGCATCGACACGACTTCGGTCGCGATCGAGATGCAGAGTGACGTGCTCTCGCTGGTGCCGGTCGCGGCGCGCGGCGCCCCGATGCCGATCAAGAATCTGCCGCGTCGCAACGTGCGCCCGTTCAATACGGTGCACCTGCCGCAGCGCGTCGCCTTGTACGCCGACGAAGTCCAGCAACTGCGCGCGTTCGGCGAGCAGACCGAGACCGAGCTGGCGATGGCCCGGCTGAACAAGAAGCTGGCGGTCGCCCGTCGCGACCTCGACCTGACGATCGAGTTCCAACGCATCGGCGCGGTCAAGGGTCAGGTGCTCGACGCCGACGGTTCGACCGTGCTGCTGGACCTGTTCACCGAGTTCGGCGTGTCGCAGCAGACGCACGACATGGTGCTCGACAACGACGCCACCAAGGTTGCGATCAAGTGCAACGAAGTGCTGCGCAAGGTCGAGGACAAGCTGGGCGGCCAGATGATGAGCGGCGCCCGCGCACTGTGCTCCAACGAGTTCTTCGACGCGCTGATCGGCCATCCGGCGGTCGTCGAGACCTACAAGTATCAGCAGGGCGCCGTGTTGCGCGAAGACCGCCGTCGCGGCTTCGAGTTCGGCGGCATCTTCTGGGAAGAGTACCGCGGCACGATCGGCGCGACCCGGTTTATCGAGGCGAACGCGGCCTACGTGGTTCCCGAGGGCGTGCCCGACCTGTTCGTCACGTACTACGCCCCGGCGCCGTACATGGAGACGGTCAACACCGAGGGCCTGCCGTTCTACGCGAAGCAGGAACTGATGGACTTCGGCAAGGGTGTGGATGTCGAGACCCAGTCGAACCCGCTGCACCTGAACACCCGCCCGAACGCGATCGTGAAGGTCACGATCTAAGGTCATGGCGCTGGGCTACCAAGCCCGTGCAATGCAAAGGGGCCTCGCCAAACTCGGCGAGGCTTCTTTACTTGACGGGGTCGCTTGCGGAAACGTGAACCTGCAAAGGGACACGCTGATCTACGCCGGCATCGGCGACACCGCGGACGACAACCCCGTGGTGCGGTACGACCTGGCGGTCATCTCGTCGGAGCACAACCCGAGGGTCGGCCAACGCCTCGTTCACCCGGACGGCGACTACCGCCTCGACCGCTTGGTGGATGACAACAGGTTCGTGCGTCGATTCATCCTCGTCGTCGTGCCGGTTGCGATCGCCGACTTGAGCGCCGCCTACGAAGTCGAGGCGGTGGCGTGAAGGTCACCATCGACGCCAAGGGCGCGATGCCGGCGCTGGCCGACCGCCTCGGACGCATCTCGGGCAGCGTGATCGGCATGGCGGCGCGCGACGCCGTGAACGAGGTCATCAAACGCTTCGAGGGCGACGCGCTGAAGGGCATGACGGCCGACATCGGCCTGACGCCGGCCTACGTCAAGAGCAAGACCGACCTGCAACTCGCCAACAGCGTGTTGAACCCGAAGGCTCAGATGGTCACGCGGGGCAACCTGACGATCCTCGGCCGCTACCCGCTGCAGCAACTGACGCAGCCCGCAAGCCGCGCAAAGGGCGACCCGAGCCGCGGCATTGGGGCGGGCCGCAAGCAAGCAGGCGTGCGCGCCACGATCAAGCGATCGGCGCCGGCCGCCCGCGACAAGTGGTTCACGATGCGCCTACGCGCCGGGGCCGGCCCTGGTGAGAACGTCGGCGTGTTCGTGCGCGCTACCGGTCGCACCAAGCCGAAGCACATCTACGGCCCGGCCCCGTACTCGCTGTTCCGCCATCAGATCGGCGTCTACGCCAGCGATGTCGAAGCCGACCTCGCCGAAACCACGATGCGGACGATCGTCGACCGCGTCGAGAAAGCGATCGCATGACTACATCCCACCACAGTGCCGAGGCCGTCGGCACTGAGCTGAGCACGCGGCTCGCCACGCGCACCGTCGCGCAAGGCGCCGAGACCAACCTTGGCGCCACGGTCTACCGCGGCCGTCGTCACATCGACGACACCATGATCCCCTGCGTCGTGGTCATCGAAGGCGATGACGTGGTGGCGCGCGCGAACGCGCGCACTGAAGTGCAGCTCGACCAGCGCTACGTGCTGTTCGCCTACGTGCCGTGCGATCCGAACCACCCGAACGACGCAGCGCACGCAGCGCTGCGCGACATGAAGCGGGCGCTGTTCAACACCGACGGCAAGGCCGACAACCGACTCGGCGGCAAGGTCAAAGAAATCGAGTACCTCGGTCGCGACATCGGCCCGCGTGCCGACGGCGCGAGTTTCGTGTTGGCCGCCCTTGAAGTTGGGGTCGCGTACGTCGAGAACCTGGCGAACCCGTAGCGTTAAAACGAAATAACACCGCAGACTTTCCAACCCCGGTCCCGATAGACTGACCCGAATCGACAAGGAGCATTGAGCATGGCTGCACGTGGTTTTCTAGGCGCTGGCGACCTCTACATGGCGCGCCAAGTTTCCGGCGTGTGGGAGGATTACTCGGGCCCCTACGAGGCGACCAAGGTTGAAATCAAGCCGAACGTCGAGCTGAAGGAACAGGTCAGCAAGGGCCGTTCCACCTACGGCCAAGTGATCGAGACGGTCGCCATCGCGCAACCGTCCGACCTGACGATTGACCTGGCCGAAGTCAACAAAGAATCGCTGGCGATCGCGCTGCTCGGCACGACCGCCGCGCTGGCGCAGAACAGCGGCACGTTGACCGCCGAAGTGTTGGTCGCCAAGCTCGACAAGTGGGTGCCGCTGTCGAAGGCCGCGCTGACCGGCTCGCAAACCGTGACCAACTCGGCTGCCAGCACGACCTACGTCAAGGGCGTCGACTACCTCGTCAACGAGCAACTCGGCTGGATCAAGGCGATCGTCGGCGGCGCGATCACCGATGCGCAGTCGCTGAAGGTCACGAGCACCTACGCCGCGATCACCGGCACCGAGATCAAAGGCTCGACGCAGACCCAACTGCGCGTGCGCTTCAAGTTGGACGGCAAGAACTTCGCCGACGACCTGCCGTGCATCGTCACAGTCCACGAGGCCGTGATCGCTGCTGACGCCGCGTTCGACTTCCTGAGCGACGACTTCGCCACGGTCACGATGCCGGGTCGCATGAAGACCCCGACGGGCTACACCGAGCCCTTCACCGTGCACCTGCGCAACGCCTGATGACGGGGGCGCCACGGCGGGGGCGCCAATGCCCGCCACGCACGAACAGCACCGGATGATCCAATGGCGACGGCGAGCAAACGCGAAGTAGGGTTTGTCGTCGGGGTCGAGACCACCGGCACGGGCGAGATTCAGCGCCTGGCCGCCGAGGTTCGCAAACTGGGCGCCGAGGGCGACCCGGCCGCCGAAGAGTTCAAGGCCCTTGCCGACCAACTGGACCGCCTCGGCGAGCAAGTCGCCGCCGTCTCGGCGATCCGCGCGCTCAATGCCGACGTAGATCGCCTCGCGGCCACGCAACTCGAAGCCGCCGCGGCCACGAAAGCGGCCAAGGACGCGCTCGAGGCGCAGACCGCCACCGTCGCGCAACTGCGCGAGCAGCAGACCGCTGCCGCGCGAGCCGTGGCCGACGGCGTCGCCAGCACGCGCGCCGCCGGGGACGCCGTCAAGGCGCTACGCCGCGACTACGACGCCGCGGGCAAGGCCACGCAGGAGTACCGCGACAAAGCGGCTGCGGCCGACGCCGCCGTCACGGAAGCGCGGAACAACGTCGACCGGCTGCGCGAAGCCAGGGACAAGGCGAACAGCGCCGTCGCCGAGGCCGCCCGCGAAGAGGGCCGCCTCGCCGCTGCGTACCTGCGCACGCGCGAGAACGCCAGCCAAGCCGACGCCGCCGTGCGCGAGCGTGCCGCCACGCTGCGCACCGCGCAGGCCGCCGCCTCAGGCCTGGCCGTCAGCACGACCGACCTTGCGCAAGCCGACGCGCAACTGCTCGACTCGCAGGCCAAGCTGATCGCCCAGTTGGGCACGCTGAAGGCGCAGCAGGCCGAACGCCTCGCGCTCGACCAGCAGGCCGAGGCAGCGCTCATCCGCACCACGCAGAACGTGCGGGCGCTGGCGTCGGCCCACGAAGCCGAGCAGGCAGCCCTCGCCGAGTCGGCCGCGGCCAGCGCCGCCAGCGCCGCCGCCAAGCAACGCCTGACGGACGCGATCGAGCGCGTCGTGGCCGCCGAGCGCGCCGCAGCGGCAGCGGTCGACGCCACCAACGCCAAGCGCCAGGCGCAAGGCTCGCTCGACCAGCAGGCCGCGCTCGACGCGCTGAAGCTCGGCGAAGCGCGCCGCGCGTCGGTGCTCGCGATCGAGGCCGAGATCGCGGCGCTCGGCAACTCGGCCGAACGTACCCAGCGCTACGCTCAGGCGCACCGCGACGCGGACGCCGCGGTCGAGGCGTTCGCCGAGGCCACGAAGCGGTCCACCGCGGCCAGCCTCGAAGCGGACAAGGCGCAGTCCAAGCTCGCTGCGTCGCTGCGCGAGACCGAAGCGGCGGCCGAGAAGTACGCGGCAGCGATCGGCGAAGCGGCAGCGGCCGGTGAACTCGACGTGGCTGCCGCGCAGAAGCGTCGGGCCGCAGCCGAGGCGCTGATCGACTCGGAGCGCAAGCTGACCGCCGAACAGCGCGAGGCGGCGCTCACCCGCGACCGCAGCCGGGCGGCACTGATCGAAGAGGCGCAGGCCCTGCTCGCCAGCGCGCGGGCCGCCGACGAAAGCCGCGCCGCCACCGGCCGCCTGGTGCAACAAGCGTTGGCGCTCGGCACGGCCGTCGACGGCACCAGCAAGTCGATCCGCCAGATGGGCACCGTCACCGAACAGGCGTTCGGTGCGACAGGCATCCGCGGGTTGCAGTCGATCGAGGCCGAGATTCGCCGCGTAGACATGGCGATGTCGCAGCTCGCCCGCGACATGCAGGCGGGCCGGATCAGCACGCAGGACTTCGAGCGCGCCGTCGGCAGCGCCGCGGTCAAGCTGAACCAACTAAACGCAGAGGCGCGCCAGGTCAACGCGCTGCCCGGCCAGTTCGAGCGCATCTCGTCGTCGATCCAAGGCGTCGTGAGCAAGTTCGGCGCGCTCGGGGCGGCCGTCGCCACCGTGGGCGTCGCGGTGCGCCCGGTGATCGAGGCGACGGTCGCGCTCGACCAGATGCGCCGCACGCTGACCACGGTTACGGGCAGTTCGGACGAGGCCGCGCGGCAGATCGATTTCTTGCGCAAGGTGTCGCAGCAGTCGGGGCAGTCGTTCACGGAGGTCGGTCAGTCCTACGCCAAGTTCGCCGCGAGTGCGCTGCAGTCGGGGCTTTCGATCCAGCAGACGCAGGACGTATTCAAGTCGGTGGCGCTGGCCGCCGGCAACCTCGGGCTGTCGTCAGACCAGGCCAAACGTGCGCTCGAGGCGCTGTCGCAGATCGCGTCGAAGGGCACGGTCAGCATGGAAGAACTGCGGCAGCAGTTGGGCGATGCGTTGCCCGGCGTGCTGCCGCTGCTGGCGAAGGAACTCGGCCTCACGCAAGCCGAGCTGAACAAGGTCGTCGAGTCGGGCAACCTGCTGGCGCAGGAGGCGATCCCCGCGATCGGCCGTGCGCTGGTGTCGTTGCAGCCGCAGGACGGCGTCGTCAACGGCATGGTGGCGACGTGGAACCGCTTCATCAACGTGGTGAAGCAGGCCGGCACCACGCTGGTCGAGGGCCCGTTGGGGCAAACGGCCGGGGTCGTCTTGACGGCGTTCGCGGGCGTGCTGCGCGACGTGAGCGTGGTCGCCGTCGGGGCCTCGGAAGCGTTCAAGTTGTTCGGGCTGTCAGTCCTGGCCGTGTTCGACGCCCTCACGCCGGGGGGCGCGAAGCTGAAGGACTTGGGCAAGACGCTCGACGACTTCGCGCAACAGGCAGGCACGAACATCGCGAAGTTCCGCGACACGGCTTACGGGGCGAACGACGCCACGACGAAACTCGGCGAGGGTACGAAGTCTCTCGGCACGTCTTTCGCGTCGTTGACCCTCGAGCAGCAGAAGGCGATCGACCAGACCGAGGCGCAGGTCAGTTCGGCCACGAAATACACGCAGGCCGCGAAGGACCAGGCGCAGGCGATCACGACGCTCGCGGGGCTGACGGGCGACGAAGCCGAGGCGCGGACGGCCGCGGTCGAAGCGTCCGACCTCATGGTTGCGGCGGCAGACCGGGAGGCGGCTGCGACGGCCCGACTCGTCGAAGCGCTCAAAGCCTCCAAGGTCCAGAACGAGGCGAACGCTGTCGCGGCCGGGCTCGGCGCAGAGGCGGTTCGCCAGAAGAACGCCGAGGTCGACAAAGAGATCGCCAAGGCCGAGGCGAGCGCCGAGAAGGCGGCGCAGCAGGCTGAGGCGTATCGCGCGACCGCAGCGGCGACCGAACTCGCGGCCAAGGCGGCGCGCGACAACTCGGGCGACATCGACAAGCTGCGCAAAGCCTACGAGGACGCGAAGATCGCCGTCGAGAACGCGCGCCTCGCGATGGTCAGCGGCGCCGGTTCAGAAGCGGACGCCGAGAAGGCCAGCCGCGCGCTCGCTGTCGCCAAGGGTCTGCTGAAGGACGCGATCGACGACGTGAGCGAAGCGCTCGACCGGCAGATCAAGCTGATGCAAGCCGACGTGAAGCTGCAAGAGGCCGGCATCAAGTTGGAGATCGAGCGCCAGAAGAACGCCGTCATCGCGGCGAACCTGGCGGGCAACGAGTACGCGGCTCGGCAGGCGTCGCTGAAGATCAAGGAACTCGAACTCAAGATCGGCAACCTGTCGGTCGAGCAGAAGCGCGCCGAGGCTGAGATGAGGTTGAAGGCCATCGGCATCGAAGAGGACGAACTGCGCAATAGCGGCCGGTTGACTGAGGCGAAGTCGATCGAGTTGTCGGCGCGGCGCAAGACGGAACTCGCGATCATCCTCGAATCGCAGGCCACCAACGAGGCGGCCAAGTCCAAGCGCGCCGAGTACGAAGAACTGCAGAAGGGCACGCCGGCCCGTGAGGCGCACTCGAAGGCGACGGGGGAGGGGACGGCGGCGACGCGCAGCAACACGTCCGCCACCGACGGCAACACGTCAGCTCTCGGCAATAACGAGCGTCAACTGCGCGGCGCGACCACGGCGCAGGATGCCCTCACGCAAGCACGGCAGCGGTACAACCAAGTGCTGCGCGAGTCGCAGCAGTACGGGGCCGGTGTGACCGACGGCAGCGGCATCGCGGGCATCACGGACCCGAGCCTGACTGGCGTTCGGGACGCGGGCGGCGCGGGCAATAGGCTGGCGGCCGACGGGGGCGACAACCTCAGTGTGCTCACCAAGAACGACATGACGCCGACGGACAACCGGCTCATGTTCGAACTGCTGGACAAGTACGAGCGGGGCGCGATCACGGGAGGCGACTACGCGTCGCTGCAGTCGGCGCTCGCCGCCGCGCGGGCCAACAGCCAGTTGACGGCGAACTCGTCGGTCGGGTCGTCCCGCCTTGGGGACTACGCGGCGATTGAAGCCAAACTGGCGGCGGCGGCGCAGCAGGCGTTCTACCAATCGCTGCCGCAGGGGCCGGGCGCTTTCGGCGGGTCCAACACCCCGGCGTTCCGCACCGCGTCCAAAACCGTCAACGTGAACCTGAACGTGGGCGGCAAGACCACGACGTTGCAAGGCACCAGCTCGGCCGCCGACCAACTTCTCAGGCAACTGCAGGACGCCCAACGCGCGGCGGGGGGACTATGACGACGCTCGCCTATGGCGCCATCACGCTGACCCTCCACGACGACATGCTGTGGACCGACGAATACGCGTGGTCGGTCGTGTCGCAGCGCCGCGAGTACACCATCGCGGGCGCGCAGATCATCGACGCAGGGGCCAAGCAGTCGGGCCGCCCGATCACCCTGGCCGGCGATGAGTCTTGCGGCTGGCTGCCGCGCACCACCGTGGACGCCCTCGCCGCGGCCGCCGCCATCCCCGGCCAGCAGTTCACCCTCACGCTGCGCGGCACACCGCACACGGTCGTCTTCGACCACACGAATCAGGCGCTCGAGGCCGAACCCGTGTGGGGTGTGAACGACCCCGCCTCGACGGACAACTACGTCGTCACGCTCCGATTCATTGAGGTATAGCCGACATGGCGATCACCAGTGCAAACCTGAAGTTCATCGCCGCCGAGCGCATGATCGACAACCTCTCGTCCGTCGCGGGCGTGGGCGGCGGCGGGCCCATGAGCCAGACCCTCGTCGTCGACGGCACGACCAACAACGTGTTCCCCGACGTGATGCCCGGCGACCGCACGGCCGGCGTGCAGCAGTTGCGCGAGGTCTACCCGATCGTGCTGTCGAACGACAACGCTACGCTCTACAACGCGACGGCCGGGCTGCTGGTGCGCCCCACCGATGCGAACGTCGAGGTCTGCGCGTTCACGATCCCGTCGGGCAACTTGTCGGCGCAGGCGTCGGCAGCGCTGGGGACGAAGTGGGTGACCGTAGGAAGCGTCAACGCCGACAACGTGTCGGGGTCGGTCGTGATGAACTCCGGCGAGCCGGTCCCCCCGGTCGGCAGTTTGGTGAGCGTCGTCGAGCCGTCTTACACCTACTACAACTACGGCTCGTATGAAGTGGCGAGGTCGGACCGCGGCCTGCGGATCGTCACTGCCGTTGCGGGCAGCACCCTCACTCTTGACGGCGCCGCCATCACTCCGGGCAGTTTCTGGCCTGAGCACCCAGGGTACTCTGTTCACGTCTTGTCGGCGGCTGTAATCTCCGCCGGCACGCGCGTCTCGGCGGTGTCGCTGCTGACCGCGGGAGCCTCGGCGGCGGCCACGACGGTGACGGTCGACCGGGTATTTGCTGCCGTGCAACTGCCTGGCGCGTCGTCCCTCGACACGGTGGGCGAACCGGCCGGCCGCAGCGGCACGCTGCCCCTGTACCTGCCCGGCGATCGACTGTTGATCGAGCACGCCAGCACGCCGACAACGCGCGAGGCCGCAGTCGTCGCATCGGTCAACCACAGCACGGGCGTCATCACGCTCACGGCGGGGCTCACCAACGCGTTCCCGACGGGGTCGAAGGTGACGCGGCCGGTCGCCCTCGGCACGTTGCAAGCCCGCGCCAACAACGTGTTCTCGCAGCAGACGTGGACGCGCACGTGGTCGGACACTGCGACCGGGTCGAGCATCAGCTCGCGCTACAGCGGCATCATCGCGATGGTCAACGAAGGGGCCGTCACCGACCGCTGGGCTTGCGTGTTCACCAGCGCCACGCAGTACAGCCTCATCAGCGAACGCCTCGGCCAGATCGGCAGCGGCAACATCGGCACGAACTACCTGCCGCTGAACCCGATGACCAGCCAACCGTACTTCACGCTCGCCGCAGCGGGGTGGGGCACCGGCTGGCTGCCCGGCAACGCGCTGCGATTCAACACCGTGGCCGCGTCGCAACCCCTGTGGTTGAACCGCCTCGTCAAGCCGAGCACGGCCAGCGGCACCGACCAGGCGACGCTGTTCATGCGCGGAGACGTGGATGCCTAGCGTCCACATCGCGGTCGGCGCACCGTGGGCGGACGGCGCGACGATCCACGCGAGCGCGCCCTCTATCCCGTGGACCGACGGCGCGACTGTCCACGCTGGCATGAGCGGCTACACGCCAGGCTCCCCACCCGTGGGAGGATCGACGACATCCCCGACAGCGGCCAGCGTGTTCGAGATCGCGGCCCGGCAGACCTACGACGCCGTGCACGACTGCAGCCTCACGGACCTGCGCGACGACTCGACGATCGACGTGTTCGACCTGGCGATCGCCACCGACGAGGACTCGGTGTTCTGGACGCTGCGCGCCAGCGGCGCCGGGTCGCTGTACGCGAAGCTGACGACCGGCGAGCAGCCGGCGCAGATCGAGGCCGTCATCGACGGCCTGGTGTGGCGCTTCGCGGTCGACACCGTCTCGCGGTCGCGTGAGTTCGGCACGGACAACGTCTCGTTCACCGGTCGCAGCCTCACCGTGGCCGCGTCGTCGCCCTACGAGGTCGACAGCAACTGGGTCAACGACGGCGATACGACGGCGGCGCAGACCGCGGCCATAGCGAACATCTACACCGGTCTCGAAGTCGTCTGGCGGCTCGACGACTGGATCATCCCGAACCAGATTTTCAGCTTCAGCGGCACGCCCCTCGGCGTGGTGCGCCGGTTGGCCGAAGCGGTGGGCGCCGTCGTCGCCAGCGACCGCTCGGAGTACCGCGTGACCGTGTCGCCGCGCTACCCGAGCCTGCCGAACGAGTGGCCGGTGTCGCCGGTCGACGTGCAGATCGCATGGGAGGCAGTACAGGCCGAGGCGTTCGAGCGCGCAGACAGGCCCGAGTACGACGGCGTCTACGTGTCGGGGCAGCAGGGTGGCGTCGTCGGTTTCGTGCGCTTGGCGGGCTGCGCAGGGGCCACGCCGCACCCCCTGGTGACGGACTTGCTGTTGACGGAGGCACCAGCGCTGCGCCAGCGCGGCATGGCGATCCTCGGCGCATCGGGCGGCCAGGCGCGCGTGTCGCTCACGCTGCCGGTGCTGACCGGTGCGGGCGAACCGGGCGTGCTCGAGTTGAACCAACTGGTGCGCGTGCTCGACCCGGCCGGTACGTGGGTCGGGCTGGTGCGCTCGGTCTCGGTGTCGGTGGCCGACGTGGCGACCGACCCGCGCGTGCGCCAGGTCGTCGTGCTCGAGCGCCACACCAAACTGCTGTCGGGCACCTACGTGCCGGTCGGCGGCAGCCCCGTGGCGGACCCCCTCGTGTTCAGCGGCACGATCGTCGATCAGACCGCCACCGTGGGCGTGGCGTTCTCGCTCGACCTGTCGGGCTACTGGTCGGGCGGCACGACGCCGTACACCTGGTCGATGCGCTCGGGCACGCTGCCAGCGGGGCTCACGCTCAACGCCACGACTGGGGTCATCAGCGGTACGCCGACGACGGGCGGCACGGTGTCGGGCCTCGCGTTCCGCGCGGTCGATGCCGAGGCGCAGATGGCCGACAGCAACACCTTGGAGGTCGACGTGGGGACATCGGGCGGATACCCTCGTGACACTTTCACGGGTGGCGACACGACACTGGCCTCGCGCGTGCCGGAAGTCGGCGGGTCGTGGGTGCTCGGGTCGTCGTGGTCGTCGGACCCTCTAAGCGAAGGGTTGGTGACGGGAGGGGCCGCCCACGCGGCGGCGGTGTCGGGCGAGCGCTGGTATTTCCTCAATGGCGCGGCGCCCGGCTCGGGCGACTGTTACGCCGAGATCGAAATGCTGGCGCCGTCGTCCGCCGGGATCACCGGCTCGCCGGTCGCTGGCTTGCTGCTGACGGACGACCCCAACGACGACTTCGCCAACTTCGTAGGCGTGGTCGCCTACCGCGAGCCGTCAGACAACTCATGGTGGACTGGCGGCACGGGCTACGCAGACCACACCCACGCGACCACGGGGGTTACGTACGCGACTGACGCGGCCAAGGTTCTTCGGGTCGAACTGAGCGCGGGGCGGACCACGGTGCGGGTCTATTTCAACGGCGCGCTTGCGTCGGAGCGAACAGGCGTGCCCGCTCTCGGCGCGTTCCACGTGGGCGTCGACCTCGGCAATTGGAGTGCGACGACGCGGTCCCTCGACATCCTTCGCGTGGAAACGGGAACCCTGTGAGCGCCACCAACCTCTTCGCGAAGCTGCAGCGGCTGCTGCCGCCGTCACCCGTCCTCGTGGGCACTGTCACCGCGATCAACGAGGCCGAGGACTACAGCACGGTCGAACTCGTCACCAACCAGGGCACCAGCGAGTACGCCTCCGGGGTCGCCACGGGGTCGCGCATCCGGGCGCGCGGCACGTTCGTCCCGGTCGGCGAGAAAGCGTTCGTGCGCGACGGCGTGATCGAGACGCGAGCGCCGTCGGACACGCCGCTTGAAATCGAGGTCGGCATCGTCACAGTGCCGCCGGCCGAACTGACGTTCAGCGGGCCGATACCCGACCAGGACGCAACAGTGGGCTCGGCGTTCAGCCTCGCGCTCGCCGACTACTGGACGGGCGGTACGACGCCTCTCGCGTTCTCGCTGACCGCTGGGGCGTTGCCGGCGGGGCTGTCGCTGGCGCCGTCGACCGGCGTCGTCAGCGGCACGCCCACGACGGCAGGCACGTTCGCCGGCTCGGTGTTTCGCGCGACGGACATGTTGGCCTTGCGCGCCGACAGCAACGCGTTCGGCATCGAGGTCAGCGCGCCACCGCCCGCCCGATGGGTGGCTGTGGCGAGCACGTCGCGGCGCGTGTGGTACTCCGATGACCGCGGGGCGACGTGGGTCGACACCGGGTATTCGTTCGCGGCGACGACGTATGTCGAATGGGGTGGCGGGACATTCGTAGCGGCGGACACCGGAGTGACCAGCGACTTCTACACGAGTCCCGACGGCGTGACGTGGACGTTGCGCACCGCCCCAGCGTCTACGATACGGTACGGCGTGGCGTGGAACGGCTCGATTTTCGTGGCCGCATCGCTCCCCCTTACCTACGCCGGCCCCCACGTGCTCACAAGTCCCGACGGCGTGACGTGGACTGCGAGAACCCTTGCCGGAGTCAGAACCGGCGTACCCACGACGCGGAACATCTGTTGGGCAACCGACCGATTCGTCCTCTCGCAAGCTACCCCAGGCGCGGGCGGGGGCGCTACGAACTCCGCAACGAGCCCCGACGGCGTGACGTGGGCCCCGTGCGAACAGCCGTATCACCCGCCCACGTTCGCCTACGCGTCCGGGGCGATCAAGGTCGGGTCAACCTACTCAATTCTGCCGGGGAATTCCAACAACAAGATTTACACGACCACGGACTTTGCGACTTTCACGCAGGTCACGCTTTCTTCGGGAACGGCCGCGATAGCGACCAGCACGGGGTCTCCGGCCGCCAGGAATGGGTCCACGTGGGTTATCGCCAGTCCGACCGGGCTGCGTTCAACAACGGACGGCCTTACCTTCGTGGTGCGCCGCTCCGGCGCCCACACATCAGTGCGGTGGGACGGGGCGGTATTCGTCGCAGACGGAGGCGGCGTCATCGCCACGTCGCCCGATGGGGTCGCGTGGACCGTGGTGACTCCCCCCTTCACCGTGTCGCGCTTGGCAGTCGCTTACTCGCAGGCGTAACCGAAATCCCGCCGCTTGCGCGGCGGCCGTAGTTCGACTAGAGTGCTACGTTATAACGCAAGGATTGTCGATGGTCGAGCCTACAGCCGGGGCTTCTGCGAAGGGCGTCGTTGCGCTGGCGGTGCTGATGTTCGGCGCCGTCGCGGGCGAGTACGCCGCCATCGTGTTTTGCGCGCTGGCCGGCGGGCTGTGGACCCTGCAGAAGATGGACACCGACAGCCGCGCGCAAGGCGCGTTGCTGATTTTCCGCCTGGTGCTGACGGCCGTGGTGCTGACCAGTCCGATCGCGTGGTGGCTCGAGCACGAATACCAGTGGCCTGCGCACCGCATGTTGGCGCCCCTGGCGTTCGCCATCGGCGCGCTCGGCGACAAGTGGCCCGACTTCGTCGGTGACGCTGCGCGCCGCATCAACCGCCGCTTGTTCGGGGGCGGCGAATGATCTTCACGTTCGCCTGCCTGATGTTGTTGTATTCGGGCTTCTGCCGTCTCGTGCACACGAGCCTGACCACGCGGCTCGAACTGCGGCTCGCGGTCTACGGCCTGACGGTATCGGCCCTGGTCGGACTGTACGCCGCGCTCTTCCAAGCCTACGACCCCGGCTGGCCCGGCACGTTGATCGTGGCCGCGATGGTCGTCGTGCAGGTCGTAACGGCACGTCTATGGCGCTTCGGCGTCCCCGCCCCTTTCGCAACCCAACGGAGTGAACCATGAAGCTGATCGTCTCGGATTGGAAGCAAGCCTACAAGTGGCTGTCGGTGCAGGCCAGCACGATTTTCGCAACCATCGCCCTGTCGTGGTCGCTGCTGACTCCTGAGCAGCAAGACGCGCTGCTGCAGTTTATCGGTCTGCCCCCCGGCACCCTCGTCGCCATCGCCTTCGGCACGGTCATCGTCGGCCGCCTGGCGGCGCAGTCGGGCCTCGACAAGACCGAGTGATGATTACCTTCGGCGCTCTCGTCTCGGCTGGCATCGCGCCCACGCAGGCGCGAGTGTTCGCCGAACCGTTGGCCGACGCGTGCGAGCGCTTCGGCATCAACACCCCGGTGCGTGTCGCCGGGTTCATCGCGCAGTGCCGCGTCGAGAGCGCGGGCTTCACGACGCTCGAAGAAAACCTCTACTACAGCAGCCCGGAGCGCATCCGCAAGTTGTTCCCGAGCACCGTGCCAGACCTGGAAGTCGCGGCGCGGATCGCGCGCAACGGCAAGGCGCTGGCGAACCGCGTCTACGGCGGCCGGCTCGGCAACGGCGACGAGGCGAGCGGAGACGGTTGGCGCTTCCGTGGCCGCGGCCTGAAGCAACTCACCGGCCGCTACAACTACACGCAAGCGGCGATCGCGCTCGGGCAACCCTACGTCGGGCACCCCGAGCTTGTCGCCGAGCCTGGCGGCGCGTGCCTGACCGCCGCGTGGTTCTGGCACGAGCACGGGTGCAACGCGTTCGCCGACTCGTCGCAGTGGGATGCGATCACCCGCGTGGTCAACGGCCCCGGCATGCTGCAGGCGTTCGAGCGCCGGCAGTATTCCAACGACGCGGTGCGGGCGTTCTCGTGACCCAACGAGCCGACCCGAGCGGAGCGGCGCCTGCCCACACGTCGCGCGACGACGCGCAGGCAGCGTGGCTCGAAGTCGCCGTACGCGCTGCCGAGGCCGCGAAGCAGCGGGACGACGCGCAGGTGGCCCTGCTTCGCGAGGCGGTGCGGTGATCTACACGCACCTGGCCGCCGCCCTGGCCGCCGCCCTGGCCGCGTGGACCGTGCGGGCGTGGAAGGCCGACGCCGACGCCGCCGACATCGTGGCGGGGGTGCACGCCGCGGTCTTGGCGCAACAGGCCGCAGCGGACGCCGCAGCGAGTCAATTCGAGACCGACCGGGCGAAGCTGGCCGCCAGCCGCAAGGTCATCACCGTGGAGGTCGATCGTGTGGTCGAGCGTCCGATATACCGCGATGGCATGTGCCTTGACGACGCCGGCCTGCGCCTCGTTTCAGCCGCCGTCGCAGGCGCCCACGGTGCCAGCCAGCCTACGCGAGCCCTGCCCGCCGCTTCCGCCGCCGACTGACGGCCGCGGGGCGACGACGCTGCGCTGGATGATCGACGCTGCGTTGCAGTACCGCGAGTGCGCGGACCGACACCGGGCTCTTGTGGAGGCGCTGAGATGACGCTGCAGTGGGATGTCGCGCTACTGGTCGAAGCCTTTGATGTGACGCTGTCGCGGGGGGTTGCGTCGGCCGGGGCGTTCATCGCCGGCCTCGTGCTCGGCGTGCTGCTGGGCGTATTGGCCGCGGTGTCGAAATGATCCGCCACGACCACGTCACCAGCGCGCTGCGCTTCTACGCCAGCGACGAACCCGGCCCGTTTGAACCCTACGCGGCAATCTGCACACTACTGTGGGAGACCGACAAAGTGGTGTGGATCGTCGGCATGCACGGGTCGCTCTCGCGGGGCATGCTGCGGCAGTTGGTGCAGTTCCTGCACGGCGCTGGCGTCACGCTCGCCAAGGCCCACCGCCACCCCGCGCACCGGCTGCCGTTCGGGCAGGACGTAGGCGACCACGTTGAACTGGACGTGGCGACGATGGCCGCCCGAACGGGGCTCGCATGAACCGCCCGACACGCGCCCACGCTCGCGAGTTCGGCCGCTACCTGCGTCAGTGGCAGGGGTTGTTGAACCTGCACGACTGGCGCATCGCCCCGAGGCGCGGGAGGGCCAAAGGCGTCATGGCGGAAGTCACGCGCGAACTCGAGCACCGGCTCGCCGGCTATCGACTCGGCGATACGTTCGGCGGAACGCCGATCACGCCGCACTCGCTCGAAGCGACCGCCTTGCACGAGATGCTGCACGTGCTGCTGCATGAACTTGTCGAGATGGCGCGTGCCCCAGGGACGACGCCCGACTTGCTCATGTCCGCCGAGCACCGCGTCATCAACGTACTCGAAAAACTGCTGATGCCGCCGGAGATCGAATGACCCCCCTCTACCGCGTCGACGAGGGGTTGTTCCCCTACGCCACCGCCAGCCAACGGGCGAAGTTGGAGGCCGTCAACGAGCACCGGAGCATGCGTGCGGCGGCCCGCGCGCTCGGCATCCAGTACAACGCCGTCGCGGAGACAGTGGCCGCGGTGAGGAAAAAGGCCGCGCTGCAGGGGTACTCGCCCGAGCACGACATGACGCGCACGGTGCCTGAGCCGTTCGTGCTGAAGGGCGTCAGCACCTACTACAACAAGGACGGCAAGGCGTCGGGCCAGTGGGTCAAGTCGCAACTGGCGCAAGAGCAGTACAACGCAATGGTGAAGGCGGCCATCGGCGAGTTCCTTGCCGACGTGCCGCAACTGCCGGTGGCGCCCGCCCCGCTCGACTTCCAAGGCGACATCATCCCGTGGATTCAGATCGGCGACGCGCACCTCGGCATGCTGGCGCACGCGGCCGAGGCGGGGGAGAACTTCGACCTGAAGATCGCCGAGACCGAGCTGTGCGGCGCCATCGCGCTGCTGATCGACGAGATGCCGAACTGCGAGCGCATCGTGGTCAACGACCTCGGCGACTTCACGCACTACGACAACATGGCGGCCGTCACCGCGGCCAGCGGCCACCCGCTCGACGCCGACGGCCGCATCTCGAAGATGCTGCGCGTCTACAGCCGCACGATGCGATTCATCGTCGAGCGCTGCCTGACGAAGTGCAAGCACTTGGACGTCATCGTCAACCAGGGCAACCACTCGCGGGTCAACGACCTGTGGATGCGCGAGTTGCTGACCGTGGCGTACGGGCACACCGGCCGCGTCCACGTGCTCGATAACGACAACGTGTTCATCGGTTACCGCATGGGCGCCACGCTGGTGATGGTGCACCACTCGGACAAGTGCCCGCCGGCCCGCCTGGTCGGCGTGATGACCAGCGACTTCCGCAAGGACTTCGGCGAGACGGAGTTCCACTACATCGACACGGGGCACGTGCACCACCACTTCGCGTCGAAGGAACATCCCAGCGTGGTGATCGAGTCGTGGAACCACCTGGCGTCCAACGACAAGTGGGCGCACGAGGCCGGCTACCGCTCGCGCAAGGCGATCACGGTTGTCCTGCGCAGCCGCACCTACGGGGATGTGGGGCGGCGCGTGCTGCCGATCGAAGAGGTGAGAGCGCGGCTGGCCCGAGCGGATCAGGCGCAGCCGGCAAAGAAGACGGCCTACGCCGTCTAGGGCGCCATCGCGATGACCTTGGCGCACTCCACGAGGTCGGCCTTGCGGCTGTCGCTCAAGTCGTTGTAGATGCCAAGCAGGGTCGAGGCGGAAGGGGCCGGGCCCTCTCCCTCGCGCAGCCATTGGAACGTCTCGGGCGGCAGTTGCGATGGGTGTACCCCGCCTAGCGCTGCGTCAAGTTCTCGGGCGTCATCGAAGGTGGCGTCAGGTCCGAGCAGAAGGTGCAGGATCTCGCGCAGTCGATCCTCAGTCGTGATAGTCATTTGAAGGCGGCGGCCAGAAGTTGAGGGGGTCGAGGTTCGACGACGCGGGCCAGCCCGGCGGGCGGCCCGCCAATAGAAGTGCGGTAGACATGATCCTCGGCAATTTAGGGTGTTGGGGGGGGTGCCATTGTAAGCGCGTCGTCAGGTAGCGGGCCGGCGTAGCTTTCGGCGTAACTTCACCTGCGGAGAATTTATGACGCCCCGTAGGAGTGCTCTGGTGCCAGCATCAATCAACCACCTATGGAGAATGGTCAATTTGCTATTTTCACCTATGAAATTAACTTCGTTTTAACGTAGTGCATCGCAACGCCACTTGCCGGCACTTGCGGCCCTGGCGTAGATTTCGGCGTAACCCTCCACTGCGCCACAACGAAATGCTCGCCTTCGACGCTCGCACCGCCAAATTACTGGCCCCCGGCGACCACTTGGTTTTCCCCGACGCGCCCGGCCTGCGGCTGGTGGCGACGGCGTCGAGGCGGGCGTGGGTGTACCGCTTCAAGTCCCCGCTGGACGGCCGCATGCGGCAGACGAAGATCGGCGAGTGGCCTGCCATGCCGCCGGCCGGGGCGCTGGCCGCGTGGGAGCGCGTCAGGGCCTCGCGGGCTACCGGCGTCGACCCAGCGGCCGAGAAGCGTGCCACGCGGGCGGCAAGGGCCGCGGCGGCCATGTCCGAGGTAATGACGGTGCGCCGGGTGTGCGACGACTACCTGGCGGGGCTGCACGCCGCGGTGGCCCCGACGACCTACCGCGACATCGAGCGCCTGTTCGGCGCCGAACTGGGCGACTTGGCGGACGCCCCCGCCGCGGCAGTCACGCGTGCCGCTGCGTTCGACCTTCTGAGCCCGATGCGCGACCGCCCCGTGATGGCGCAGCGGCTGCGGCAAACGCTCGGGGCGGCATGGGATCGAGCGCTCGACGCCGGCCGGCTGCCGCCCGAGACGCCGAACTGGTGGCGCCTGGTGCTGCGCGGCAAGCTGGCGAGCAAGGGCCGGCGCGTCAAGGGCAAGCACGCGGGCGAGGTGAAGCGGGTTCTGTCGGACGACGAGGTCGGCGCCCTGCTGCGCGAGATGCCCGTTCGAGGCCTCAGCCGCGACATGCAGGACATCCTGACGCTCTACCTGTGGACGTGCTGCCGGGGCGCCGAGATCGTCGCGATGGAACGTGGCGAGGTAACGCGCGAGCCCGACGCCCTGTGGTGGACGGTGCCGAAGGGCAAGCTCAAGATGCGGCGCAACCCGCTGGTGACGGACCTGCGCGTGCCGCTGGTCGGGCGCGCGGCGGCGGTCGTCCTGCGCCGGCTCGAAGAAGCGCGCGGCAAGACGTGGGTGTTTCCGAGCGTCGGGCGAGCCGGCCACATTGGGCAGGTCGCCGTGAGCGTCGCCGTCGCGCGGGCGGAGCGCCTCGGGGTGGCGCACTGGGCGCCCCACGACCTGCGCAGGACGGGCCGAACGATGCTGGCGGGGCTCGGGTGCCCGGCCGAGGTCGCCGAGGCGATCCTGGGCCATCTACAGCCCGGCGTGCAGGCTGTCTACAACCGCCACGGGTACGACACCGAGCGGCACGTGTGGCTTACTCGGTTGGCGGATCACTTGGAGTCGTTGGGAGCATAGCTTTCTTTTTGATGACCGGCCGCCAAAGCGATGCGGGAAGGGCCGGGGCGACGACGGCGCCGCTCGTGCGGGCCCCCGTCGACACCGTCTTGGTTTTGTCGTCAGTCTGGATTCATCTCGGCCTGTTTGTCCGTGCGGCGGCGCCGCAGCATCGCCTTGGCGACACGCGTGGCCGTGTCGAACGCCGCGCACGCGCGCACGAACACGGTCGGGTCGAGCGGGTCGATCTCCAACGCCGGGGGCGGGGGCTGCGGCACTACCGCGTAGTGCGCCGGCTGGGTGTCGTGGGCGTCGTTCATGCTGACTTGCGCCGCGACGACGTGTTCGGCGGCGGCGGAAGATCGCTCTCGGGCAGGTGCTGCGCCCACTCGACGAGGTCGCTGCGTAGCCACGCCACGCGGGCGTCACTGACCTTGCGCGGCCGGGGAAAGCGCCCGAGGCGTACGAGCTTTTCAAGCGTCGACACGCTCAGGGAGACGGCTTCGGCCGCAGATTGCTTGTCGTAGAAAATCGGGTCCACGGGTCAGTCGTGCCTTGGCGGGTCGTCGTCCTTGCCGGTGCCTACCAGCAGGTCGGGCAGGGTCAGCGGCGGCGAGTGAATCTTGCGGGACAGCCGGCGCGACTCGGCGCAGATCGACAACGCCAGGCGCACGCGCGGGTTCGGGTGTTTCTCGGCGGCGAGTTGGTAGAGGTAGATCGTCGTCGTGCCGCACGCAGCCGCGACGGCCTCACGTTGGTCTTTGGTCAACGCCCTCAGAAATTGGAGAAGTGGCGTTGGTGTGTGGGAAGGCGGCATTGGCGCGGGTGTAGTCGGCGGACGCCGGATACTAACGGGCCTGAGCGACGGACGGGTGTGGTGAGCAAGTTGCATAAATTACCTTGTTCGTCAAAACGCAGGGCAACTTTGCGCCTAAACGCACAAGCATGCAACTTATATTTTGGGGGGAAGGGTTTCCCCTAGGATTCCCCCTAGTCGTGGGGGAGGGGGGCACGTCGGCCCATCCGGCATCAGTCTCCCCATTTGGCGGGGTCGCTTCCGACGTAGTGGTACACGCCTACCTCGGAGTCGATCGCGCCGTACTCCGCCAGCAGGTCGCGCCGCGGGTTGACCGGCCTGGAGGGCATCAGGTAGTAGGCCCTACGGGTCACCATCTCTGCGTCGACGGCAGACCCCGGCGGACCGACGATGTGACCGCAGTCGGCCCGCCGGGCGACGTGACGGCGGTGCAGTGCTTCGACGGTGTGGCGCTGGCCGTCCAGCGGCCCCCCGATGAAGAAGGCGAACTTGGGCCGGGAAAGATTGCTCATTCGCATGTCCTTGTTGAATAAGTGGCCGCTACTCTCCCGGCCCGGTCGGTCGTCGTCAATGTCGAGAATACGCCCACGTGACCACGTCGGGCGCGAGGCGGATCGCGTTGCGCGGTGGCAGGGCGGCCAGCCACGTCGCGACGAATCGCGCCGGGCCGTTGGCGCGAGCGCCGGGCACCAACGCATAGCGACCTTCCACGTAGGCGCGGCCCTTCTGCGTGAGCACCCATAGGTGGACGCGCATGCCGGTGCCCTTGCCCTTGGGCTCGCGGCCCGCCTGTCGGATCAACCCGAGTTCTTGAGCCCGGCCGAGCGCCGACGGCCGGCCCGAGTCGAGCACGTCGAACTTCGAACTTGGCAGCGGCCCGCCGCCCTGCGCGTACAGTTCGCCCACGATTGCGCGCCACCCGCTCATGTGAGACCTCGGCCGAGCGTCCCGACGCGACGGTGCGCGTTGTTGCCCGCCAGCGCGAACACGCTGCCGACGAGGCCTCGCGTGCGGGCGCGATACCGCCGGTTGTACTCGGCGTCGCTCAGGCGACCGGGGGGCTTCACGTCGGGGCCTTTGCCGAGCGCGTAGACGGGGCGCGGGTAGAGCCGGCCGCCGTCGCTGTCGCGGCGGTACTCGGCGATGCGTAGGCCCTTGCCGTGGAGGTTCGACACGACCGCCCGCGCGTGGCTGACCGTGATGCCAAGTTCTTCAGCGACCTCCCGAGCGGTGAGACGCCCGTGTTCGGCGACGAGGGCCAATGTGCGGGCCTTGAGGGTCATGGTGTGAGCGGCCCGTGACGGCGCGGCATGGTCGGGGGCGGCGAGGGCTGGCGCGCGGTCTGCGAGGGGTTGTCGATACTCGAACCCGCCATCGGTGCCGGCGTAACCGCTGGCGTCACCCCACCAGTTCAAGTCGTTGTTCCAACGGCGCTCGACGTAGCGCAAGAACGCCCATCGGCCGCCGAGCATCTTGACGGGTCGCCACGAGAACCAAGGCGCCCAAGTCATAGCCCGCACCCCGCGCCGACGAAGCACGCGCCCTCGTCGTCAACGTCGGCAACGTGGTTCTTCCCATGCCGCGCCCACATGACAACCCCGTGGATGCCGAGGGCGGCGAAGCGTTTCGGGCGAAACATCGGCTTGCCGACTTCGACCTCAAGCGCCGAGACGCGGGCGACCTCGGGTGGCGTCAGGCGCAGGATGTCCGCCCGGTTCGCGTTGACGCACGGGTTGCATTCGAGGCTGCGGTGCGGTAGCGGCTTGAGCCCGGCGCGTTCGAGAAGCGCATCGCGCATCGCCTCAGTGTGGGCGTAGAGCGGGTGCCACAAGGGGCGCTCGCCGTGGTACTCCGACGACTGAACCCACTCGGGGGTGTCCGCCCGTGCCGCGCTTTCCTCGCGCCGCTTCCCGACGAGGGTTACGGCCGACCGCTCGGGGTCGACGCGGTCGAGCCATTCGAGGTACGGAAAACCTTTGAGCCAGGCCGTGCAGAACTGTTGCCCGTTGCCGGGAAAGCCGCTCTTGCGGCGCACGAGTTCGGTCATGCCCTCGCTGGCGATGCGAACGGGCTCGAACCCCGCCGAGCGCGCCAGCGCTTCCCCGACCTCGACCTCAACCTTCCACGTTGGCGAGGCCCACCCGGTATCGCAGTACGCGACGACCACTCGGTCGAGAAGCCCTAGGCCGGCTTCGTGCGCCCATCGGATCAACGCTCGCGAGTCGTTGCCGTAGCTGGAGGATACAACGAACATCGTCAGCCCTTCCGGTATCTCTTTGCGCGCCAGGGACCGGGCGCACGGATCGGCCAGTCGCGCGCCCAGAACGGCGGCACTTCGACGACCGCTTGGAACTCTTCGAGCGAGCCGAAGCCCTCGGGTATCTCGCACACGATCTCGTCGTAGACGTGGAGTACGACGGGGTAGCCGCGTTGTTCGAGGTTGATGCAGGCGAATCGCAGGATGTCGCGGCATGCGCCCTGATTGATGTTCTCGACGATTCTCGAGCCCCACGTGCGAATCTCGATCCAGCCGATCGGGCCGTTCTTCGGGTTGGTGTTGTTGCCCCAATAGCTGATCGACAGCCCGCGGTCGCTTTGATCGACACGCGCATCGTGATACGTGAGCCAGCGGCCCGAGGGCAGTTGTGCGTACAGCGTCTTGCCGCGCATCAGGAACGCGATGCCGCTGTCGGTGCCGTCGAGGCGCTTGACGCGGTACTCGGTGCCGGGGTCGAGGACCGCGCTGATCGCCATGCCCTCGACGCCGAAGTAGTGGGGCGTGCGATCCCAACGCCCGTCGGGTGTGCGCAGCGCCGCTCTCGCCTCGTCACTCACGCTGCCGGCGTAGGCCGGATCGACCGCGTTCTGGGCGATCCCGAACGCCTGCCCGAGTGTTTGGCCGCCCCACAACCACACCACCGCCGGGCTCGCCGCACGCCACGCCAGGATGTTTTTCTTGATCTCGTCGTCAGTGCCGGGCATGCCGAACGCATGCGCCGACCCAAGCCATCCGCCATAGCCGTTGGCGAGTTCGCTAATTTTTCCGAGGGCCCGTAGGTGATGGTGCTGGCCCGTCTCTTTCTTGTGCCGCTCGAACTCCTCCAAAGGCACCTTGAACATGGTGCTCGCGGACGCCTCGTAAATCTTCCCGTGCGTGCGGAACACGTCGATGCGCCACTGCTCGCCCGACAGCATCGCCAGGCCGACCGCCTCGATCGAGTTGTAGTCGGTCGAGATGAGGTCGTGGCCGGGGGCCGCGTCGTACATGCCGCGGATGCAGCCGGCGATGGCGTGCATCGCGTCGCCGAACACGTGCTCGAGCAGCGGCAGCGAGCGCTGGCGAAGCACTTCGATCGCATCCTCGGCGGCGTCGGGGTTCCACTCGACGACGCGCGCGGTCGGGGCCTTGGGCACGTTGCACCACGGGCACGCCATCAGCGCCGATTGGTAGTGCCGTTTGCACCCGCAACGCACGAGGTCAGGGCCAGCCTTCGGGCTGTTGGTCGGCTGCGGACCCTCTCCTGTCGCCCGGCCGGTTCTCGCCCCGTAGTAGATGAACAGGTCGTGCATGCGGCTCGCGGCCGTCGCACGGTTGCGCATCGCGAAGACCTTCTTCACCGACGCGCTGCCGACCGCGGCGCGAATCTCCAACACGCGGCGCGCGGCCGGCGGTAGCGTCTCGACCTTCAGCATCGCCTCGACGTTTTCCTCGTCGAGCGAGTCCATGTGAACGCCCTGGCCGTGCAGCCAGCCGATCAACTGCTGCACCTTGCTGGCGGCGTCCACGCCGCACAACTCGAACAACTCGGCGTGGTACTTCGCCATCGCCTGCTCGATCACCGCGATGCAGTTCTCGACGCTCGCCAGGTCGATGTGGACGCCGCGCTTGTTCACCGCCTGGTCGACTTGCCACCACGCGAGTTCTTCACCTTCGAGGTCGGGCACGAGGCTGCTGGCCTCGGCTTCCGAGACGATGTCGGTCTCGTTGTAGGACAGCATCGCCACCGTGTCGGCGTAGTCCTCGGCGATCAACGCCGTGTCGGCGCCGGCCCGCAGGTCGTCGATGTTCAACGGCCCGTAGCGCATCGGGATGCGCTTGCGCGGGTCCGACTTCGTGGGCTTGCGCGGCATGCAGAACTTGTTGATGAGCCGCACGCCCTCTTTGTCCTTCTGCACCGACAGCGCGAGCACTTCGCCGGCCTTGGCGAGCGAGCCGGGCAGCGAGTACGCGCGGGCCTTGGCCGCAGCGCACCGCCATTGGCTCGGGTGGACCGCCGGCCAGCCCATGCGCGGCACGCACACGTTCTCCCATATCCAGCGCTCGAACGAGACGTTCCACGCCTCGATCAGCCCGCCGGTCGCGAGGTAGGCGAACAGGTCGGCGGGAGGCGGCAGGCCGGGGTGCCAGCGGCGCCGGCCGAGGCCGTCCTTCAGGTCGTAGGCGGCGCACAGCACCTCGCACGACGGATCGGCCGAGTAGATGGCCGCGCCGACCACGGGGAGGCCCTTGGTGCTGCCTGGTGCGCCGGGCGGGCCGATCCACTTGCCGGCGGCTTCGTTCCACACGTAGCCCGCTTCGGAGTAACTTTCAAAATCAAGATCGGGGAGGATCGTCGCGTAGCCGAGGCCCGCGACAAGACGCGTGCCCCGCGGCAGGTCTTCAAGGCGCGGCGGCGTCGGGATCAAAGCGGCTCCCCTTCGATAGGTTTACGCGCGCCGGCACGACCCGCAGGTTACTCGGGACGTGCAGCCCGGAGACACGCTTCCCTTGCAGCGGGAGAACGTGGTCAACGTGATGCGGCACCCCCGTTTCCCGACTCCGTCTCACAGCCGCCGCGTACTTCGCGTGCATCGCCGCGTAGTCTTTCTTCGTCAGCCACGCGGGGGTCCGCTGCAGCAGTGCCGCACGGCGCTTCGCGGTTCTAGCGTTGTAGTCTTCCGCGCAACGGCGCCGGTACTCGGCGCAGTATTCGCGATTGCGCTCAACCCAAGCGGCGTGCTTGGCCTTTTGGGCGTCGCGGTTCTCTCTGTAGTAGGCGAGCGCCGCTGCAAGTTCTCGCTCCCGGTGGCGTTCGTAGTGCGCGCGGCGCAGAACCCGGTACGCCCCTTCCCGTGCCGCGCGGTACCCGGCTGCGCAAGGTTTGCACTTGTAGGCCAAGCCGTCGGGGCTCGCGGCCCGACGGTCAAACTCGGGCCGCGGCTTCCGGTGGCGGCACGCGCTGCAGGGCTTCGTCGGCGTCATCGCTCGAACGCCTCCCGGTGCACGACACGCGCGTGCTTCAGCGCTTCGCCCAGTTCGCCCGGCCGTAGCGCCAGGTCGCGCGCCAGTTGACGGACGCAGTCCATGATCTGGTGAGCCATTGCGCTGCGTTCCTCTTGCGGCGCGGCGAAGTTCCGACTGGCGTCGAACAGGCGCATCGCGAGCCGCGCCTGCACGCCAGCGGTGACGACGGCGCCGAACGCGTCGCCCTTGGTCGCGCGGGCGACTTCCAGCATCTCGACCATGCGCGCTTGCCCCTGCGCCTGGCGGGGGGTGAGCTTCACGTCGGGGCGCGCGTCAGGCGACATTTGACAAGCCCTTTCTCGCAGTCGACGTCGCAGCCGCTCGGGAGGCCGAGCAGGAGGCACGGACGATCTGAGAGACCCGGTCGCTCGACAGCCCGTACTCCGTCGCCACGTCGATCCGCGTGCGCGTCTTGCACGCCCGGACGATCTCCGCATCGCGCTTCGCACGGATCACCCTCGCCTCGATCGTCGTCAGGGACCGCCGCCGCCGCTGCGGGGGTAGGCCGCTGTAGACCGTGCTCAGGATCTCGATCGTCGCAACCCGATGGCCGTTGGCACACTCGCGAGTCCGCCTCAGGGCGAACCCGCGGTCGGCCTTGCGGGTTTCCAGCACCGAAGTCCATGCTCCGCACTTCCCGCAGTTCACGCCAGGACGTACCCGTGCTGCACCATCGCCTCGTGCGTCCAGCCGCCGGCTTTCATCGCCTCGTAGGTGACGCCGGCGGCCTTGGCGGTCATGACCGGGCCGGCTGGCGGCGCGGGCGGCGCGGCGACGGGGGCGGGCGGGGGCGGCATCAGGATGGCCGGGTTCGGGGTGACGGCGACGACCGGCGGCGGGGCGGCGACGACAGCGACCGGCGGGGCGACAGCGACCGGCGGGGCGGGGTTGAACGCGCCGCCAACAGGCAACGCGGACGCGCCGGCCGGCAGTGCGACACCCTTGCCGAACCCGACGGCGGCAGCGTCCGGGCCGACGGTGATCTCGGGGCCGTAGGCGGCCAGGGCGACCATGCCGTGGTTCAGGTAGATGCCAGGGGTGTCGCCCGTGTTGCCGTCGACCGAGCCGAACACCTGCACGTAGTAGCCGAGCTTGACGGCGTCCGCGTCGAGAATCTGCTGGCTGCCGTCCGCGTTGTAGATGCGCGGGGCGAAGCTCGACGCGAAGTTCAGCACCCAGCAACCGGCGTAGCCCTCGTTGTCGACCGGCTTGCGGCCCTTGCGGTTCGGCACGGTGCTGTCGCCGTCGGTGATCTTCCACGCGAAGGCAGGGCCTTGCGCGGGGCCGGGATGGCATGTGTGGCCGACCGTCCAGACCTGCGCGCCCCACTCGGTTTGCGACCAGTGCGTGTGCCCGGCGACCTTGGGGATCGCCACGGCGAAGTAGTAGCTGATGACGGGCTTGCCGGCGTTCGGTCCCGACTTGACGAGGACCGGGCTACCGTGGTTGTCGAGCTTTTCCTGCGGCTTGTAGAGCGACCCGCGGACGACGCGGCCGACCGGGAACAGAATATCTTTGCGAGTGGTCATGTTGAATCGGGTAGTGGAAGTTGAATGCTATTGCGTTTTAACGAAGTCGTCAATTGCTTTTTAACGCGGCGAGACGTGCGCGCGCTCGGTATGCTTTGATCTTGTCGGCGTTGGCGGCGTAGTAGGCCGCTTGGCATGCTTTGATCTTGTCGGCGTTGGCGGCGCGGTAGGCGGCGTCCTGCGCTTTGATCTGCTCCGCGTTGGCGGCGCGGTAACTCGCCTGAGCGGCACGTATTGCGTCGGCGTTGGCGGCGTAGCGGGCCGCTTTGACTGCTTTGATCTTGTCGGCGTTGGCAGCGGCGTAGGCAGCCGCGCACCGCCGAGAATCCCGTAGTTCGGCTTGACCTTCACGTCAATAAGACTTGCCGCCCGCCGCGAATCGCGCTTCAGGCTTGTGGTCCGGGCGGACGGCGTTGAATGCCATCTTCTCGGCGATCGCGCCGCCGAGGTCGAGGCCCAGCGCCCCCGCGAGGTCGGCGATGCGGATCACGGCGTCGGCAAGCTCGACCTCGATCATCGGACGGTGCGGCAGCTTGTCGTCCATGAGGCCCTTGCGGTGGCCCTCCATCGCCTCGCTGACCTCACTGTGGACGAGGCACAGTTTCTCGGCCACGAGTGCCTTGCCGAAACGCCCGTCCCGCTTGCGGGCGACTTCGCGATGGTCGAGGCCGTCCGCGCCGTGCCACCAGCCAGCGGCGCGTGCGGCGCCGTGGCACTGTTTCGTGAGGATCAAGCCGGCGGTAAGCAAAGAGGGTTCGTCAAGTTCAAACATCGGAGTCCTTTAGTACCCACCCCGCGCCCTCGGACCACGACGCCAGCTTTGTCTGCTGGGGGTCGGCGGTCACGAGGCGCCATGCGAGCGGTTCGAGCAGTGAGGCGAGATGCCCCGAGATGCGCATCACTTCGTCGAGCGAGTCGAGCGGGAAGCGGCCGACGGTGCGCCACTTCGCGCAGTCGCCCCGCAATTGGCGTTGGAGGATGACGGTCACGACACCCTCCCGAACACGTGGCGCGCCTTGCTGCCGTCGTCGCGCGTCAGCACGGCGGCACCCTTCGGTGCGTCCGCCAGGGTCGTCAGCAACTCCGGCAGCAGGCCCTTGGCAACCGCCTGTACCGGTGTGACCGCCTCGGCAGGCTTCGCCAGGTCCAGCCCGAACAGTTGGCCCAGCGCGATGACCTCTCCCGCCGGCTTGACCCAGCGCTTGCGGCCGGCGCTTTGTTCGAGCGACCAACCGGGGATCATCACGCCGCGCTTGATCTGCGCGAGCGCCTGCTCTTCGAGGCCCGAGGCGCGCGCTTCGAGGCGTTTGACGCCCTCGCGCAGCATCGCCAGTTCGAGCCCGAGCGCGGCGGGCGGCAGTTCGAGCGGCTGCTCGCGGCCCGCCTCGTCAAGTTCGCGCATCGCCGCGCGCTGCAGCGTCACACACGCGTGGCGAGCGCGGCAATCGCGGCACTCGGGGCCGACTCGTTGGCGCGGCGCGGGGCCGAGCGCTTCGTGCGCCGCGGTGCTGGCGATGTTGATGTGCGGCCGGATGTCGCTCGCTTTGAACTTCCACGTGCGCACCGGGCCGTCGCGATGGTAGGCGCGCGGCTGCACGATCTTGACGGTCACGTCGATGTTGCGGTCGTCGTAGCCCTGCGTCGTCATGTCGTGCAGCAGGCCCGCCACGTACTCGATCAACTGCGGGTTCTCGTAGACCTCGACGTAGCGGTGGCCGAACTTGTAGTCGTAAACCAACAGCGACCCGAATCGCGGCCAGATTGCGAAGTCGGGCGTGCCGAATGACTGCGGGTGCACGCGCGGGATGGCGATCTGCTGCTCGACCTTGCCCTGGTGCGGCGCGAGGCCGTGGGGCTTGAGGGTCTTGACCACGTCGTCGTAATACAGGTCTGCGCCCTCGACCATCTCCTGCGTCAGCACCACGCCGTTCGGCGCGATCTGGCCTACGTCGACGAGGCGCCCCGACAGCATCTCGGCGGCGGCCCAGTGCGACGCCTCGCCCTCGGCGGCCTCGGGCGTCGCTTCCGTCTCGGGGTACTGCGCTTCGAGCAACGTCGAGGCGGGGCACTGGATGCGCCGCGCGGCCGACGACGGCGGGATGATGCTGTGCTGCGTCACGATGCGCGAGCCTCGGCCGGCGCGGCGGGGCGGCGGGGCGGCGTGGCCTCGCTCCACGCGGCACCCCACTCCAAGCGCGCCAGCGCCTGCATCGTGAGGCTGGACTCGGCCACGCCCGCCTCGCGCAACACCGTGCGGACCAACTCCGCGTCGTCGGTGGCCGTCATGCTGCCAGCAGCGCGTCGATGCGTTGACCAACCGGGCCGACGAGGTCGGGGCGCGTCGGCAGCAGCGCCATCGACGGCAGGCCGAACTCCACGCAGATGCTGTCGAGCGCCGCCGAGGTCAGCTTGCCCGACATCAGGTGCGGGCCCATGCGGGAGGCCAGCGACGCGAAGGTGTCAGGTGCCGTAGGCGCAGCCGGCGGCGAGGGAATGGCCGGCGTCTCCGTAGCAATCGGCGCAGGCGGGACGAAAGGGGCGTTCGGACCACCCAACGCCACGCTCGGGGCTCCCATCGCTTGCCGCAGTTCCGCCTCAACCCGAGCCTTCAGGGCTGCGTCGTTCAGGCCGCGCTTCTGACGCCACCGACCGTCGGCGTTCTGCGCCCGGCCGCCAGCGTGGATGCGTGCATCCCACGGCAGACCGTCGGCGTCAACATCGATCCCGGCAGGGCTCGCAGGGGCGGCAGGCGCCGCGGGGACAGCCGCCTCCGGCGCGGGCGGCGGTGCAGGCGGAACGCCAACGGCCGGCGGCGTCACTGAAGTAGCCGGCGGTGCCGCGGGGGCAGTCGGCGGCGCTGCGACAACCGCAATAGAGGGGGCAGGCGGCGGGGGGACCGGCACGGCGGCAACCTCTTGCTGGGCGAAGGGGTTGAACGGCGCCGCGACGGCGGCACTCACACCCACGTCGGGGCGGTCGTTGAAGTCGATCTTGAGTTGGCGGTCTACGCCCCCGTTCAGGTACTCGTGCAGTTCGTCCAGCGAGGCGAAGGTAAGGGTAAGCGTTACTGCGTTCATGCGAAGAAAAGAAGTTGACGGCGGGCCGGACTCTAGTGTGAAATAACGCAATCGTCAACTGCGCTAAAAAATAAATGTCTGCTACGGCGAAACGAAGTAGCATTACGATCCATGAACTGCGCGACTACCAATCCGACCTGCTCCGCAACGTGGTCGCCGAGTGGCACGCGGGGGCGCGCAACGTGCTCGCCGTCTCGCCCACCGGGTCAGGCAAGACCGTGGTGTTTGCCTACGCCATCGCCAATCACCCAGGCAGCAGCGTCGCCATCGCCCACCGTGCGGAACTCGTCTCGCAGATGAGCTTGGCGCTCGCCAGGGAGGGGGTGCGGCACCGCGTCATCGGCCCGGCCACGCTTGGCCGCACGTGCGCCCGACTGCACATGGACGAGTTGCAGCGGCTGTACGTCGATCCGGGCGCTCGCTGCGCTGTCGCCAGCGTGGACACCCTCGTGCGGATGGACAAGGCCGACCCGTGGTTCGCTCAGGTCACGCTTTGGGTGCAGGACGAGGCGCATCACGTTCTCGTCGACAACAAATGGGGCGACGCCTGCGCGATGTTCCCCAACGCTCGCGGGCTGGGCGTGACGGCCACGCCGGTACGCGCGGACGGGAGGGGGCTCGGCCGCCACGCTGACGGCCTCATGGATGCGATGGTCGTCGGCGCGACGATGCGCGAACTGATCGAGCGTGACTTCCTCACGGAGTACCGCGTCTTCGCCCCGCCGAGCGACATCGACTTGTCGGCAGTGGCGGTGACCGCAAGCGGCGACTACTCGCCGCCGAAGTTGAAGGCCGCGCGGCGCGCGTCGCACATCACCGGAGACGTGGTCGCGCACTACCTGCGCATCGCGCCGGGCAAACTCGGGATCACGTTCGACACCGACATCGAGAGCGCCACCGAGACGGCCGCGGCGTTCCGCGCCGCCGGGGTGCCCGCCGAACTCGTGACCGGTGAGTCGCACCCGGAGTTCCGCGCGTCGGCGCTACGTCGGTTCCGCAACCGCGAAGTGCTGCAACTGGTGAACGTGTCGCTTTTTGACGAAGGGTTCGACCTCCCGGCGATCGAAGTCGTGTCGATGGCCGCGCCGACTCAGTCGTACGGCCGCTACGTGCAGCAATTCGGCCGCGCCCTCAGGCCCCTGCCCGGCAAGACGCACGCGATCATCATCGACCACGTGGGCAACGTCCTGCGCCACGGTCTGCCTGACGCGTATCGCGAGTGGTCGCTGGACCGTCGCGAGCGCCGCAGTCGCAGCGCCCCGGCCGATGCGATCCCGGTGCGCACGTGCCTGAACCCCGAGTGCCTGTCGGTCTACGAGCGCATCTACTCGGCGTGCCCCTTCTGCGGCCAGGTCGTCGTGCCGGCCGCGCGCAACGCCCCCGAGTTCGTCGACGGTGACCTGCTCGAGTTGGACCAGGCCGCGCTCGCGGCCCTGCGCGGCGAGAAGGCACGCATCGACGCGGCCGTGCAGGTGCCCCACAACCTCGTCGGCACGCCCGCCGAGCACCGCCTGCGCCGCGTGCACTGGGAGCGCCAGGAGGGCCAGAAGCCGCTGCGCGACGCCATCGCGCTGTGGGCCGGCTGGCAGAACACGCTGGGCCGCCCCGACCCCGAGGTCTACCGGCGGTTCTATTTCAAGTTCGGTGTGGACATCCTCACCGCGCAATCGCTCGGAGCCGCGGAAGCCGCCGAGTTAACCGAACGGGTCAGCACCGAGCTTGCCCGTCATTCCGTGGAGCATGCATGACGCGATGGATAGATTGGAGTGGCGGGGACTACTGCCCCGTGCTGAAGAACACGCCGGTGGAACTACGCTACCGCGGGCTGCGGGAAGGCGAGTTCGAGCATGAGGTCGTCGGGGACGCGACTGACCTGACCTGGATGCACGCAGGTGGCATCGGGGACATCCTCGCGTACCGCCTCTTGGAGCCGCCGCGCGAGTCGAAGCCCTCGAACCCAAAGGACATCGTCGGCGTGCGCAAGGCGCCCCTGTCCACGGTGTCGGGCCCCGTGATCGCCGAACTCGGCGTTGCGATGCTCGAAGGGGCGGCCAAATACGGTCGGCACAACTACCGCGCGGTCGGCGTGCGCAGCAGCGTCTACTACGACGCGACGATGCGCCACCTGATCGCGTGGTGGGAAGGCGAGGACATCGACCCGGACTCGGGCATGTCGCACATCACGAAGGCGATCGCGTCGCTGGCGGTGCTGCGCGACGCGATGCTGCAGGGCAAGGTCGAGGACGACCGACCGCCGCGCGCTGCCCCGTTCTACGCGGCGTTGAACGAGCGGGCCGCCGCCACGCTCGACAAGCACGCGGACAAGTCGCCGCGCCACTACACGTTGGAGGACGAACTGTGAGCGCCCTGACCGGACTCGGCGCGCTGTCGATGGCGTTCGTGCTCGCGTTCACGTGGCATCGCTACAACGCGGGCCGCAGCCCGAGGCGCGCGATCGTCGAAGCGTGGGCCAACCTCGTCGTCGGGTTCACGATCAACTTCGTCGCGAACTTCGCGATCCTGCCGCTGGTCGGCGCGACGTTCACCGCGACGGAAAACTGGTGGATGGGCTGGGTCTACACCGCGATCAGTGTCATGCGGCAGTACGGGCTGCGCGTCACGTTCGAGCGGGTGTGGGAGCCCGCGCGATGAAGCGGCGCCTTACCCCCGCCGGGAAGTTCTGGTTCGCTTACTGGCTGGCGCTGATCGCGGTCTGCGCGTGGGTGCTCGCATGAGAGTCTTCCAAGTTGCGTTCACCTTCACCTTCACGGCGATCATCCTGAACGTCATCGACACTTTGATGATGGGCGGGCCGTTCAACGTGGCGGGCGCGTTGTGGTCGTTCGCCACGCTTTGCCTGCTGTACTTCGCGGTGCGGGAGGACGACCTGTGATCTTCGCCGACTGGGCCGCGAAGTGGGGCGTGCCGCCCGCCGCGATGGCCGATCTGCAGACTCGTGCGTTCGGACTCGACGGCACGCCAGGCGCCGAGGCGGGCCGCTCGGAAGCCGCGGTGCAGTCGCAGGTGCGGCTCGAAGCGTCGCGCAAGGGCGGGCGCCTGTGGCGCAACAACGTGGGCGCCGGGTACAGCGACACGGGGGATTACATCCGGTGGGGCCTGGCGAACGACTCGGCGAGCGTCAACCGCGTCATCAAGTCGGCCGACCTGATCGGGCTGCGCCCCGTGAAAGTCGAGCAGCGCCACGTCGGCACCGTGATCGGGCAGTTCGTGTCGCGCGAGGTCAAGGCGGCCGGCTGGACGTACCGCGGCACGGATCGCGAGGTCGCGCAATTGAACTGGGCGACGTTGGTCAACACGTTGGGCGGCGACGCAGCGTTCGCTACTGCGGAAGGGACTCTATGACCTGGCTCGAAGGCGGACCCGACGAGTGGACGCGCCGCTACGTCGCCGCGCAACCGCTGTGGCTTGGCGTCGCGTTCCTGCTCGCTCTGTGGTTCCTGGGGTGCGGGAGATGACCGCCGCCGAGGTGTGGCCGACGTTCGACGCGCACCGGGCGTGCCGTCGCTGCGATCACGGGGTCGCTGGCGCGTGTCAGCGGGCCGAGGTGCAGGGCAGGGGCCAGCCGGTCGCTTTCAACGCAGCCAGGGCTCGCGGCGGGGCCTGCGGGCCCGAGGCCGACCTGCTGACGATCAAGGGTTTCGACTACTCATTGGAGCGTGGATGATCTCACTAGACGAAGCGACGAAAGACTGGGCCGTTGACGAAGGTGGTTGGAAGATCGCGCCGGCCGGCCTCGCGTGGATTGCAGAAGGCGCGCGGGCCATCCTCGGCGACAGGGCCCGCATCGGCGACGGGGCCAGCATCGGCGACTGGGCCAGCATCGGCGACTGGGCCAGCATCGGCGACGGGGCCCGCATCGGCGACGAGGCCAGCATCGGCGACTGGGCCAGCATCGGCGACAGGGCCAGCATCGGCGACGAGGCCAGCATCGGCCCGAACTCGTCCGACGCCGTCGACCTCGGCTCGGCCGACGGATACCGCAAGTGCGTCGCGCAGGTTGACGGCGTTGCGTACATCGGCGCCGGGTGCCGATGGTTCACGCTCGACGCCGCGCTAGCGCACTGGTCGGCCGCACCGGCAGGTACGCGAGACACGACGCTGTGCTTACTGCAGGCGGCGGTCGCTGTGGCGAAACTTCGCGGTTGGAGGCACGCATGAACATCCGCATCGAATCAACCCTCACCGACCCGCCCGAGTCGCGCACGACGCTGTCGGGCGAGGCGGCGCTGATCTTCCGCGTCGCCACCGTGGGCTGGCCGGTCGAGGCACGCGTGAAGCTCGGCAAAGAGCCCGAGGCGTTCATCCGATCGAGGCGCCTGGCGGCCATGTGCCAACGCGGCGATGCGGTCGTCTTGGAGGCCACGGGGTTGTCACCCCGGACGGACCACTCGGTCGCCGCGATCCTGCTGCACGGGGTGTCGCAGGTCAAGGTCGTAGGCCGCTTCGTCGTGCCTGGACTATTGCGTTAAAACGCAATGGTCTACTACAATGAATTCGACCCGAAGCTGGCGCCGTGGCTCTACGAGTTGATGGACGCCGGGCTCATCGCCCCCGGCTACGTGGATACCCGCTCGATAGAGGACGTAGCCCCGGATGACCTGCGCGAGTTCACTCAATGCCATTTCTTCGCCGGTATCGGTGGGTGGCCCTACGCCTTGCGCCTCGCCGGCTGGCCCGACGATCGCCCCGTGTGGACCGGCTCGTGTCCGTGCCAACCTTTCAGCGCGGCAGGCAAAGGCGCAGGGTTTGCTGATGAGCGGCATCTTTGGCCCGCTTGGCACTGGCTCATCTCGCAGTGCCGCCCTGGCGTCATCTTTGGCGAGCAAGTTGCAAGCAAGGACGGCCTCGCTTGGCTCGACCTTGTTCTCACTGACCTGGAAGTCGCGGGCTACGCCGCAGGGGCGGTCGATCTGTGCGCTGCGGGCGTCGGCGCCCCGCACATCCGACAGCGGCTGTGGATCGTGGCCGACACCGACGCGCCAGGACGCGGCGAGCAGCGGCTCAGCGGGCTACTCGACGGCGAGCGGTCGCCACAGTGGCACGACGCTGACCGATGCGGCGCGATACGCGGGCTGGCCGACGCCGATGGCGGGCACGCTGGCGCAGAACGGCAACAACGCGGACGAATTCCTGGCGGGGCGGGCGGACCAGACGCGCGGCAAGCCACTGAGCGAGCAGGCATTCGCGCTGGCCCCTGGTCAACCGTCGAGTGGGTCCAATGCCGCGACGGAAAAGCCCGGCCAGTTAAACCCGGCGTTCAGCCTTTGGCTGCAGGGCTATCCGGAAGAGTGGGCGTCTTGCGGGGCGCGGGCAATGCAATCGTCCCGCAGGTTGCCGAACAAGTCATAAGGGCGTACCTTGAAAACATCAACTAAAGAACGCGCCGCCGCGCTACTCGCCGCAGCCCTCGACCTGGCCCGCAAGCAGGGTTGGCACTCGTTGACGCACGAGTCAATCGCCAAGGCCGCCGACGTGTCGCCGTCGCTGGTCAAGGTGCGCCTCGGCACCATCGCCGCCCTGCGCCGCGCCGTGATGCGCGAGGCCGTCAGGCAGGGCGTCGTGCGCGTCGTTGCAGAAGGCCTGGTGGCGGGCGACCGGACGGCGCGGCGCGCCGACGCGGCGCTGCGCTCGGCGTGTGCCGAGTGGATGGTGCGCGCGTGACGGCCTATCGCGACTGGGGGCTGTTCGCCCTGCACCACGGCGATTGCTTGGACGTGCTGCGCGCGATGCCCGAGGCGAGCGTCGACAGCGTCGTGACCGATCCGCCCTACGGCCTGGCGTTCATGGGCAAGCGGTGGGATTACGACGTGCCGGCCGCCGCGACGTGGGCGGAAGTGCTGCGCGTGCTCAAGCCGGGCGGCCACGTGTTGTCGTTCGGCGGCACGCGCACCTATCACCGCCTGGCGTGCGCGATCGAGGACGGCGGGTTCGAGGTCCGCGATCAAATAGGCTGGGTGTTCGGCTCAGGCTTCCCGAAATCGCTGGACGTGTCGAAGGCGATCGACGCAGCGCTCGGGGCCGAACGCGCGCTGACGCGGCCGGCCTCCGACGCCGCTGCCGCATGGCAGGGCTGGGGCACCGCGCTCAAACCCGCATGGGAGCCGATCTGCGTGGCGCGCAAGCCGTTGATCGGCACCGTGGCGGCGAACGTGCTGGCGCACGGCACGGGGGCGCTGAACATCGACGGGTGCCGGGTGCCGACGACCGAGAGCACCGTGAGGCCCAACGGCCCGATCGGCTATCACGGGGGTGGGTCGGGTGGGTCGGGCGGCAGTGACGTTGGCCGCTGGCCCGCAAACCTGATCCACGACGGCAGCGACGAAGTGCTCGCGGCGTTCCCGCAGGCGCCGGGGAAACTGGCCGACGCGAGCGACACCGCCGCGAGCGCCAAGACGGGCCGCGTGTACGGGCCAAGGGCGCGCACCGGCGAGCCCAGCGCCGGCAGCGACAACGAGGGCGCCGTCGGGTTCAAGATGAAGCCGGGTGCGCGCAGGCTCGACACCGGCAGTGCGGCGCGGTTCTTCTACTGCTCCAAGGCGAGCAAGTCCGATCGCGGCGCCGACAACACGCACCCGACCGTCAAACCTACCGACCTCATGCGCTACCTTTGCCGTCTCGTGACGCCTGCGGGCGGCCTGATCCTCGACCCGTTCATGGGCTCGGGCAGCACGGGCAAGGCGGCAGTGCTCGAGGGCTTCCGGTTCGTGGGGATCGAACGCGACGCCGCCTACCTCGACATCGCCGACCGCCGCATCGCCGTGGCGTACTTCGAGCGCATGGCCGCGGCATGACCCTCGGCCCCCTAGCGCCGCTGGCAGCCTATCGCCAGTTCATCGTCGTCAAGCTCGTACCGCTCGCCAACGGCAAGACGACCAAGCTGCCCGTGCGCCACGACACGCTCGCCGTGTGCGACGCGCACGACCCGACCGCCTGGACCGACTATGACACCGCTGCGGCCGTCGCGCTGCTGTGCGGCCCGTCGTACACCGTGGGTTTCGTGCTGACCGACGCCGACCCGTTCTGGTGTCTGGACATCGACGACTGCGCCACCCCGAGCGGATGGTCCGAACTCGCGCTCGCTCTCTGCCAGCAATTGCCGGGCACCGCGGTCGAGGTCTCGCAGTCGGGCCGCGCCCTCCACGTGTGGGGCCGGCGCTCGGCGATGCCCGCGCACGCCTCGAAGGACATCGACCGCCACATTGAGCTGTATTCGTCGAAGCGTTTCATCGCGCTCGGCTCGCAGCGGGTCGGCACGATGGCCGAGGACTGCGCGGCGATCGACGCGGTCGTGGCGGCGTTCTTCCCGCCGCGAGCCGAGCGCGCCACGGTCACCCCCGAGGGCGAGGGCCCGCGCGCCGACTGGCGCGGCCCGACCGACGACGCCGACCTCCTGCGGCGCGCGCTGATGTCGAAGTCGGCGGCCAGTGCGTTCGGCAACCGCGCGTCGTTCGCGGACCTGTGGCACGCCGACGAACGTGCGCTCGGCCGCGCCTTCCCGCCCGACAGCGGCAGCACCGAGCCGTACGACCGCAGCAGTGCCGACGCCGCGCTGGCGCAGCACCTGGCCTTCTGGACCGGCTGCGATGTGGCCCGTATCGAGCGCCTGATGCGTCAGTCGGCACTCGTGCGGCCGAAGTGGGATGATCGGGCAGACTACCTCGTCGACCGCACGATCCGCGGCGCAGTCGGCATGCAGCGCGACGTGCTGCAGGACGCCCCCAGTGCCGTGCCGCTGACGGTCGAGGCGGTCGCCGTGGCCGCCTCGCAGGCCGCCGGCAACGGCCCGCCGCCGCTGGTCGACGTGCAGGGCAACACGTTCCTCGGCGTGGACGAACAGAAGCGCCTATTCGCCGGCTGCATCTACATCCTTGACGCGCACCGGGTGCTGATCCCCGGCGGCCAGTTGGTGAAAGCGGACCAATTCCGCGCCAGGTTCGGGGGTTACACATTCGTGCTCGACCGCACCGCCACGAAGACCACGCGCAACGCGTGGGAGGCGTTCACCGAGTCGCAAGCCAACACGACGCCCGACGCCGACGGAACGTGCTTCAGGCCCGACCTGCCCTACGGGGCGATCGTGACCGACGCCGGCCGACGCCGCGCCAACATCTACTGGCCGGTCGACGTGCCGTGCACGCCGGGCGACGCCGGGCCGTTCCTGCGCCACCTGGCGAAGTTGCTGCCCGACGAACGCGATCGCCTGATCCAATTGAGCTACCTCGCGTTCATCGTGCAGTACCCCGGCTGCAAAAGCCAATGGGCGGTCGTGCTGCAGGGCTGCGAGGGCAACGGCAAGACGCTGTTGTCGCGTTGCGTGGCCGAGGCGATCGGCCGGCGCTATACGTACTGGCCCAAGGCGAGCAAGATCACCAAGCAGTTCAACGCCTGGCTGTTCGGGCACATCTTCTTCGCCGTGGAAGACATCCACACGGGGGCCGACTCGGACATCCTCGACGAGTTGAAGCCGATGATTACCGGGGGCGACGGTCTGGAAATAGAGGCCAAAGGCGTCGACCAAGTCAGCCGCGAGATATGCGGCAACTTTCAGTTCAATTCGAACCACAAAAACGCCCTCAAGAAAACGGCCAACGACCGCCGCCTGTGCATGCTGTTCTGCGCCCAGCAGTCGGCCGATGACCTGCTGCGCGACGGCATGGACGAGGCCTACATGACTGGCCTGTACGACTGGCTCAAGAGCGGCGGGTACGCGATCGTGACGCACCTGCTGAAGACCTTCGCCATCCCGGACGAGTTCAACCCGGCCAAGGACTGCCAGCGCGCCCCGGTCACGTCGAGCACGGCTCAGGCGATCGCCAACAGCCTCGGCTCGGCAGAGCAAGAGGTGCTTGAAGTCATCGAGCAAGGCACCGAGTCGGGTTTCCGCGGCGGGTGGGTCAGCAGCATGGCGCTCGACCGGCTGCTCGACCGCGTCGGCAAGGGCCGCAGCGTGCCGCTCAATCGACGCAGGGACATGATGCGCTCCCTTGGATACGACTGGCACCCCGCGCTGCCTGACGGCCGCGTGAACAACCCCGTGCTGCCCGATGGCGGCGGGCGGCCCCGGCTGTACGTCGCCAAGGGCCACCCGTCGCTGGCGCTGACCGTGCCGGCCGAGATCGCTAAGGCTTACGTCGCCGCGCAGCAGTTGGCTTGAGGGGTCGGCCGGGCGCACCGGGCGGCTCGCCGCGGCGGCGCAGCGCGCGGATCACGGCGGAACGCGAGACCGATTCGGCCTCGGCCGCCGCGGCGATAGTGTGGCCTCCCGACAGGTAGCGGGAGACGGCGCGCTCGACGGCGCTGGATTCACGTGCGGTCATCGCCGCCCCTCCACCCGCGGACGGCCGCCGCCGCCGCCGTTGACGCGCAGCGCCTCGGTCGACACGAACGGCACGGCCGTGCCCCGCGGCACCCAGTAGCCGACCGTGCGGCCCCGTTCATCGAATCCGATCACCTGCCACGAGCTGCCGGCGCTGCCCCCGAGATCGTCAGGGAAACGGGGGGCCTCGCGAATGAGGGGCGCATCGGGGATCGGGTCGTGCCGGTAGCCTGGGCCGCACGGCTCGGATTGGAACCAGCGTCGGCCCTCGGGATCGCTCAGGTCACGACAGGCGTAGCCGGCGTGGGCGGGGGTTGCGGTGGCGAGGACCGCCAGGGCGAGAAGGGGTCTCATGGGTCTCCTTCGAGCCGCACCGCGCGACCCGTTGACGCTAGTATCGTAGCGTAACGCCACCAATTCCATTGGGGAAAACCCTAGGGGGAGAAGGGAGATGCTGACCGCTAATTACCATAAATAAAGCAATAGCGCCCTCAAAATTGCCCCCATAAAAATAGCGCCCTCAAAATTGCCCCCATAAAAATAACGGGGCACTTTCACACCAATCCACACGAAAGTGGGGGGTGGCCGGAGAGCAAGGACTGGCTTCAAAAACGGCCCTTTTACACGATACTCCACACCCTTTTCAGTTGCGTGGCGGCGCGGCGCAGGCGGCCACGGTGGGGCTATTTAACGCTATTTAATTACTGCTCGTGCGTGTGCGTGCACGTATAGCAATGTGAGGTATGGTTAGGAGTATAGGAGTATAGGGTGTAAAAGAGTAATGAAATCAAGTACTTAGGTCTACGCCGGACTCAGGAGTATTTCCCGTGTAGTCCGGTGTGTGTTGCGTTTAAACGCAACACGAGGGACAATCGGCCCCTGTGCAGAACAGCATCTACGACGACCTCGGCGCCAGTGTGGGCTACACCGCCGTGGTGAAGCTCAAGACGTGGTACGCCGGGGGGTGGCTCTACATCCCGCACGCGAGCCGGGTCACGCCCGAGCACTGCCTGGCGAAGCTGATCGGCATGCCGGCCCTGCGCGCCCTGGTGCGCGACTTCGAGGCCGACCAACACCTGTGGCTGCCGCTCGGCGACGAGGAACGCTACGCCCGCGACCGGGACATCGCGTTGCGGCTCGCCACGGGGGACGCGCCGGCCGAGATCGCCACGCAGTTCGGGATCACCGAGCGGCGCATCGAGCAGTTGCGCGACGAGATGTTGGAATCAGGAATTCTGGAACTTGCCGCGCAGCGTCGGCGCACCCGTGGCTTGCGCGGCCGCCCGCCCCGCGGGCAATCGCCGTTCGCGGACGGGTTGAAAATTTTGGGAACGGGCGAGGTTTCCGGCGACACCCCCCTCCCTGGTTGAAGCGGTCGGCGGGCTGGCGCTACGTTTACGTTTGGTGCGGCCCCACGGCTGCGCCAGCGGCCCCACGGCTGCGCCAGCGGCCCCACGGCTGCGCCAGCGGCCCCACGGCTGCGCCAGCGGCCCCACGGCT
>Ga0213919_1000114_pt1 | contig 43127 bp, 32 predicted proteins | sample McNCre317MG_FD_161056 | JGI IMG/M metagenome (GOLD analysis project Ga0213919, IMG submission 161056) | Freshwater microbial communities from McNutts Creek, Athens, Georgia, United States - 3-17 MG | ecosystem: Environmental > Aquatic > Freshwater > Creek | place: USA: Georgia | collected...
TTAAAGCTAAGTTCCTAAAGAACTTGGCAATCACCATCAAACGCCCACGCTTATCGGCTGTATGTTTTTAATGAACCACCCAACTACTTGGGCAACCACGCTGCGATCAGCGAAGCCTTGCAGTATACATCGGATTTTTGAACATTTCGAAGAAATTTTAAAAATCTTTTTTACCACCTCCACCAATCACGTTTCGGGTTAACCCTTAACAGTTCTCATCAGCGGAGCCCGTCAGTATAGCACTACTTTTCGGCTTCACGCAACTATTTTCAAAAAACTTCGCAATGACGTTGTATCGCCCTGTCTACAAGGGGCTGCTCCCTACTTAAATATAGAGACTCCCAAGTGCGCCCTTGATAATGCGGCATGTCTTTGATTACTTTACAGAACGCCCAACTCGCATTTGGGCACGTCGCTTTGCTAGACCACGCAGAGTTTTCTCTTGAAACTGCTGAGCGCGTTGGCCTAATTGGCCGCAATGGCGCAGGAAAATCCTCTTTGTTACGCATCTTGGGCGGGCTTGAGAAGCCTGACGATGGCGATCTGCGCGTTCAACAAGGCTTGCGCGTAACCTATGTGGCGCAAGAGCCGCAACTCGACAGCAATGCATCTGTCTTTGAATCTGTCAGTGCAGGTCTTGCACGCGTCATTCATTTGATTGAACAGTACTCCGCAGGCGAGGGCGACCTCACAGCCATGCAAAACGAGATTGAAATGTTTGACGGCTGGAACTGGGAACAGCGCGTACAAGAAACATTGCATCGCTTGCACCTAGACCCTGACGCGCGTATCAATGCGCTCTCTGGCGGCACACTCAAACGCGTCGCACTGGCGCAAGCGCTGGTGACATCCCCTGATGTGCTCTTGCTTGACGAGCCCACCAACCACTTGGACCTCGACAGCATTGAATGGCTGGAGCAACTCTTGATTGACTTCAAGGGCAGCATCATCACCATCACCCATGACCGTTCGTTCCTCGACACAGTGGCCACACGCATTGTGGAATTGGATCGCGGCCACTTGATGACCTACCCCGGCAACTTCTCGCAATACCAATTACAGAAAGAAGAGCAAGCCGCGCAAGAAGCCGTCATCAACGCCAAAGCCGACAAACTATTGGCAGGCGAAGAGGTGTGGATTCGCAAAGGCGTGGAAGCGCGACGCACACGCAGCCAAAGCCGCATCGCACGCTTAGAAGCCTTACGTAAACAACGCGAGGCACGCCGCGATGCAGTGGGCCGCGTCAAGTTAGATGTCGCCAGTGGCGCCCCAACCGGAAAAATCGTGGCAGAGCTCACGGAAGTAGACAAAGCCTTTGGCAGCAAAGTTATTACCAAAAATTTCTCAGCCACCTTCTTGCGAGGCGACAAGATTGGCTTGATTGGCCCCAACGGCGTGGGCAAATCCACCTTGCTGAAAATGATTCTGGGAGAGTTGGAGGCCGACAGCGGCAAGATTCGCCAAGGCGCTAACTTGCAGGTGGCCTACTTTGACCAAATGCGCAACGCGCTCGACATGGATGCCTCGCTGGAAGACTTCATCAGCCCCGGCAGCGAATGGATTGAGATTGGCACCCAACGCAAGCACGTCAAAAGCTACTTGGACGACTTCTTGTTCTCGCCTGCACGTGCGACATCACCTGTACGTTCACTCTCTGGCGGAGAGCGCAACCGCTTATTGCTAGCTCGCTTGTTTGCACGCCCTGCCAACGTGTTGGTGCTGGACGAACCCACCAACGACTTGGACATCGACACGCTTGAATTACTGGAAGAGTTGCTGCAAAACTATGACGGCACGGTGTTCATCGTCAGCCATGACCGCACCTTCCTTGATAACGTGGCCACCAGCACCTTGGTGTTTGAGGGCACGGACGACAAGCCTGGCTTCTGGCGTGAATACGAAGGTGGCGTGCAAGACTGGCTCATCCAGTCGGAACGCGCACGCAGCCTTGCTCCACAAGCAAAGGCAGCAGCACCTGCAGCGAAAAATGCAGCAGCAGAATCACCGAAAGCAGCGCAGCCCGCACTCAAGGCTCGCAAACTCAGCTACAAAGAGCAACGCGAACTCGAAACCCTGCCCGAGCTGATTGCCTCCCTTGAAGCGGAGCAAAAAGAAACGCAAGCGGCCCTGAACGACAGTGGCCTGTATGCCAGCGACCCCGCCAAGATTGCGCAACTACACAAACGTGACACCGAAATCGAAGACGCGCTGATGACAGCCCTTGAACGCTGGGAGCAACTATCCTCGCCTGCATGAGCAGCGAAGAACTATTTGCACTGATTGCCCTCGCCACCGTGGGCACATTCACTCCGGGCCCAAACACCGCCTTATCGGCAACGCTTGCGGCCAACCACGGCTTGCGACGCGCGCTGCCTTTTGTGTGCGCCGTGCCTGCGGGCTGGGGTCTGCTGCTCGTACTCAATGCAGCAGGTTTAGGCGTGATGGTGTTGGGCTATCCACCGCTGCGCTGGGGCTTGTTGGCCGCAGGTGTGCTTTACTTGCTGTGGTTAGCTTGGAAACTTGCGAGCACACAGCGCTTGAGCGAAGCCGCACTCGGGCCGGTTGTGGGCTTCAAACAAGGTGTGATGCTGCAGTTCATCAACATCAAAGCGTGGTTCTTGGCTTTGTCTGTGGTGAGTGGTTGGGTCATTGGCCACGACAACACCGTGGCGCGACTGCTGGAAACCTTGCCCATCTTCATGCTCTTTGCCCTCACCAGCAACCTGACCTATGCATGGATAGGCGCCAGCTTGCGCCACTGGCTGCGCGGCCCCAACGACACCGCCCAGCGGCTGCAGTGGTTTAACAGGTTCATGGCCTTGGCGCTTTTGGGCACCGTGGTTTGGATGGTTCGCTCTGCCGCACTGCAAGTGGCTTAACCCGTGCCGCGCAAGTGACTGAAGGTCTCTGCCGCGACTCCAACTCTGGCGCCTCATCCTCAGAATGAGCACAAACAACACACCTCACAGCCATGGGACACCTTTACTTAGTGCGACACGGGCAAGCCTCTCTAGGCGCCGCCGACTACGACCAGCTCAGCCCCTTGGGACAACAGCAAAGCCAGCGCTTGGGCGAACACTGGCACGCACAAGGAATCACCTTTGAAGCAGTCATCACAGGCGCCCTCAAGCGCCATGCGCAAACGTTGGCGGGCATCCAGACAGGGATGAGTACGCAGCATGAAGCCGCGGTGTGGCCAGGCCTGAATGAGTACGACGCTGACGCCATCATTCGCGCCCTTCAACCAGGTGAACTAGTCAAGCCCACCACGCCTGAAGGCTACAAACAACATTTCCGTTTGCTGCGCGATGGCCTCACGCAATGGATGGCTGGCGTGGTCAGCCCTCAGGGCATGCCCAGCTACGCAGAGTTTGCCAAAGGGGTCACATCAGCCTTGGACCACATTCGCCAGCAGCACGCAGGGAATGTATTGTTGGTGTCCAGCGGCGGACCAATTGCCACGGCCGTGGCACATGTGCTGCGCACCAGCCCAGAAACCAGCATTGAGTTGAACATGCGACTGCGCAACACAGCCGTGACGGAGTTGAGCTTTGGCCCAAAGCGACACAGCCTGTTGAGCTTTAACAGCTTGCCGCACTTGGAAACACCCATCCACAAAGACTGGGTGACGTTCGCTTAAGGTTCATCTAGCCTCAAACGCGAACGGTAGTCAGCGGCAGCGCAATGAGCTCTTTGAGCAACAGCGCCAGCTGCTCGCCCGCGCTGTGCACCAACGCCTCGCCCTTGGCAGTCGTGGCCGCAGCAGCATTGCCTGCCGCGCCCTGTGGGTTGTAGTCCTGCATGTGCCAGCCGAGCTTGGCACTTTTGCCGTTGCCCAACACCGCGTAGTGCTTGGCGCGCTCTTGCGAGGTGGATGCAAAGTTTTGCGCCTCGGCCATGTTCACGCTGGCTGGCGACAGCGCCAGCATCATCGACGTTTCTATGTCACCAGCGTGGATGCCAAAGCGATGCTCATCTGCCGAGAACTGGCCCATCACGCCCTCGGCCAGCGGCAGGTTGTACCAGCTGCTGCTGTAAACAATCAAGCCGTGTTGCGCGCGCAGCTCGCGAGCCACCACATCCATCAGCCCCACATTGCCGCCGTGGGCGTTGAACATCAGCAACTTCTTCACGCCCGCACGCGCCACCGATGCGCCAATGTCGCACCAAAGCTGAATCAGCGTTTGGGGTGCCAAATGCAAGGTGCCTGCAAACGCCGTGTGCTCGGTGCTCAAACCCACGGTTTGCGTGGGCAACACTAACACGGGGTCGGTTGCCGCCAAGTGCCCCAGCGCGGCATTGACCACGCCATCCACCAGCACGGTGTCCACCGACAACGGCAGGTGTGGCCCGTGCTGTTCGGTGGCCCCAAGGGGCAGCACGGCCACGGTGCGTGCGGGGTCAAGCGCGGCAAAGTCACGCGTGTTGAGCTCGGCCCAACGGTGCGAGGCCAAAGCTTGGGCGGTGTGTGTGCTGGTGTTCGCAGTCATAAACGCCATCTTACTTTCCCTCCTCTTGACCTGCTGCACGCGCGCGGCTTTGGCTAGGTAACATCTGGCGCATGTTCAAACTCATCTCACGTGTTTTATTGGTAATCGGCCTGCTCGGCTCGGCATGGGCGCAAGGTGTGCCCACCGCCGTGGTCAGCACACCGCAGCTACGTGCCGAGTTGATCACCCACGCGCCGCAAGGTGTGCAAGCGGGTCAGCCTGTGTGGGTGGGCTTGCAGCTCACACACCAACCCGAGTGGCACACCTACTGGCGCAACCCTGGCGACTCGGGCCTACCCACGCAAATTGAACTCAACCTTCCGCTAGGCATCACAGCGGGTGACATGCAATGGCCGCTGCCGCACAAACTCAAAGCCGGCAACCTCACCAACTACGGCTTTGAGAAAACCGTGCTGCTGGCTGTGCCTCTGACCGTCACCCAAGCGTTCAAGCCCAATGCCTCACAAACGCTAGATCTGCAAGTGCACGCCAACTGGCTGGTCTGCCGACTCGAATGCATTCCACAAGAGGGCGACTTTGCGCTGCGCATTCCCGTCAACAGCAGCTACGCGCCCCATGCTTCGGCGTTCGACGCGTTGCACGCACAGCAACCTCAATCTCTACCCAACGCCAAAGTCACCACAAGTTTTGAAGCTCAACGTTTGGTGCTGCAAGTCAGCGGCCTGCCCGCCTCACTGCACGGGCAAATGTTGAGCGTGTTTCCAAACACGCCAGAACTGGTGGAGTCCGCCACCGAGCAACACCCACGCGCCAGCCAGTCTTGGCAAGGCGATGTGTGGACAGTGCAGCTTCCTCTCAGCAACTTGCGGTTGAACGCCCCCAAACAAGTAGGCTTTTTACTCACGACAGGCGTAGGGGCTGCGCGACAAGGCTTCGAGATTTCGGCCTCCGTCACGCAAGCGTGGCCTGCTGTGTCTGAATTACCAGCGATCACCATGCCTGCTGTTGCACCTGCCGTGAACGACGAGAGCGCCTTGGGTTTTGTGTTGGCACTGGCAGGCGCCTTTTTCGGCGGCCTCATCCTCAACCTGATGCCTTGCGTGCTGCCTGTGCTGGCCATCAAACTGCTGGGCTTTGCGCAACACAGCCGCGCGCACAGAGCGCACCGCGTGGCAGGCATGGCCTACACCACAGGCGTGGTGCTGAGCTTCTTGGCGCTGGGCGCTGGCGTGCTGGCCTTACGCTCAGCGGGTGAACAATTGGGCTGGGGCTTTCAACTGCAGTCACCCATCGTCGTGAGTGGGCTGGCCGCTCTGTTCACACTCATTGCGCTCAATTTATTGGGTTTGTTTGAATTTGGGCAAATCTTGCCTTCGCGCGTAGCCAGTTTTCAATACAAACACCCCGTCATGGATGCCGCCTTTTCAGGCGTGCTGGCTGTGGCTGTGGCGTCACCCTGCACGGCGCCCTTCATGGGCGCATCGTTGGGGCTGGCGATGACGTTGCCAACTTGGCAAGCACTCAGCATTTTTGTGGCCATGGGCTTGGGGCTTTCTGCACCTTATTTGTTGGCCAGCTTCATGCCGGCCGTCGCGCGCTTGTTGCCACACCCCGGCCCTTGGATGGTCACCTTGCGCCAGCTCTTGGCCTTTCCCATGCTGGCCACCGTCGTTTGGCTGTTGTGGGTGTTGGGTCAACAAACCAGCTTAGATGCCGCCATGTTTGCGCTGGGCGGCTTGCTGTTGCTCGCAGCGTTCATTTGGTCACTCAAACAGCACACGCCAGCCGCGCGTGGCTTGGCTTGGTTGATTGCAGCGGTCTTGGCTTGGGGCGCATTGAGCTTTGCGGAAGAGTTGAAAGCGCCAGCCAACACCCCCGCGGCACACAGCGCAACGACGAACGCAAGTAGCACGCCAAACATCTGGCAACCATGGTCCGAATCTGCTGTGACACAAAGCTTGACCCAAGGCCACCCCGTGTTTGTGGACTTCACGGCGGCATGGTGTGTGACGTGCCAAATCAACAAAAAATCCACGCTCTCCAACAGCGAGGTGCTGGCAGACTTTGCAGCGCACCAAGTCACCCTCATGCGGGCTGACTGGACGCGCCGCGACCCAGCCATTAGCGCCGCGCTCACCGCCTTGGGCCGCAGCGGTGTGCCTGTGTATGTGCTGTACGCGCCAGGCAAAGCACCGTTGGTGTTATCGGAGTTGCTCAGCGTGAGCAAGATGAAAGAAGCGCTCGCCACCTTGCCCGCGACCGACCCAGCAACACCCGCCACAGGTTTTGCACTGCCCGTCAAACCCAAGACAACGGCCACCATCACCCGCAACTAAACCCACACAGCGATGCCTTCAACCGCCACAACTCAAGCCGCGATTCGCCAAAGCCTCGCCGATTGCAAAACCATCGCCGTGGTGGGCCTCTCGCCCAGGCCACACCGCGACAGCTTTCGTGTGGCCAAGTACATGCAAGACCACGGGTACCGCATCGTGCCCATCAACCCCAACGCTACGGAAGTGTTGGGCGAAAAAGCCTACGCCTCACTCACCGAAGCGGCACTGCACGAACGCATTGACATGGTGAACTGTTTTCGCAACTCCGAAGACATCCCACCCATCGCCGCAGAAGCCATCGCGATTGGCGCCAAATCGTTGTGGCTGCAAATCGGTGTGGTGAACGACGCTGCCGCCCAACTCGCCACCGACGCAGGCTTGGTCGTGGTGCAAAACCTTTGCTTGATGGTTGAGCACCGTCAACTGGGCTAAAGCAGTCCTCGGCGACAATGTCGCCATGTTTGCACCACTCCAAAACGACACCTTTTTGCGCGCTTGCATGCGCCAAGCCACTGAACACACCCCCGTTTGGCTCATGCGCCAAGCCGGCCGCTACTTGCCAGAGTACTGCGCCACGCGCGCCAAGGCGGGCAGCTTCATGGGCTTAGCCACCAACACCGACTTCGCCACCGAAGTCACCTTGCAGCCGTTGGAGCGCTACCCGCTTGATGCCGCCATTTTGTTCAGCGACATCTTGACGGTGCCCGACGCCATGGGCTTGGGCCTGTCGTTCGCTCAAGGTGAAGGCCCCAAGTTCGCCAAGAACGTGCGTGACGAAGCCGCCGTGAACGAGCTGGCCGTGCCCGACATGGCCAAGCTGCGCTATGTGTTTGACGCGGTCACCTCCATTCGCAAAGCACTCAACGGCCGCGTGCCTTTGATTGGCTTCTCGGGCAGCCCTTGGACCTTGGCGTGCTACATGGTCGAAGGCGCAGGCTCAGACGACTACCGCCAAGTCAAAAGCCTGATGTACAGCCGCCCCGACCTGATGCACCGCATTTTGGAAATCAACGCCGACGCGGTGGCTCTGTACCTCAACACCCAAATCGAAGCCGGCGCACAAGCCGTGATGATTTTTGACAGCTGGGGCGGCGTGCTGGCCGACGGCATGTTCCAACAGTTCAGCATGGCCTACACCAAGCGCGTGTTGACGCAACTCAAGCGCTCACACGAGGGCGCCGTGATTCCCCGCTTGGTGTTCACCAAAGGCGGTGGCTTGTGGTTGCCCGAAATGGCCGACCTCGACTGCGAGGTGCTGGGTGTGGACTGGACCGTCAACCTCGCGAAAGCGCGCGCCCAAGTGGGCGGTGCCGTAGGCGGCCCTGGCAAAGCCTTGCAAGGCAACCTCGACCCCAACGCCTTGTTTGCCCCCGCCGACGCCTTGGCCGCTGAAGCACGCCGCGTGTTGGATGCCTTTGGCAAACCCCACACCGACAAGACCACCACCGGCCCTACCCAAATTTTCAACTTGGGCCACGGCATCAGCCAATTCACCCCGCCTGAGAGCGTGGGCGTGTTGGTCGAAACGGTGCACAGCCACTCCCGCTTGTTGAGGAAACCCTGAACAAAGCGCTGAAATAGCACGCCAAGTCATCAAAAGTTTTACTTCGACTGCACACTTATGCACAAAAAAGTTGATCCAACGCACCAAGTTGGTTTTTTCTTTTGCCGCATTTGGGAAAACTTTAATCTCCCGTAAGTTGTTGATTCATATAAGATTCTTGGCCTGCATTTTTTTGAGGCAGTTTGTTCAAGCCCTTGATTCATGGGCCTTCGGAGCCACTCAAGGGTAGATATCAACAAAGTTATCCACAAAAACTCTGGGTTTACCACGAAGTCTTTTTAAATCAACGACTTAAAGCCTTTTCTGCCAAAACACCTGAGCAAAACACCCCAACTCACCGCTTGACATGTCGCACCAAATTTCAGTGATGGTTCACACCCCCGCGCACAGCGGCATTGGTGGCGCACTCACGTACGAAAGCGACACCGCACACGCGGCCGGTACTTTGGTGCGCGTGCCATTAGGCAGCAGAGAGTTGTTAGGCGTGGTGTGGGACAGCGCAGCAACACCGCTCTCAGCGGCACCCGACACACAAAGTTCGCTCATCAGCACGAACGATCCGTCACACCGCAGCCAAGCACCGGCCACCATGCAACTGCGCGCCATTGCCAGCGTGCTCCAAGGCGTGCCACCTGTGAGCGCCCACTGGCGCCAGCTCGTGCAATTTGCCGCCCACTACTACCAGCGCAGCGCAGGCGAAGTGGCCTTGGCCGCCCTGCCCAGCCAGCTGCGCGACCTCAGCACCGAACAATGGGCACGCCGCTTAAAGCGCAAGCCCAAAACGGTCGCAGCGTATGAGGGCGCCAGTCAAACCATTCCAGAGCCCACAGACGAACAAGCCCAAGTGCTAGCCAACATCGCGGCCCACAAAGGTCCGTTCTTGTTGTTTGGCAACACGGGCAGCGGCAAGACCGAGGTGTATTTGCGTGCCGCGCAAGCGGTGTTGGAACACAACCCGCAAGCGCAAATTTTGGTGATGGTGCCCGAGATCAACCTCACGCCACAGTTGGAAGAACGCTTTCGCGCCCGCTTTTGTCCGCAGTGGGGCGCCGGCTGTTTGGTGTCCATGCACAGCAGCCTCACGCCCGCGCAGCGCCTGAAGAACTGGCTGGCCGCACACAGCGGCGAGGCCCGCATTGTGTTGGGCACGCGCATGGCCGTATTCGCGTCGATGCCGCATTTGCAGCTCATCGTGGTGGATGAAGAACACGACCCCAGCTACAAACAGCAAGAAGGCGCGCGCTACTCAGCCCGCGACTTAGCTGTCTATCGCGGGCAACTCGAAGGCGCGAAAGTGATTTTGGGCTCGGCCACGCCATCATTGGAAAGCTGGCACCACAGCCGCCCAGCCACCGACGCTGAGCCCGCCGGCCGCTACCTGCGCTTGGCCATGCCCTCACGCGTGGGCCAAGGGGCTTTGCCTTTGGTGCGCCGCGTGGACATGAACCGTCAGCCCTACAAAACCGTGTTCTCCAACCACCTGCTCGACGCGATGCGCGAGCGCGTGACGCGCGGCGAACAAATCTTGGTGCTGCTCAACCGCCGTGGCTACGCGCCCGTGCTCAACTGCAACGACTGCGGCTGGAAAAGCGAATGCCCACATTGCAGCGCCTACCGCGTGTTCCACAAACTCGACCGCACGCTGCGCTGCCACCATTGCGGCTTCACGCAGCCCGTGCCGCGTGCGTGTCCGAGCTGCGGCAACTTAGACATCAGCCCCTTGGGCCGAGGCACCGAGCAACTCGAGGAACATTTGGCCGAACTGTTGGCCGATGTGCGCCGACCTGATGGCGAGCCCATCCGCATTGCTCGTATTGATGCCGACAGCACGCGCCTCAAAGGCGAGCTGGAACGCCAGCTGGCCGAGGTGCACGCCGGCGCAGTGGACGTGCTGGTGGGCACACAAATGATTGCCAAGGGGCACGACTTCAGGCGCGTCACCTTAGTGGCCGCACTCAACCCAGACGGCGCTTTGTTCTCCAGTGATTTCCGCGCGCCTGAGCGTTTGTTCAGCTTGCTCATGCAAGCCGCTGGGCGTGCAGGCCGCGATGCCAGCATGAGCTTGGTCAGCCCCTGCGAGATGTGGGTGCAAAGTTTTCACCCCCTGCATCCGCTGTTTGAAGCACTCAAGCAGCACGACTACCCCGCCTTTGCCGAGCAGCAACTCAAAGAACGTGAGCAAGCCACCTTGCCGCCCTTCAGCTTCCAAGCCTTGGTGCGCGCCGAGGCACGCAGCCAAGAAGCGGCACAGGGGTTTTTGAATGCCGCACGCGAGGCGGGCGCCGCACTGGCCGATGAGCTGTTGGTGGATTTATATCCGGCCGTGCCCATGACGATTCAGCGCGTGGCCAACATCGAACGTGCGCAGATGTTGATTGAGTGCACCTCACGCAAAGCGCTGCAACATTTCTTGGCGCATTGGCAGGCCGATTTGCATGCGATGCGCAGCGCGCATCGGCAGGTGATTCGCTGGGCCGTCGACGTGGACCCGCTGGCGATTTAACGCCTTAGCCCATCAGCAGCGCGACCGCACCAGAAAAGGTAAAAAACGCCGCCGCCGTGGAGACCAAAATAATCATGGCAATGCGTCCTGTGTCTGCACCAAAACGCTCGGACAACAACGCCACATTGCTTGCACTGGGCAAAGCCGCCACCAACACTACCACCATCATGGTGTAGCGCTCAATCTGAAAACCCATTTGCACCGCAGCCGCCAACACCAGCGACACCAGCATAGGGTGCAACACCAATTTGAAACAGGCCACAGGCAAAAAGTCACGCCACAAAATGGGAGGGTGGCCACTTTCTTTCACTTGAATTTGTGAACGCGCCAACACTGCGCCAATGGTGAACAACGCCACCGGAGAGGCGGCATCCGCCAATAAATCCACGGTCCTGGCAAACGGGCCAATCAACTCATACCCCATCGCCGACGACAACGCGCCCAAGCTAATGGCCCATGGCATGGGATTGGTCAACACGCCTTTGAGGGCGTTTTTGGCGGCACGGCTGGCACCGTGTTCGTCTGCACCGTCTAAGCGCGACAAGGCAATGCACAAGGACGTGGTGATGACCATGTCCACCACGATGGTCACGATGGCAGGGCCTGCGGCCGAGGCGCCCAACAAGGCCACCAACAGAGGCACGCCCATGAACCCCGTGTTGGGGAAAGCGCCCACCAAGGCACCAAATGCCGCATCGTTCCAGCCAATACGTTTGTTCATGCTGACCGCCACAACAAAGCCCACCATCAGCAAGGCGCACAGCAAATACGACAAAAACAAAGTGACATCAAGCAGCTGCACGATGGGTGTACTGGCGCCAAACCGGTACAACATGCACGGCAGCGCAAAAAACAGCACAAATCCATTGAGACCGGGAATCGCATCGAGCGGAAGCATGCGTCGATGTGCGGCTACAAATCCAGCCAAGACAAGCGCAAAGAAAGGGAAAGTAATAAGAAGAATATTCAGCACATCGGCTATTTTGCCTTCGAAGCGGGTCGGTATCATTGCCCGCTTCGCATCACGCTCAATAAACGTCCTCTCGCATGTCTGCTGGTTTGAATCTCGCGCAACAAGAAGCCGTCAATTTCTTGCACGGTCCTTGTCTGGTGTTGGCGGGGGCGGGCTCTGGCAAAACGCGCGTCATCACGCACAAGATTGGTCGCCTCATCCAAACAGGGTTAGAGCCCAAACGCATCGCGGCGATCACCTTTACCAACAAAGCCGCCGCCGAAATGCGCGAGCGCGCCAAGGGCTTGATTGGCAAACCCGCCAACGATGTGCTGATTTGCACCTTCCACGCCTTGGGCGTGCGCATGCTGCGCCAAGACGGCGGTGTGATGGGCCTCAAACCGCAGTTCAGCATCATGGACAGCGCTGATGTGACCGGCATTTTGAAAGACGCAGGCGGCACGACCGATGCCGCCACCGCACGCCAATGGCAATGGACCATCAGTCTGTGGAAAAACATGGGCCTCAATTCGGCCCAAGCTTTGGCCGTTGCCAAAGACGATAACGAACGCACCATCGCCAAAATCATGGCGCGTTACGAGGAGCGCCTGACGGCTTACCAAAGCGTGGACTTTGATGACCTCATTGGCATGCCCTTGAAACTGCTGCAAGAGCACGATGAGGTGCGCGCCAAGTGGCAAGCCCAACTCGGCCATGTGTTGGTGGACGAATACCAAGACACCAACGCCACCCAATACGAAGTGCTCAAATGCTTGGTGGGCCCTGACCATTCAAGCGCCCGCTTCACCGCGGTGGGCGACGACGACCAATCCATTTATGGATGGCGCGGCGCCACGTTGGACAACTTACGCAAACTGCCGCAAGACTTTCCCACCTTGAAAGTCATCAAGCTGGAGCAAAACTACCGCTCCACCAGCGCCATCCTGCGCGCGGCCAACAATGTCATTCAGCTCAACCCCAAACTGTTTCCCAAAACCTTGTTCTCAGAACTCGGCGAGGGCGAACCCGTGCGTGTGGTCGATGCCGACAACGAGGAGCATGAAGCCGAACGCGTGGTGGCGCGCATCCAATCCCTGCGTGCGGGAACCGACGCCAGTGGCAGCGGCCACCGTGAGCTGCAAGACTTTGCCATCCTCTACCGCGCTAACCACCAAGCGCGCGTGATTGAAATTGCCATGCGCAAAGCGCAGATTCCGTACAAGGTCTCGGGCGGCCAAAGCTTTTTTGACCGTGCAGAAATTCGTGACCTTTGTTCTTGGCTGCGGCTGTGGGTCAACAACGACGATGACCCTGCGTTTTTGCGCGCCGTCACCACACCGAAGCGTGGCATTGGTCACCAAACGCTGGCCTCTCTCGGCGAGTTCGCCAGCAAATACAAACTCAGCATGTTTGAAGCGCTGTTCAGCAACAGCTTGCCTTCTGTGCTGAGCGCGCGCGCCCTAGGCAGCCTGCACGAGTTTGGCCGCTATGTGAACGACTTGGAGTTTCGCGCCCGCCTCACTACAGGCGCTGAAGACGCACGCGCGTTTTTGACCGATTGGCTCAAAGACATCGGCTACGAGAAGCACCTCTACGACGCCGAAGAGAGCGAAAAAGCAGCCGCGTCGAAGTGGAACAACGTGATGGAGTTTTGCGACTGGATGGCCCAGCGTTGTGGTGGCCAGATTGACGACACCGCTGGTGTGACCACCGGCAACGAAGTGAAAAATTTGCTGGAGGTGGCGCAAACCATCGCGCTGCTCTCCACCCTCACCGAGCGCGAAAAAGATCAAAACGTGGTGACGCTCTCCACCCTGCACGCCTCCAAAGGTTTGGAGTGGCCCCACGTGATGCTGATCGGTGTGACCGAAGGCATGCTGCCGTTTCGTTTAGACGATGAGCCCGGCAACGAGCACACCAACGAAAACATCGCGGTGCGCCTGCAAGAAGAGCGCCGCTTGATGTACGTGGGCATCACCCGTGCGCAACGCACCTTGGCGGTGAGCTGGACACGCAAGCGCAAAAAAGGCCGCGAGATGATTGCCGCCATGCCCAGCCGATTCATTGGCGAAATGGCCTTGGACAAAGACACCGTCAAAGAAGACCCACGCGAAAAGCTCAAAGCCTTGCGCGCGGAGTTTGCTCAGCGCGCCAGCGCGGCCTCCGCCGAGAGCGCGGCTAACAAGTAGCAAAGCCCCGCGATTCAGCCAAGGTGCCACCGGCACGAACGGCCACAGCGCAGTATTTGAATTCGGGGATTTTTCCGAATGGGTCTAACGCGGCATTGGTCATCAAGTTGGCCGCCGCTTCGTAATACGCGAACGGCACAAACACCGCGCCTTGTGGTGTGCCGTCATCACGACGCACACGCAAGGTCACTTGGCCCCGGCGTGAGGCGATGGTGATCACGTCCCCTGCGTCTACCGTCAAACGCTGCATGTCGGCGCTGCACATCGAGGCGGTCGCCATGGGTTCGATGGCGTCGAGCACGGTGGCGCGTCGCGTCATGCTGCCGGTGTGCCAGTGCTCCAACTGACGACCTGTGATCAACACAAATGGATAATCGCTGTCGGGGCGTTCATTGGCTGGAATGATGTCGGCGGGTACCAAATGCACGCGGCCATCGTCGGTGGCGAAGTGCTCTTTGAACACGGTGGGCTCGCCTGGATCTTCCGCCGTCAAGCACGGGTAGGTCACGCTCGATTCGCGCTGCAAGCGCTCCCACGTGATGCCACTGATGGCTGCATGCATGGCTTGGCGCATTTCCTCGTACACCTCAGCCACGCCGCTGTGCTCGCCTGCGTAGTTCCAATCCAAGCCGACGCCCTTGGCGATTTGTTGAATGATCCACAAATCAGGCTTGGCTTGTCCAGGTGGATCGATCGCTTGTTGGCCCAACTGCACCATGCGGTCGGTGTTGCTGACCGTGCCGGTTTTTTCGGGCCACGCGGTGGCAGGTAGCACCACGTCGGCGAGCCAAGCAGTTTCAGTCATGAAAATGTCTTGCACCACAAAATGCTCTAGCGAGGCCAAAGCGTGGCGAGCGTGGTTCAAATCAGGGTCACTCATGGCGGGGTTTTCGCCCATGATGTACATGCCGCGAATCTTGTGCGGGTCGCTGTCATCGGCCAAGATCTTGCCCATGATTTCCACCACGGTGTAGCCCGGCTTGTCGTCCAGCGGTGTGCCCCAAAACTGCTCAAACCAATCGTGCGCCGCCTTGTTGGTGACACGTTGGTAGTTGGGATACATCATGGGAATCAAGCCCGCATCACTCGCACCCTGCACATTGTTTTGACCCCGCAGTGGGTGCAAGCCCGAACCGGGCTTGCCAATTTGCCCCGTGACAGACACCAAAGCGATCAAGCAACGCGCGTTGTCTGTGCCATGCACGTGTTGGCTCACACCCATGCCCCACAACACCATGGCGCCTTTGGCGGTGGCAAATGCGCGCGCAACTTCACGCAACGTTTCAGCGGGGATGCCGCAAATCGGTGCCATCGCTTCAGGGCTGTAGCCTTGGACGTTGGCTTTCAAAGCCTCGTAGTTGTTGACGCGTTGACGGATGAACTCTTCATCCGCCAAGCCTTCTTCAATGACGGTATGAATCAGGGCATTGAGCATCGCCACATCGGTGTCGGGTTTGAACTGCAAGGTGCGCCAAGCATGTTTGCCCATGTCGGTGATGCGCGGATCGGCCAGCACAATTTTGGCGCCGCGCTTGGCGGCATTCTTCATCCATGTGGCGGCGACCGGATGGTTCGACGTGGGGTTGGAGCCGATGACAAAAATCAACTCGGCGTGTTCCACATCATTGACTTGGTTGCTCACGGCAGCGGAGCCCACGCCCTCTAACAACGCGGCCACACTAGAGGCGTGGCACAAACGCGTGCAGTGGTCGACGTTGTTCGAGCCAAAACCGGTGCGCACCAATTTTTGGAACAAATACGCTTCTTCGTTGCTGCCCTTGGCAGAACCAAAACCTGCCAAAGCTTTTTTGCCATGCGTGTCACGCAAGTGTTTGAGTTGGCCTGCGCCCAAGGCCAAGGCTTCTTCCCACGTTGCTTCGCGAAACACCTGCGACCAATCTGCCGCATCGTGGTTGAGTTGACCAAGGCGTGCGGGGTCTTTGGGCACGCCCGCTTTACGAATCAACGGCACCGTCAATCGCTGAGGACTGTGGATGTAATCAAAACCAAAACGGCCTTTGACACACAAACGGTTGTGGTTGGCGGGGCCATCGCGGCCATCCACGCTGACAATTTTGTTGTCCTTCACGTTGTAGGTCAGCAAGCAACCCACGCCGCAGAACGGGCACACCGAGTCCACTTGTTTGTCCACCGCTTGCGAGCCCATTTGCGTCTTGGGCATCAGTGCACCCGTGGGGCAAGCCTGCACACATTCACCGCACGCCACGCACGAGCTGTTGCCCATGGCATCGTTCAAATCAAACACGATTTGACTGTGTGCGCCACGGTGGGCGTAGCCAATGACATCGTTGACTTGTTCTTCACGACAAGCGCGCACACAACGGTTGCACTGAATGCATGCTTCCAAATTCACGGCCATCGCGGGGTGCGATACATCGCATGCAGGTTGTTCGCGGCGCAAGGCATACAACTCAGGGCGCACCTGCACGTCCATGCGAGAGGCCCAGTCACTCAGCTCACCATGCTGGCCCTTGTCGTTCCATTTGTAGCCCGCATCGGGCATATCGGAGAGCAACATCTCCAACACCATCTTCTGGCTCTTAACGGCACGCTCGCTCACCAACACTTCTAGGCCAGCTGTGGCTGTACGACAGCAACTCGGCGCCAAGGTGCGTTCGCCTTTGATCTCGACCACGCATGCACGGCAATTGCCGTCGGCACGCAAACCGTCTGTGTAGCAAAGGTGCGGGATGTCAACGCCGTGGCGTTGCGCAGCCTTGAGAATGCTCTCGCCCTCTTGCGCTTGAACAGTTTGGTTGTTCAGTTTGAACTCAATCATTCAAGCCACCTCATGCGGGAAATAGGTTTGCACACAACGCACAGGGTTGGGGGCCGCTTGACCGAGGCCACAAATCGACGCATCGACCATCACTTGGCTCAAGTCTTCCAGCGTGGCGTTGTCCCACCGAGGTGCTTGCATAAGTTGCACAACTTTGGCCGTGCCCACACGACACGGTGTGCATTGGCCGCAGCTCTCGTGCGCAAAAAACTGCATGGCATTCAAGGCTGCATCGCGTGCGGTGTCGTGCTGACTCAGCACCACCACAGCCGCTGAACCAATGAAACAGCCATGCGCTTGCAGGGTGTCAAAGTCCAAGGGAATGTCGTTCATACGCGCAGGCAAGATGCCGCCCGATGCACCACCCGGCAAATAGGCATAGAGCTGATGGCCATCGCACATGCCACCGCAGTACTCGTCAATCAGTTCTTGAACCGTGATGCCCGCCGGCGCCAGCTTGACGCCGGGCTGTTTGACGCGTCCGCTCACACTGAAGCTGCGCAGACCTTTGCGGCCCTGTCGCCCAAAACCACTGAACCACTCAGCACCTTTTTGCACAATGTCGCGCACCCAGTACAGGGTTTCAAAATTGTGTTCGAGGGTGGGCCGGCCAAACAGGCCCACTTGCGCAATGTAGGGCGGGCGCATGCGTGGCTCGCCGCGTTTGCCCTCAATGCTTTCAATCATGGCGGACTCTTCCCCGCACACATAGGCCCCCGCGCCTCGGCGCAATTCGATGTGCGGCAACGGGTAGGGTGGGTTGACTTGCAAGGCCGTCAATTCTTTTTGTAGCAAGGCACGGCAGCCGTGGTATTCGTCACGCAGGTAGATGTAAATGGCTTCGATACCGACGACTTGCGCAGCCACCAACATGCCTTCTAAAAAGCGATGTGGGTCGCGCTCTAAGTACGTGCGGTCTTTGAAGGTGCCAGGCTCACCCTCATCGAGGTTGACGGCCATCAAGCGCGGGGCGGTTTGCTCGCGCACGATGCGCCACTTGCGCCCCGCCGGAAAACCCGCACCACCCAAGCCACGGAGCCCCGAAACCTCCATGGCTTGCAACACCTCCTCAGCGTTGGCGGCGCCGTTCGACAGCGCCGCAGCCAAGGCATAGCCGCCCTCGGCCACATAGGCTGCCAAGTCCACGTGGTCGGGCAAGTCTTGCTGGGTATGGCCTGCGGTCACCGTGGCCAACACGCGCTCAGGCGTGGCGTGGGGCACTGGGTTTTGGTGCACCACAGCCACCGGCGCTTGCTCGCAACGCCCCACACAGGGCGCACGGATGACGCGAACCTCTGCGCCCAAGAGGCTGGGCAATTTAGCCAGTAGTTGTTGGGCACCACCCATCTCACAGCTCAAGCCATCGCACACGCGCACGGTCAGCGCAGCAGGCGTGGCGTCATCGGGCAAGACCTCGAAGTGATGATAGAAACTGGCCACCTCAAACACCTCCGACATGGGCAGCTTCATCTCATGCGCCAAGGCGACCAAGTGGCGTTCGAACAAACCACGGTAGGCGTCATTCAAAGCATGCAAATGCTCAATCAGCAAATCACGTCTTTCAAACGTACCCACCAAAGCGCGGACCTCTTGCAACGACTGTGCATCGGGCTGTCGCCCTTTGAGTTGGCCTTTGCGACGAATCGCCTCCCGCATTTGATCCACCGTGGCGACGGCCACAGGAGATGCTGAATTTTTTGAAGCTGAATGATGCATGGTGAAAAAGCAAGGCCCGCGTGCGACGCAGCAAACACACGGATGAGATTGACTTGGAAGATGAATTAAAACACCGAACAGCGCACGCGTGACACGCCACGCTTGACCCTCAAATTTGGCTTGCAGCAGACGGATTTTTTTTCTTTCTTGCCATGTCCAGCCACTCTGGGACCACAAAGTCTTCGGGCAAAAAAGTAACCAACTTCTCGCAATAGTCTAGGTTTCTATCGTCACTGACCAAGACCTTGATCTGACTTTTGCGAAGGCCGATGTGTTCTTTGAACTCGACCTGTAAATGCTGGGCCAACGCATGCTCTTGATGGTTTTCAATCCAGAGCAAGGCATTCAAATCTGACCATTGAAACAGGCGTTCTTTTTGATGACGCTTCCCAAACAGTTGGGGAACGTGGCTCCAAACCAAATGCATGCCATGCCTGTCGAAACTGAGCCGATGCACATGGAGCAAATCATTCAGCACGGACTTGACCATATAGAAAGCACCCACGAGCAAAAAGACGATGCCGCCCATATGTGCATCACCTAGGGGCATGGCATGCCAATGTGCTGCCACTTGCTCACCCCACAACAGCGCAATGCCCAGCGGGACACACAACATGCCAAATAACAAACGCCACAGACGAGGGCGACTTACCAAATAAACAGGGACGTCTACAGTCAGGTGAAACGTGTCAGCAAGGTGTCCCATGTCGCCATTTCTGTATCAGGCCTCCATGCGCTCAGGCTCTGATTCAGACTGCTGAAGGTTGCTGACCAATGTCTCTCTCGCCACATGGGCGTGTCGTTCAGACAAAGCGGCTGCAAGGTCTCCGTTACCGTCGTGAATCGCCTTGAGGATGGCGGCGTGTTCTTCCCAAATTCCGTCGCGACCCACACTTCGTTGCAACACGGCACCCATCACTCTGCGTAAATGGATCCAATGCAACATGGCGTTATCGACGATGAACGGATTTCCCGATGCTTCGTAAATGGCTTTATGAAATGCTGTGTCCGCCTCAATCATGGCTTTCACATCAGAGCCCGCAGCCGCTTCACGGCCTGCGTCAATTAATGACAAAGGAATCTTTGCCTGCCGTGAAGACGCCAACCTAGCCGCCAACGCATCTAGTGCGCCGCGTACTTGGTAGAGGTGACCGATTTGAACGGGGTTCAACTTCGCGACCACCAAACCACGGCCTGGCGCTTCCTCGAGCAAACCGTCTTTTTTGAGTAGTCGCAAAGCTTGCAGCACTGGCGAGCGAGACACATTGAGTTGCTCTGCCAAGTCCTCTTGGGTGATGCGCTCGCCCGGCGCTAACTTGCCTGCACTGATCGCATCTAGCAATGTTTTATAGACTTCATCAACATAGTCTGTACGGCTGGGAATCTTGGCCAAACTCATTTAAAACTCCATGTGTTTTCTTGAGGTTTAGGCTAACAGATTCCCAGCGGGTTCAACTTACGAAAACATGTCTGGCTGGGTGATGGCCAAGTGCTCGTAAATGGGCTGAAAGTGCAACCAACCGATGTACTCAGAGCCCACATGTTCACGGCTGTAACGTGAGCGCTCAGGCGTGACCAGCACAGGTTTGTGGCCTGTCGCCTCGACCATCAATTGCTGGCGGCAGCAACGCTCCAGTGCGATGAACCAAAAGGCTGCGGCCTCAATGCTGTGGCGACTCGCGGTCAGTAGTCCGTGGTTTTGATGGATGGCGGCTTTCACCCCCTTGAACCAATCGCACACCGCCAAACCCGCACGCTCTTCCACTGCAACTTGACCCGCTTCGTCTTTGATCACTACATGGTCTTCAAAGAAGGCCGCCGCATCTTGAGAAATTGGTTCAAGTGGACGACCCAAGGCCGCAAAGGCGGTGCCATACACCGTGTGCGCATGACACATGGAAATGATCTCTGGGTGTGCTTCATGCACAGCCGCATGCAACACGAAGCCCGCACGGTTGATGGCGTGTTTGCCCTCCACCACATGCCCTTTGTGATCGGCCAAGATCAGGTTGGAGACTTTCACTTGTGAAAAATGCACACACATGGGGTTGGTCCAGTACAGGTCTGGATGCTCGGGATCACGGATCGTCAGATGCCCGGCAAAACCGTAATCAAACCCCTCCAACGCAAACGCACGGCACGCGGCGACCAAGCGTTGTTTGCGATGCAGCCGTTCGGCTTCAAAGTTTTCAAACGTGGGGATCTCTGGATAGATCAAGCCACTTTGTGTGGGTTCGTAAATTGATTTTTTAACTCTGTCCAACATGTTTTATCTCCTGATGTTTGCTTAAAGATCTAATGACAATGTTTTGCCTTTGGCGCGCGACACACACACGGTGAGGCAACGTGTTTTTTCTTCGTCATTCAAGATGTAGTCACGATGATCGACCTCTCCTTCGACGTAATCCACTTTGCAGGCGCCGCACAAACCCGATAGGCATGAGGTGGCTACCCGTCGTCCCGTCAATTCGATGGCACGCACAATGGTTTGATCAGCGCCCACCTGAATGGTGGTCCCGCTGCGAACCAAGCGAAGCTCAAAGGCACCGTCTGGCAGATCGGAGGGCACAGAGTCCGGCGCCTTGAAGTGCTCGCTGTGCACCGTGCCCTCGGGCCAGTGCGCACTGGCCTCTGCGCATACCTTCATGAACCCGCCTGGGCCGCAGTAGTACACATGCGTCTGTGCTGCAGGCTGACGCAGCAAGGCTTGGATGTCCAAGCCCTTGGACGGATCGCCCTCGTCGAAATGGAAATGCAATTGGCCGGCTGGCACGAGCGCGCGCAACTCTTCAACAAACGCGGCATTTTTCGGACTGCGCGCGCAGTAGTGCAGTTCAAATGACGCCCCTGCAGCCGCCAGCGCATGCGCCATGGACTTCAACGGTGTGATGCCAATGCCGCCTCCCAACAAGATGGTGTGCTGCGCGTTGGCTGCCATAGGAAATGCGTTGCGCACGGGCCCCACAGTCAACACATCCCCCACGCGCACGCGCTCGTGCATCGCTTGTGAACCACCGCGGCTGTTTGGCTCACGCAAGACACCCAGAATCCATCGGGTTTGATCTTGCGGATCACCCGCCAATGAATAAGAGCGCACCATGCCGCCCGGCAGATGCACATCGACATGCGCGCCCGCGTCAAAAGAGGGCAGCATTTGCCCATCTGGGTCAGCGAGCTCGAATGCGCAAATGCCCTGCGCCTGCAAACGAATGGCGCGCACTTGCAGTTGCAGGCGCTCTAGTTGCTGCATCACATTTTTTGGTAAAGACGCATTCATGAATTTCTCTTGGCAAGCACGTCTTGTTGCAATGCTTCCATCTTCGTTTTCACAAACTCTGCGCGCGCTGACCCCTTGAGCTTGTCAGCCTCGGTGATGATGACGAGCACTTGCTTGGCCAGGTAGCGGCGCAAGGTCACCTCTTCTTCTGTGGTGCGACCCACAGGCAAATCAAAGACGTTGCCTGAGCAATAGCTGTTGGGCTCACCGCCGCAGTCACGCAACCATTGGGCAAACTGCTCGGGGCCAGCTTGCGGGTTGGTGCCACGCACGGCATCACGCAAGAGTTTGCGGAACATGTACAAACCTGCATCAAACTTGGTGGGGTTCTCTAACGCGTGGATGGCAATGGGGCGTTGGCTGATGATGGCCTCGTAGTCACCCGGTGCGTATTGGCAATCTTTGTAGTTCTCACGTGCGCGGTGATCGGTTGGGATCGGCGGCATGTCTTCCAACTTGTATTGGCCAAATCGCTCGGGACGCCGCATTGCCACTTGCCCTTCAAGAAAGTCAATGGTTTCGTAGCCGACCATGCTCTTGTCACCAATCCCTCGCGTGTCAATGCCTGGGCCCATCACGCGCCAGCCAATCATTTTGCTGTTTTGGTCATCCACGGGCACGGTCCAGCGGATCATGTGGAAGCGGCTGAACAACTTCTTTTGCTTGCCATCTTCCGAGGTGTAGGCATGCAAGCTCATGTTGGGCAGCACTTGGTGCTGAACCCGAATGAACATGTGACCATCATCTGCACGCCGCGCGCCCGCACAGGCCAAGCCACGCCCGCCATGCACGGGCACAAATTGCATATCTGGCGGCACCTCCATCGACGCAGCCCCCACCTCATCAAATGTGGTGCCTTGGTAATGTTCACCCGTCACCTGACGCTTGGCATGCAGGGCCATGGTGTGGTAGTTGTCTGCTGAGTTGTCTTGCACCTGCAACCAATTGCAATGTTGGAAGTTGCTGTACGGCACCAGCTCATCACCATCTGCCACAGTGAAATTGGTCTCCCACTCTGGGAATGGTGGCTCTTGCTCAGGCGGCCCCATGTAGGCAAACACCAAGCCATGACGCTCGAACGCCTTGTACGCACCTTGACGGATGGAGCAGCGATAGCGCTCGCCCTCCTCTTCCTCGCCTTGCGGGAACGGCACACGCAAACATGTGCCGTCAACATCAAACACCATGCCGTGGTAACAGCATGAAATGCCACGCTCTTCAATCTTGCCGTATTCCAGCGAAGCGCCACGGTGCACACAGTGCGCATGCAGCAAGCCGATACGACCTGAGCCGTCACGGAATGCCACCAACTCTTCGCCCAGGATTTTCAGAAAACGCGGCGTGTCTGTGAGCTCCATGGCCATACACACCGGATGCCAAAAACGACGCATGTATTCGCCTAACGGAGTGCCAGGGCCGCACTCGGTCAATTCAGGGTCATGGCCCGGCTCACGGTTGGCGTAGTAGCCCCCAAATGGAATGAGCTTTTTCTCAGTAGGTACTTCTGTGGAATTGCTTTTGTCTCTCGTGTTCATTGCTTCACCTAAGTTGTTTGTGATGATCGATATCTTTGCGCTCTGAATTCTGTATACAGAGAATACCGTCGAAACTTTCTCAGTGAATTAGCAATAACCCTTGATGTGATTTTTTCTGCAAAGAAAAACCCCGTAGCTCCTTGCGAAACTACGGGGTGTATCTGGTGGCCTGGGGCAGAATCGAACTGCCGACACGCGGATTTTCAATCCGCTGCTCTACCAACTGAGCTACCGGGCCGAGAGGAAGATTGTAGCACAGCGTCGGGGTGTGCTTTTGCTGTGTACGAGTGAGTGCTACCACCGTGAAAATCGTGGCTACTGCGTGGATGCAAGCTCCTGCCGTCTTTTTGCTACAGCCAGCGTGTTTGAAGTTGCTCAACTGTGCTGGTCGAAATTAAGCTGTGCATTTGGAGCAAATTTGCGTGAAAAGCTCACAGCTTGCGTACCCAACAGCCCATTTTTTGCAGCAGCAGGGCTACACCCAACCTCCCCCAACAATTTTTGACAGCTTTGAACTTGTACGGGGGCAAGCCCCCGAACACAAGCAAATTCATCACTTGCGTGACGGCGCAGTGGTGCTGTACAGGCGTGACCGCAGCAAGGTTTGGCAAGTGCGTTTCAAGCTTTTTGACAGGCGCTGGCATCGCTTTACTAGCAAGTACACAGAACTCACCTATGCAAAGCGTGTTGCTGGCGAGATGTACGACAGAGCAAGGTTTCGTGAAGAAGTTGGACTGCCACAGCAAGTTAAACGCTTTAGCGTTGCTGCGGAAGCCTGTTTGCAACAGCTTGACCGAGAAATTGAACAAGGTCTGCGCCCACGAACAAACAATGACTACAAGCAGGTCATACATCGTTACTTGATTCCCTTTTTCGGCAAGTACAACTTGACCAGTGTGGATGGTGCGTTGGTGCGTGCCCAATCTGGTTCAGATGCCGTCACCCGAGCTGCTTCAATCAGTTAAGCGCCGCTTGCTTAGCCACGATGCGCCTTACAGACTTATTGGTTTGATTCAACTTAATACAGGCCTTCGCTTGTCCGAGCCTATCTTTGCAAGACTTGAAGACTGTGTGCTTGACCATGAAATACCGCATTTGTGGGTTCGTAAAAACTCACTGTCCGACCGCAAAACCAAGTCCAGCATTCGCTGTGTCCCGTTAGTTGGCGTTTCACTTCAAGCTGCCAAAAAGCTCCATGCACTTGCAGTTGACGAAGGCAGTGAATGGTTTGTTCCGCATTACGCTCGTTACAACGGCAGCACAACTTGCTCTGCAACCATGAACAAGTGCTTGCTGGATTTGAACTTTAGAACGCACATGTTCCGTCATGCGTTAATTGACAGGATGAAGGCTTGCAATGACATTCCAACGCGCCTTGCTGAAAGCATTACTGGACACCACAGCGGTGGCTCCGAATTTAATGCGTATGGGACTGTGGGGTACACGCTAGAGCAGAAGCTAGCCGTCATAAAGCGTGTTGAGATTTAATGCGCCAGCTCCACTAAGGCTGCAAAAACAGCGCCTACAGGCGTCCAGCAGCCGTCCTAGTGTGTTGCCATTACCCGCCCAGTAAACACGCTGCTACAGCCCAGCAAACTAGCTTTACGAGTGCCGCAAAAGTAGCAGCGTTTGAGCTAGCTTGTCCGTCGCACAGTTTTGCTACAAAACCTGCTGGGGGCACAAACAAAAACGGCACCGAAAAGGTGCCGTTGTTCTGCCAGTGGTTTGTGTTGGTGTAGCTGCGTTACTTAAGTAACACTATGCTTGAAGCTGTCACACAGAGTAAAACACACCGTTTTTGCATCGTGCTACAACTGCCATAAATGCTAGTTTTTAGCCGAAAAGTATGCTTTTTCAATCCGCTGCTCTACCAACTGAGCTACCGGGCCGAGAGGAAGATTGTAGCACAGGCAAAAGTCAAGCAGCGCGTTTGGCCTTTGACAAATCCACGCCGAGTTGTTTGAGTTTGCGATACAGATGCGTACGTTCTAAGCCCGTTTTATCAGCCACACGCGTCATCGAACCATTCTCTTGCGCCAGGTGGTATTCAAAGTACGCTTGTTCAAAGGCATCACGCGCTTCACGCAAAGGCTGTTCGAGATTGAAGCTTTGATGGGTAGGCGGTAATACCACTGCTTGTGGCTGCGCAAATGCGGTGGATGTTTCTTTATTAACGCCAGACACCACGCCCTTCACAGGCACGGCCACGGGCTTGCGCGCCAAGCCCTGCTCCACGGCCTTGAGCAGCTTTTGCATGGTGATGGGTTTTTCAAGAAAGGCTTGTGCGCCAATGCGCGTGGCCTCGACCGCCGTGTCGATGGTGGCGTGGCCACTCATCATGATGACGGGCATGTTGAGCAAGCCAGCGCCCGCCCATTCTTTGAGCAGGGTCACGCCATCGGTATCGGGCATCCAAATGTCGAGCAAGACCAAATCAGGACGCGCCGCTTGACGGGCGAGGCGCGCTTGTGCGGCGTTTTCTGCTACATCAACAGCATGACCTTCGTCATTGAGGATCTCAAACAAGAGGTCCCGAATGCCCAATTCGTCATCCACTACCAAAATGTTTGCCATGTCTTCACTTGTCTCGCTGGATTAAAGGAGTTTGTTTTGTTGCGATTCTGCAACTTGGAATGATAACGACACTTGCGCCCCGATCACCCGTCCTTCTAACTCACGATTTTTCAGATCAATTCGAGCCGAATGTTCATCGGCAATTTTTTTCACCACGGCCAAGCCAAGACCGGTGCCGCGCGTCTTGGTGGTCACGTAGGGCTCAAATGCACGGTTCAAAATTTTGGGCGGAAACCCTGGTCCACTGTCGCGCACCACTAAACGCACACGGCCTGATGCCGGCACCCATTGCGTGGCGATCGACACCGTGGGGTTGGCTTGCCCCTCGGTCGCATCTTGCGCGTTCTGCAACAGGTTGTGCACCACTTGGCGCAGCTGCTGTGCATCGCCCAAGATGATGGGGCACGCCACGTCGAGTTGGGCATACACAGGGACTGCCGCGTTTTCAGCGCCATAGAGTTGCATCACATCTTGGATCAAGGCGTTGAGGTCTAACGGCTTGAGTTCAGCCACAGGGAGTCGCGCGTAATCACGAAACTCATTGACCAATCGCTTCATGGCATCCACTTGGTCCACGATGGTCTTCACGGATTTATTCAAGATGAGTTGCTCTGGCTCTTGCAGCTTGCCTGTGAGTTTCATCTCCAAGCGCTCCGCAGACAACTGAATGGGCGTGAGCGGATTTTTAATTTCATGCGCCAACCGACGCGCCACTTCGCCCCACGCTTGCGCACGCTGGGCGGAGACGATTTCAGAAATGTCGTCAAACACCAGCAAGCGGCCGTTGTTAGGCAACACCGCACCACGGGCCAACAAGGTGATGTGTTGTTGTTTGTCATCGCTCAGCTGCACCGCAGGGCTGATGGCCGTGGCATGCAATTCGAAAGATTGCTGCCAGTGGTCTAAGCCATGCTGGCTGCGCTCACCCAAGAAGCCATCAAACTCGTGACGCACATGATCGGCAAACTCCACCAAGCCCTCAATGTCACTCAAGGCGCGGCCTTCCCATGCTGCCAGCGGCACGCGCAAGATGCGTGTGGCACCTGGGTTAGATGATTTGATGCGACCATCTTCGGTCAACACAATCACGCCAGCAGTGAGGTTGTCGAGAATGGTTTGCAAGTTGGCACGCGAGGTGTGCACTTGCAACATGCTGCGATCCACCGCTGAACGTGCATCAGCCAGTTGCTGCGTCATCTCGGCAAATGAACGGGTAAGGCCACCCAGTTCATCACGGCCTTGCAGGGCCGGCTTGGGGCTCAAGTCACCGGCGGCCACATCACGCACACCTTCGGCCAGCATGAGCAACGGACGCGCCAATTGGTTACCCAACAGCACCGCCAACAACACCGCACCGAACACGGCCAAAAACAAACTAAGCGTCAACGTCCCGATGTACATGCTGCGCAAACCATCACGACCGAGTGCACGCTCTTGGTATTCGCGATAAGCCACCTCGACCGCCAAGGCATTGCTCACCAAAGTAGGCGGGATCGCTTTGGTCACTTGCAACACACGCGGCTCGATCAACAACCCCAAGCCAGAGGGGGCGACCAGCACCAACGCGCGGATGCGCGCTTTGGCAGTCCCTTGCGACTCCGCCTCATCCAAACCGTCAATGGCCGTGACCACACTTTGTGTTTTGACCAAACGCAATTGAGCGGGGGTTGGGCGGTCTGGGTTGATTTTGTAACGCGACTCGCCAGCACTTGAAATGGCTTGGCCTGTCGTGCTCCACAAAATCACATCGTCAGCACCCAGTTGGTCTTTCATGCGCTCTAATGCAATACCCACCGAAGCATCGGGCAGGTCATTGATCTGCGAACTGGCCGAGCGCGTTTTTTGTCCTAGGTCGTTGGCCAAGGTATCCAGCGTGGTGCGCCCCAAACTCAGGCCGGCATCCAAAGCGCCTTCGACTTTCACATCAAACCAGCTTTCAATAGAGCGGGATACGAATTGATACGACACGCTGTAAATCAGCAAGCCCGGCACAAAACCCACCAGTGCAAATGTGGCCGCGATCTTGAGCAGCAGGCGACTGCCAAACTTGCCTTGGCGCAAGCGCATGAGCAAGCGCACAGACATCCAGACAATCACGCCCATCAGCAAGGTGGCCACCACCACATTCAAGCCAAACAGCTGTCGGTAGTTCTGTTCGTAAAGCTCGCGGTTGTCAGCGGCTTGGGTGAGCAAGAAAAGCAAGACCAAGCCCAGCCCCAGCACGACAGCGGCACTGATGACCAGCAACCACCTCAACTGAAAGCTAGAAAGGCGCGTGCGCTTTTCAGCAAGCTCAATCATGGCGTCAGCTCCAAGCGCTGTGTTTTGCTAAATCCAATGTTCCAGTCGCTTTGCCCCGCTGCACCAATTTGCAATGGCCTTGGCAACTGCTTCAGATCAAGTTTGAAATTGATGCTGATGGTTTGCTTGGCATCTGGGTTGTAGTCGTTCGCATGGGCGATGCGCCACTGCACAATGCGGCGCACGGCCCCCATGGCCTCTTCGGCTGTGTCATAGCTTTGGCCAAGGCTCATGCCCAAGCCGCTGACGTTAAAAGGCTGAGGTGAAATGTTGACGCGCCAACGCCGAGTGAGCGGCTGATAAAACAAGCGCACATGGCGCTCTGCTTGCGCCACACGTTGGTTGTAGACATACCAACGCTCCTGGTGAATTTCGACTTCAGTCACAAAGTACAAGGTGATGCCTTTGAGCAAGGCATCTTCGAGTGCTGTCGGCAAATCAAAGCGCCAATTCGCGCTCAAAGACAACGCAGCATCTTGACGCTCCAGTTTCAGGGCTTGCAGCTCCACAGGGGTATCTGCCTGCGCCAGACCAGACACGGTCAAACACAGCGCCGCCACGAGCAACGCGCACAGCTGACGTGCGCGTTGAAGACCGCTCAACAGCAGCGGTTCAAGGTGCAGGAAGTTTTTCCAGCAATGCGTAATAAAAGCCATCGTGATCACCTTGTAGATTGTCGGTGAGCACAGCGGTTGTTGCACCACTTTGGGGTCTTAAATGACCCAGAGAGGGCAGTAAACGGGCATTGGTGTTGTGTTCAACAAACGTTTTGGCTTGGTTCTCGCCCTCAGCCCTGAAAACCGAGCAAGTGCAGTACAGCAATCGCCCCCCCGGTTTGACCAAAGGCCACAACTGCTTGAGCAAGTTCTTTTGAATCGCAGCCAGCTTGTCGATGTCGGCCTCACGGCGCAGCCAGCGCACATCGGGATGGCGACGCACGATGCCCGAAGCTGTGCAAGGGGCATCCAACAAAACGGCATCAAACAGCTGGCCATCCCACCATGTTTTGGTCAGCGCGGCATCGGCAGCCACGACTTTGGCCGTGCGGCCAATGCGTTGCAAATTTTGGGCAATGCGTTCACAACGCTGTGAATCAATGTCAAGCGCGGTGACCTCTGACTTATCGTTAAGCAGCTCTAGCAAGTGAGCGGTCTTCCCACCGGGGGCGGCACATGCATCGAGGATGCGCAACGCTTGATCGGCAGGTGCTAAGTCTTTCAGCAAGATTTGTGCGGCGCATTGCGCAGCAGCATCTTGCACAGAACACAGACCTTCGGCAAAGCCGGGAATGTCGCGCACGCTGTGCGCCTGCGTGAGCACCAACCCCTGCTCACCTACTAGCTGCGATTGCAAACCGTGATTGGCCCAATCGGCTTGCAAGGCCTCACGGCTGATGCGCGAGGTGTTGACGCGCCACGTCATGGGCGCCGCTTGGTTGTTGGCACGCAAGATGTCTTGCCAATGGTCTGGGTGGTCTTTTTGCAAACGCTTGACCCACCACTCGGGATGATTCCATTGCGCTTGCACTTCGTGGTCTGTGGCCTTCACCAAGGCATCACGCTCGCGTAAAAAACGACGCAAGCATGCATTCAGAAAATTGGCTTGCATTTGCAAGCTACGCGTATTCTTGGCTGCCTCTACCGCTTGGTTCACCAAGGTGTGCGGCTCGTACGGTGCGTTGTCGGGGTCCCACGCCAACGCAAGGGCTGTGCACAACAGCGCATCGGGCAAAGGCGCTGGCGCACGCGATGCCAGTTGCGCACGCAAGGCTTGCGCACGGCCCAATTGACGCAAAGCTTGAAACAACAAGGCTTGCACGCCTGGACGCAAAGCCGATGGCACAGCCTCTAGTGCCGCCGTGCCTGAGACGCCGCGCCGCACTTGAGCCAACGCTTGTGCAACAGCTTGGAGCTGCTGCCACAAAGGAACAGATGCAGGTTTGTGTTCACTCATTCCAAAATACGTCCAGGTTTGAACTTGAACAAACTCGCCATCCCAGTGGCGGGAAACATAGAAATTGCGTCGTTGTAGTTCGTCACAGCTTGGTTGAAGCGTTGCAAATCAGGTTGAATAGAAATGCCCAGCTCGGTCCAACGTTGGGTCAGCTCTGCAGGCACCGACACGTAATACACATCGGGATGCGTGAGGGCATCCCACGCATCTTGCAAATCACGACTGGTTGCCACCAATGCAACCGAAGATGAAGGGTCCAAGGGGTGCTCTTGCATGCGGGCCAAGGCCATGGCCGACAAATTGGCAGCCACTTGCAAGCGCGTCCAGTGACTCGCGCCTAACTCGGGCGATACCGCAGTGAGCCAACCTGAAGGCGCTGTGACCGCGGCTGTGGTGGCTTCTTGCACCAAGGCTTGGTAGCGCAGCATGAGCTCTTCGAGCACCGCGAACTGTTTGTTCACGGCCGTGCGCAAACCCACCAAACGGCGGTACGCGCCCACGCTCCAAAATAACATGACCGCCACGAATAACCAAAACCACCACGCATCAAGCATGTTGAACTCCTTGTCTCTTCCAACCCCTTGCCCCATAACAACAAAGGCCCTTTCGGGCCTTTGTTGAGGGGGTCGCTTTACGCTTCTTCGCCAGCACCGTGGTCGACTTGAGCCTCTTCCTCTGAAGAGCCTCCAGCCAACTCAGCAGCTTCGGCTTCAGCAATGGCGCGGCGCTCGGCGTCGTCCATGGCGTCTTTGACCTTGCGGGCTTTGTGATAAGCCAAGCCAGTACCTGCAGGAATCAGGCGACCGACGATGACGTTTTCTTTCAAGCCGCGCAATTCGTCGCGCTTGCCCATGATGGCCGCTTCGGTCAACACACGTGTGGTTTCTTGGAAAGAAGCCGCAGAAATGAACGAGTCAGTCGACAAGGACGCTTTGGTGATACCCAACAACAAGTTGGTGAAAGTCGCTGGGACTTTGCCATCACGTTGCAGCGCTTCGTTGGTGTTGAGGATCTCAGAACGCTCAACTTGTTCGCCAGCGATGTAGTTGGAATCACCCACGCTTTCGACCACAACGCGACGCAGCATTTGACGCACGATCACTTCAATGTGCTTGTCGTTGATCTTCACGCCTTGCAAACGGTAAACGTCTTGCACTTCGTCGACGATGTAGCGCGCCAACTCTTCCATGCCGAGCAAACGCAAGATGTCTTGTGGGTCGGCTGGGCCGTCCACAACGCTCTCGCCTTTGTTGACCACTTGGCCTTCGTGGACCAAGATGTTCTTCTCTTTAGGAATGAGTTCGTCCCACACTTTGCCTTCTGGGTCAGTGATCTGCAAACGAACCTTGCCTTTGGTTTCTTTACCAAACGACACAGTACCGGTCATCTCAGCCAACATACCCTTGTCTTTGGGTGAGCGTGCTTCGAACAGTTCGGCCACACGTGGCAAACCGCCGGTAATGTCGCGGGTCTTTTGACCTTCAACAGGGATACGCGCCAAGACTTCGCCTGGGCCCACATCTTGACCATCGCGCACTTGGATCAACGCGCCGATTTGGAAGCCAATCGTCACCGCGTGGTCTGTGCCAGGGATCTTCACTTCTTTGCCAGAGGCATCGATCAGCTTGACCTGTGGGCGAACCACTTTGGTTGAGCCGCGACGTTTCGGGTCAATCACCACCAAGGTAGACAAGCCAGTGACTTCGTCCACTTGTTTGGCAACGGTGAGGCCTTCTTCGACGTTTTCGAATTGCACCTTACCGGCGAATTCAGTGATGATGGGGCGTGTCAATGGATCCCAGTTCGCCAAAATCACACCGGCCTTGATGGTTTGGTCTGGCTTGATGGCCAAGATCGCACCATACGGCACTTTGTGACGCTCACGCTCACGGCCATGTTCGTCGTGGATGATGATTTCGCCTGAGCGAGAAATCACCACCAACTCGCCCTTGGTGTTGGACACATAACGCATGGTGGCGTTGAAACCAATCACACCATTCGACTTGGCTTCCACGCTAGAAGCGACGGCTGCACGAGACGCGGCACCACCAATGTGGAACGTACGCATGGTCAGCTGTGTACCGGGTTCACCGATGGACTGCGCAGCGATCACGCCGACAGCTTCACCGTTGTTCACCAAGCCACCGCGACCCAAGTCACGGCCGTAACACATCGCGCACAAGCCGAAGCGTGTTTCGCAATTCAATGCTGTGCGCACTTTGACTTCATCGACGCCAGCGGCTTCGATTTCGTCAATGATGTCTTCGTCCAGCATGACGCCGGCCTTGACCAACACGGCACGTGTTTCGGGGTTCAACACATCTTCAACCGCAGTGCGGCCCAAGATGCGCTCGCGCAAGGATTCAATCACTTCACCACCTTCAACGATGGCGCGCATGAGTTGACCGTTGGTCGTGCCGCAATCGTTTTCGGTGACGACCAAGTCTTGGGTCACGTCAACCAAACGACGTGTCAAGTAACCCGAGTTCGCGGTCTTCAACGCCGTGTCGGCCAGACCTTTACGTGCACCGTGGGTGGAAATAAAGTACTGCAACACGTTCAGACCTTCACGGAAGTTCGCCGTGATAGGTGTCTCAATGATGGAGCCGTCAGGCTTGGCCATCAGACCACGCATACCAGCCAACTGACGGATCTGAGCGGCAGAGCCGCGAGCGCCAGAGTCGGCCATCATGTAAATGGAGTTGAACGATTCTTGTTCGACTTCTTTGCCGTGGCGGTCGATGGTTTTCTCTTTGCGGAGTTGGTCCATCATCACCTTAGACACTGCGTCGCCAGCCTTACCCCAGATGTCCACCACCTTGTTGTAACGCTCGCCAGAAGTCACCAAACCGGACACGTATTGCTGTTCGATGTCTTTGACTTCTTTTTCGGACGCCGCGATGATGCCGCCTTTTTCTGGTGGCACCAACATGTCGTCGATCGCGATAGAGATACCAGCGCGTGTGGCCAAACGGAAACCGTTTTGCAACAACTTGTCGGCAAACACCACGGTGTCTTTCAAACCGCACTTACGGAACGCGACGTTGATGAGCTTGGAAATTTCTTTCTTCTTCAACGCTTTGTTGATGTTGGAGAAAGGCAAGCCCTTGGGCAAGATTTCTGACAACAAGGCGCGGCCCACAGTGGTGTCGACCAAGCTGGTGCTTGGCACGAATTCACCGGTCTCTTTGTCTTTGTTCCACTCGGTCAAACGCACGCTGACTTTGGCGGTCAACTCGACCACACCAGCGTCCAAAGCGCGTTGCACTTCGGTCAAGTTGGCAAACACCAAGCCTTCGCCCTTGCCGTTGATACGGTCGCGGGTGGCGTAGTACAAGCCCAACACAACGTCTTGTGAAGGAACGATAGAAGGTTCGCCGTTCGCTGGGAACAACACGTTGTTCGAAGCGAGCATCAAGGTACGGGCTTCCATCTGTGCTTCCACAGACAAAGGCACGTGAACCGCCATTTGGTCACCGTCGAAGTCGGCGTTGAACGCTGAACAGACGAGGGGGTGCAACTGAATGGCTTTACCTTCGATCAAGATAGGTTCGAAGGCTTGAATACCCAAGCGGTGCAACGTAGGCGCACGGTTCAACATCACGGGGTGCTCTTTGATCACCTCTTCCAAGATGTCCCACACCACGGCTGAACCGGATTCGACTTCTTTCTTCGCAGCCTTGATCGTGGTCGCGATGCCCATGGCTTCGAGACGCGAGAAGATGAAAGGCTTGAACAACTCGAGTGCCATCAACTTGGGCAAACCGCACTGGTGCAGTTTCAAAGTTGGGCCCACGGTAATCACAGAACGACCTGAGTAGTCGACGCGCTTACCCAACAAGTTTTGACGGAAACGACCGCTCTTACCTTTGATCATGTCAGCCAGTGACTTCAAGGCGCGCTTGTTGGCGCCTGTCATGGCCTTGCCGCGACGGCCGTTGTCCAGCAAGCTGTCCACGGCTTCTTGCAACATACGCTTTTCGTTGCGGGCGATGATTTCAGGCGCCTTGAGTTCGAGCAAACGACGCAAACGGCTGTTACGGTTGATCACGCGACGGTACAAGTCGTTCAAATCGGAAGTCGCAAAACGACCGCCGTCCAACGGCACCAGAGGACGCAAATCAGGTGGCAACACGGGCAAGACGGTCAACACCATCCACTCGGGCTTGATGCCGGACTTCTTGAACGCTTCCATCAATTTCAAACGCTTGGCGTTTTTCTTGATCTTGAGTTCAGAACCTGTCAGGTCGTTGCGCAACTTCTCGATTTCGACGTCGAGGTCGAGACCTTCGAGCAAATCTTTGATGCCTTCAGCGCCCATCTTGGCGATGAATTCGTCACCGTACTCCACCAATTTGGCTTCGTAGTCGTCTTCCGACATGATGGCGAATTTCTTCAAAGGTGTCATGCCGGGGTCGATCACCACATACGCTTCAAAGTACAACACGCGTTCGATGTCACGCAGGGTCATGTCGAGCACGAGGCCCAAACGTGATGGCAATGACTTCAAGAACCAAATGTGGGCGCAAGGTGCGGCCAGGTCGATGTGGCCCATGCGCTCGCGACGCACTTTGGTTTGTGTGACTTCAACGCCGCACTTTTCGCAAATCACGCCACGGTGCTTGAGGCGTTTGTATTTGCCGCACAAGCATTCGTAGTCTTTGATAGGGCCAAAGATCTTGGCGCAAAACAGACCATCGCGCTCGGGCTTGAAGGTACGGTAGTTGATGGTTTCTGGCTTTTTCACTTCGCCGAAAGACCATGAACGGATCTTCTCGGGAGAAGCCATGCCAATTTTGATGGCATCGAAATGCTCATCGGGCGTGAACTGCTTGAACAGGTCGAGTAATGATTTCATGTTTTAAATCCTTATGTCGTCAAACCGCTTAAGCGCGATCCAACTCAATGTCGATGCCCAATGAACGAATTTCTTTGACCAACACGTTGAACGATTCGGGCATACCCGCTTCGATCGAGTGCTCGCCTTTGACAATGCTCTCGTACACCTTGGTACGGCCTTGCACGTCGTCGGACTTGACGGTGAGCATTTCTTGCAGGGTGTAAGAGGCGCCGTAAGCTTCCAAAGCCCACACCTCCATCTCACCGAAACGCTGACCACCGAACTGAGCCTTACCACCCAGCGGCTGCTGTGTGACCAAGCTGTAGGGGCCGGTAGAACGTGCGTGCATCTTGTCGTCGACCAAATGGTGGAGCTTCAAGAAGTGCATGTAGCCGATGGTGGTGGGACGCTCGAAAGCTTCGCCGGTGCGGCCATCAAACAAGTTGGCTTGTGTGCGTGTAGCGGTCAGACCTTTCGCCTTGGCGATGTCGTCTGGGTAAGCCAACTTCAACATGGTACGGATGTCTTCTTCTGCAGCACCGTCAAACACGGGGGTTGCAAAAGGCACGCCGTTGGTCAAGTTGCCAGCCATGTCGACGATTTGCGCGTCGCTCAGCTTGCTCAGGTCTTCCTTGCGGCCAGAACCGTTGTACAACTCCTCCATGAAGGCGCGGATTTCAGCGGCTTTGGCTTGCTCTTGGAGCATGTTGCCAATGCGTTGGCCGATACCTTTACCCGCCCAACCCAAGTGAACTTCCAACACCTGACCCACGTTCATACGTGAAGGAACGCCCAAGGGGTTCAACACGATGTCGCAAGGTGTGCCGTCGGCCATGTAAGGCATGTCTTCGACCGGAACGATCTTAGACACCACACCTTTGTTACCGTGACGACCGGCCATCTTGTCACCAGGCTGCAAGCGACGCTTCACAGCCAAGTAGACCTTGACCATCTTCAACACGCCTGCTGGCAACTCGTCGCCTTGCGTCAACTTCTTGCGCTTCTCTTCGAAGGCCAAGTCAAAGCTGTGACGTGTTTGTTCCATCGCGTTCTTGATGCTTTCCAACTGACCTGCAGTTTCTTCATCAGAAGGACGGATGTCGAACCAGTGGAACTTCTCGACAGAAGCCAAATAGGCCTTGTCGATCTTGCTGCCCTTGGCCAACTTGTTAGGACCGCCGTTGGCAGTCTTGCCGTTCAAGAGTTTTTCGATACGGTCAAACGCGTCAGCTTCCACGATGCGGAGCTGGTCGTTCAAATCGAGACGGAAGCGCTTGAGTTCGTCATCAATAATTTGCTGAGCACGCTTGTCGCGCACGATGCCTTCACGGGTGAAGACTTGCACGTCGATGACCGTACCTTGCGAACCTTGGCTCACGCGCAGAGATGTGTCTTTCACATCGCTGGCTTTTTCGCCGAAGATCGCGCGCAACAGTTTTTCTTCTGGTGTCAGTGTGGTTTCGCCTTTGGGCGTGACCTTGCCGACCAGTGTGTCGCCAGGTTGCACTTCTGCACCCACGTAGATGATGCCGGAGTCATCCAAACGGTTGAGTTGTTGCTCAGCCAAGTTTGGAATATCACGTGTGATTTCTTCTGCACCCAATTTGGTGTCACGCGCCATCACCACGAGTTCTTCGATGTGGATCGAGGTGTAGCGGTCTTCAGCCACCACGCGCTCGCTGATCAAGATCGAGTCTTCGAAGTTGTAGCCGTTCCAAGGCATGAAGGCGATCAACATGTTTTGACCGATGGCGATTTCGCCGAGGTCTGTGGATGCACCGTCAGCCACCACATCGCCCTTGGCAATCTTGTCGCCACGCTTGACGATAGGACGCTGATGGATGTTGGTGTTTTGGTTAGAGCGTTGGTACTTGATGAGGTTGTAGATGTCCACGCCCACTTCGCCAGCTTGTGCTTCGGCGTCGTTCACGCGAACCACAACGCGGGTTGCGTCGACATAGTCGACCACGCCGCCACGAGTGGCAGTCACCACAGTGCCTGAGTCGACCGCAGCAACGCGCTCGATACCGGTACCGACCATTGGTTTTTCTGGACGCAACACAGGCACGGCTTGACGTGACATGTTGGCACCCATCAACGCGCGGTTCGCGTCATCGTGCTCGAGGAACGGAACCAAAGAGGCAGCCACAGACACGATCTGAGCAGGAGACACGTCCATGTACTGGATGCGCTCTGCGCCGCACAAAATGGATTCGCCGTTTTCACGGGCAGACACCAAGTCGCCAGTCAGCTTGCCGTCTTTGTCCAAAGCCGCGTTGGCCTGAGCGATGACGTATTTGCCTTCTTCAATGGCGGACAAGTAATCGATGTCCATCGTCACTTTGCCGTCCACCACGCGACGGTATGGGGTTTCGATGAAACCGTACTCGTTCAAACGGGCGTACAAAGCCAAAGAGTTGATCAAACCAATGTTTGGACCTTCTGGTGTTTCGATAGGACACACACGACCGTAGTGGGTCACGTGCACGTCACGGACTTCAAAGCCTGCGCGTTCGCGAGTCAAACCACCTGGGCCCAAAGCTGAGACGCGACGCTTGTGCGTGATCTCGGCCAAGGGGTTGGTTTGGTCCATGAACTGTGACAACTGTGATGCGCCGAAGAATTCTTTGAGCGCAGCAGAAATTGGCTTGGAGTTGATCAAGTCGTGAGGCATGAGCGGCTCTTGCTCGGCTTGGCCCAAACGCTCTTTCACGGCTTTTTCGATACGTGCCAAACCTGTGCGGTATTGGTTTTCGGCCAATTCGCCCACGCAACGCACGCGACGGTTACCCAAGTGGTCGATGTCATCGACTTCGCCACGACCGTTGCGCAAGTCCACCAAGATTTTCACCACGGACAAGATGTCGTCGTTGGTCAAAACCATAGGGCCTGTAGATTCGGCTGTGCCCACTTTGGCGTTGAATTTCATACGACCCACGCGCGACAAATCGTACGTGTCTGGGTTGTAGAACAAACGTTGGAACAAGGCTTGCACCGCGTCTTCTGTCGGTGGCTCGCCAGGGCGCATCATGCGATAGATGGCTACGCGTGCAGCGAATTCGTCCACAGTTTCGTCTGTACGCAGAGTTTGCGAAATGTACGCACCTTGGTCGAGTTCGTTGGTGTAGATACATTGCAAATCTTGCACACCGGCTTCGCGCAATTTCTTGAGCAAGGCTTCGGTCAACTCATCGTTGGCACGGGCTATCAATTCGCCGGTGTCGCTGTCGATGATGTTCTTGGCCAACACGCGGCCAATCAAGAAATCTTCTGGCACGCTGATGTGCGTGGTTTTGCTTTCGTCCAACTCGCGTGTGTGACGTGCGGTCACGCGCTTGTCTTTGGCAACGATCACTTTGCCCGACTTGTCGGTGATGTCAAAGCGAGCCACTTCGCCACGCAGACGTTCGGCCACAAATTCCATTTGTGCGCCGCTGTCCATCAAGCGGAAGTTGTCGTTCACGAAGAAGTTCGCGAGGATGGTTTCTGGTGTCAAGCCAATGGCTTTCAACAGAATAGACACGGGCATCTTGCGGCGACGGTCGACGCGGAAGTACAGCAAGTCTTTGGGGTCGAATTCGAAATCGAGCCATGAACCGCGGTAAGGGATGATGCGCGCGCTGAACAACAATTTGCCAGAGCTGTGGGTCTTGCCCTTGTCGTGCTCGAAGAACACGCCAGGTGAACGGTGCAACTGAGACACGATCACGCGCTCAGTACCGTTGATGATGAAAGAACCCTTCTCGGTCATCAAAGGCACTTCGCCCATGTAGACCTCTTGCTCTTTCACTTCCTTGACCACTTTGGACTGTGGTGTCGAAGACTCACGGTCATAAATGATGAGTTGCACGCGGGCGCGCACAGCTGAAGAGAAAGTCAAACCACGGGTTTGGCATTCGCGCACGTCAAAAGCAGGCTTGGCCAAGTTGTATTCGAGATACTTCATCTCGACAAAACCGTTGTGCGACACGATGGGGAATGCAGCTTCAAATGCAGCTTGCAGACCTTCGTTGGTGCGCTTTTTAGGGATGACGTCAGCTTGCAAGAACGCGGTGTACGCGTCTTTTTGCATTTGCAACAAATATGGAATTTCCAGCACGCTGTCGCGGCTGCCGAAACTCTTGCGGATACGCTTGCGTTCGGTGTATGAGTAGGCCATGAGATCTCCGGGCTTGATCTTTCAGAACTGTTTTCTGCATGAGACATCACGTCCCATACATCAGGCTTGGCGGCTGGCCTCTACCAGCGTTGGCGGACGGTTGCGCATTGCACGCAACCCGAACCAAGGCATCTTCTGCAGTTGGGGTCAGAAGACACTCAAAAGAAGGTTGATTTCAACCCGCTTATGGGTGTGCTCTGTAAGCACAGAAGGCTGGAGGCCCTTCACGGGACACTCCAGCCTCGAAAGCGAACCGAATTACTTCAGTTCAACCTTAGCACCAGCTTCTTCGAGCTTCTTCTTAGCGGCTTCAGCGTCAGCCTTAGAAGCGCCTTCTTTCACAGCCTTTGGAGCGCCGTCAACCATGTCTTTGGCTTCTTTCAAGCCCAGACCGGTGATTTCGCGAACTGCTTTAATCACGGACACTTTGTTTGCGCCAGCGTCAGTCAACACCACGTTGAATTCTGTTTTCTCTTCAGCAGCTGCACCGCCGGCTGCGCCGCCAGCAGCAGGAGCGGCCATAGCGGCAGCGCTCACGCCAAACTTCTCTTCGATGGCTTTCACCAAGTCGTTGAGTTCCAAGACCGTCATGCTGTCGAGCGCGGTCAAAAATGCGTCTTTATCGAATGCCATTTTTATTTCCTAACAATTAGTTAAAACACAAGCTGCGCATTAAGCGGCAGCTGTTTCGCCTTTTTGAGCAGCCAAAGCGCCCAACACCACTGCGGTGCGAGACATAGGCGACATCAACAAGCCACACAACTGAGCCAACAACACTTCTTTCGAAGGGATGCTTGCCAATTGCTTAACGCCGTTTGCGTCCAAAGCTTTACCACCGTAAACGCCAGCACGGATCACCAACTTGTCGTTGGTTTTCGCGAACTCAGCCACCACCTTAGCGGCAGCGATTGCGTCAACAGAGAAGCCATAGATCAGCGGGCCGGTCATCTGGTCAGCGACAACTTCGAATGAGCTACCAGTCACAGCACGGCGTGCGAGTGTGTTTTTCAACACGCTCAGGGTCACACCGTTGCTGCGCGCTTGGTTGCGCAACTTAGTCATGTCAGCGACCGTGATGCCGCGGTATTCCGCAATCACCAGCGTTTGAGCTTGGGCGGCGAGCGTGGTCACTTCTGAAATGACCGCTTCTTTCTCACTGCGATTAAGACTCAAGGTCTACTCCTTTAAATGTGTCTTCAGGGAATTACCCATCGACACGCCACTTTTGCAGCGACCTAACTGTCAGGAAGAATTCCGTCGAGCGGGATCGCCATCTGCGTTGGTCATTCAATTAAGTGGGATCAAGCCCCACACCAACGGTCTTGGATGGCCTGTGCAAATCCGAGGATTTGCATCAGCCCACCACTCTGGGCAACGCTTGCGCGCCACCCAAATTTTTGAACGCTTAAGCGCCCAGATTCACAAACGTCACCTTAGGCGCCGAGTGTTTGCACGTCAACGCGCACGCCCACACCCATGGTGGAGGACACGGCGACTTTGCGCAGGTAAACACCCTTGCTTGAAGCAGGCTTGGCTTTGTTCAAAGCTTCGACCAATGCAGCCAAGTTGCCTTGCAACTTGTCGGTGTCGAATGAACGACGGCCGATGGTGGAGTGCACGATACCGGCTTTGTCAACGCGGAACTGGACTTGACCAGCTTTGGCGTTGCGCACAGCAGTCGCGACATCAGGTGTCACCGTACCGACTTTGGGGTTAGGCATCAGACCGCGTGGACCCAAGATTTGACCCAAAGTACCCACAACGCGCATGGCGTCAGGAGCAGCGATCACCACGTCGAAAGGCATGTCACCGGCTTTGACCATAGCGGCCAAGTCGTCCATACCGACCACATCAGCACCAGCGGCTTTGGCTTCTTCAGCCTTAGCGCCTTGGGCGAACACAGCCACGCGAGCAGTTTTACCAGTGCCGTTAGGCAAGACCACGGCGCCACGCACCACTTGGTCAGATTTCTTCGCGTCGATACCGAGTTGCACAGCAACGTCGATGGACTCATCGAACTTCGCAGTGGCGCACTCTTTAACAATGCCGATGGCATCAACCAATGGGTACAGCTTGGTGCTTTCGACCTTGCCCACGAGGGCTTTTTGTTTCTTAGTCAACTTGGCCATCTCACACGCCCTCCACAGTCACGCCCATCGAACGGGCAGAGCCGGCGATGATGCGAACAGCTGCGTCTAAGTCGGCAGCATTCAAGTCTTCCATCTTGGTTTTGGCGATCTCTTCGAGCTGAGCGCGCGTGATCTTGCCAACTTTGTCGACGTGAGGACGTGCAGAACCTTTGTCGAGCTTGATGGCCTTCTTAATCAAGGTGGTCGCTGGAGGCGTCTTGATGATGAAGGTGAAGGATTTATCTGCAAACGCAGTGATGACCACTGGCAATGGCAGACCTGGCTCAACGCCTTGGGTCTGGGCGTTGAACGCCTTGCAGAATTCCATGATGTTCAAACCACGTTGACCCAATGCTGGGCCAATAGGTGGCGATGGATTAGCTTTACCTGCTGGAACTTGCAGCTTGATAAAACCGACGATTTTTTTCGCCATGCTTTTCTCCTTGCGGGTGCAAACGTTCTTACGAACTCCCCGGGGTTAACGACTCACTTTCAATGTTTGGCGCCGAGTCGGGAAGCGCCAAACCACAAAACTTTGAACCAGATTAAGTTTTCTCGATCTGGCTGAATTCCAATTCAACAGGCGTTGCACGACCGAAGATGGTGACCGAGACGCGCACTTTGCTCTTCTCGTAGTTGACCTCTTCGACGGAGCCATTGAAGTCGGTGAACGGACCCTCTTTGACACGCACCAACTCACCCACCATGAATTCCACCTTATGACGAGGCTTGTCAGCACCGTCTTGCATTTGGCTCACGATTTTCTGGACCTCAGCCTCAGAAATGGGCGCAGGGCGGTTCTTCGCACCACCCACGAAACCTGTCACTTTGTTGGTGTGCTTCACCAAGTGCCATGTGTCGTCATCCATCACCATCTCAACGAAGACGTAGCCAGGGAAAAACTTGCGCTCAGCGGTACGACGCTGACCGTTTTTCATCTCCACCACTTCTTCAGTTGGCACCAAGATGCGACCGAATTTGGTTTCCATGCCAGCGCGCGCAATGCTTTCGCGGATGTTGCGCTCGACCGCTTTTTCCATGCCGGAATAGGCATGAACCACATACCAACGCAAATCAGGATTCACGTAAGCAGGTGGCGTTGAAGCCGCATCAGATGCGGCGTTGTCGATGATGTCGCTCATTATTTTTTCCAGCCCAGAATCAGGTCGTAAAACACCCACTCGAGGGTCTTATCAGTCAGCCACAAGAACAGCGCCATGATCACCACAAAGGCGAACACATACAAAGTCATTTGTGTTGACTCTTTGCGAGTGGGCCACACAACCTTGTTGACTTCACGCCACGCATCATTGCCGAATGCCACCAACTGGCGGCCAGGCAAGGACAACAAGAACACCACCACCGCAGCCACCAAGCCACCAATCAATGTCAACCACTGAACGATTGGACCTTTCGCCACCAGCGCGTAAAAACCGCCCAAAGCAGCCACGACCAATGCGACCACCAAGACCAGCTTGGCCTTGTCGGCGGTCGTCGAGACGTTTTCAATATTTGCTGCAGACATGGATAAGGGTTTTCCTGTACCGTTTTTTATGCGTTGATTAAGACACCGAAGCCCGCCATCTTGGCGGGCTTGGTAAACCACGAAGCGTTAAGGCTTTAGTGGCAGGGGCGGAGGGAATCGAACCCCCATCGACGGTTTTGGAAACCGCAACTTTACCACTAAGCTACGCCCCTAAATCTAGCGCTTAAATTTGTGAATTAGGCGATGATCTTGGCAACCACACCAGCGCCAACTGTCTTACCGCCTTCGCGGATAGCGAAGCGCAAGCCTTCTTCCATCGCAATGGGGTGGATCAACTTCACAGTGATCGACACGTTGTCACC
>Ga0213919_1000115_pt1 | contig 43071 bp, 31 predicted proteins | sample McNCre317MG_FD_161056 | JGI IMG/M metagenome (GOLD analysis project Ga0213919, IMG submission 161056) | Freshwater microbial communities from McNutts Creek, Athens, Georgia, United States - 3-17 MG | ecosystem: Environmental > Aquatic > Freshwater > Creek | place: USA: Georgia | collected...
GAGTGGAAGAAAACACCTGAGGAGGACTACTCAAGGGGGCATATAGAGAAGATGATGCTACACCTAAAAGCAGTAGGAACCTCTACATTAGCTGAACACTCTTTAAAGGAGATGATAGCAAGGTATAATGGAATAGGTATAAATCCAGACGGTACTGGGGATGCTAAGACACTGCTAGAGTTAGTAAATAAGGGGAAAAAAATCTTCCCAGGCAAGAAGGAGGATTTCCAAGCGATACATTTCGCAGAGCTGGGGCAGATATTACCTATGATAGCCCCAAACCAGAGTATGGTTAGGGAATTATACGCCTGGTTTCTATACTACCCTGGGTTAATTCGGAATGCTGAGAGAGTAACGCAGGAAGAAGTACTACAGATACGCCAAGAATTGATGGGTCTGTTATCAGCGACATTCATAAACCTAGAGAAGAGCTTACAATTACCCTTATGTATAAGAGCCCTGCAACAGGTAGCCCCTGAAGTAAATCTTGAAGGAATGAATATAATAGCTCTTGGAGGTACAACTCAAACAGCTCGTATGAGTGAAAGTCAGGGGGCAGAGAGGATTATAGGTATCTTAGCAAGTTTAAGTCAGATACCACCAGAGATGATGGATTACTTAAACCTACCAGGTACACTAACAATATTAGCGAAGGGAGCTGGGGTAGACCCAGATGACATCCTGGATACATTTGAGAATATATCTCAGAAAAGAGCACAGCGACAAAAAGCAGAATTGTTAAACAAACTAGCAACCTCAGGAGGTAGCAATGAAAGCATTAGCGAACGTTAAAAATACTCAACACTTAGCAGTACCCGAAGAAGTGACAACTGAAATCGAGGAGAAACTGAAAGCGCATGGGTTAACCTTAAAGGACGTAATTCCAGAAGGTACTCTTACACCTGAAGAAGTAGGTACACTGGAAACAATCAAAAAAGCTGAAGAATTCCAGCTTGAGGCTGAAAAACTCCGGAAAGAAGCTGCGAAAGCAAATACAGACCTAAAGGTAGCCCGTATGTGTGCAGCCTTCCAAGTACCTGAAGCAGACTTCACAACAGCGATATCTAATAATGATGTGGCTCTGGGTTACTTGACGAATGACCGGATTAGCAACACGATGAAGTTTGCTATGCTACAGGACTTAGGTCTAAAACCGGTACTAGCGGAAGCTAATGTTAATAATGCTCCGAAAGCCTCCTCGGTACCTGGGATAGACAACTCCCCAATGGCTGCAGCAGATCGCTCAGAGCAATTAAAAACTTTAGAAAACATCTCAACGAGTAACTCAATCATAGGCGATGTTATGAAAGCTCTGGAACAAGGTTTATAAGAGCTGAGCCAAGAAGTATTAAATGTATCATTAACCCTTAACAAAGGAGACCCTCATGGGCGCAACTGCATGGAGTACCTTAGCCGGTTTAACCTCCGAGAATAAATTAACGTCAAACGTAAACACATGGTTTGATAAGAATAACAAAGCTCTGCTGAATGATAGAGCACTAGCTCTACTGGATGGTGTAGTACTAACAGCAGCTCGGTTAGAGGACCACTACTCAAGTAGATATATTAATGAGGTCCTACTGAACCCCACCGAGAGCCATTTAGCTCAACAGAACCTTAGTGGTGTAACGGTACAACCTTGGAAACCCCAAGAAATCGTACAACCAATCGAAATTGAGATTGGTAGAAATGCCTTCGCACCGAATATCACACTAACAGCACGTATTACAAGCAACGTCTGGGCCCAACTACATGGTATGACCGATCCGAAAATCATGTTAGAAGCCGCGAAGGGTGTAGGTACAGAGATGGCTTACCAACTCTCGCACGCTCGGATTATCCAACTTGAGAAGTGCGCTCGAACTTCATCCACGATCGTACAGCATGGTGCAGTAGTTACGGTTCAAGATGGGGTGAGAACACCAACAAGACTAAACCCCGACCAAACAATGGCAGAGGCTGGTACATTAATGTACTCTAACCCTTTAATGAGGGGTGGTACTGTGGTGGGTATGACCGCGGTAGATGATGAAAAAGATCCAACAAAACTATTTGAAAAGATAGTGAGTACAATAAGATACTTGGAGCGTAAGAATGCTTACACCCAGAGAAAATGGAAAGACTCAGCGGTCTTATACGTAAAACCGTTTGTTATCGACGTACTGTTGAAACATGATAAAATAGTAAATCAATTGTTCAACACTGGGGATGCTCCAGCACAATTCAAGGGGTTAATGGTACCTCACATCGGTGGAATTCCCTTGATCAGTGACATCCACATGTTCGTGAACCCAGAACTAGTAGGAGTATCTGATCCGAAAGTAAATCCATTAGTGTACCCAGAGTATAATGGTAACACTTTCGTGATTCAGAAGGAAGCAGCTCGCTGCTTCATGCTGTTGATTTGGGATGTAGCTTTAACCGGCCCTAAACGCTTAGACTTAACGTCAAGACAAGTAGCTGAGGGGATGACTCAAACAAATAACGTTATCTGGACAGCGTTGAAAGGTGTGAGTCCTTATAAACCTCAGTCTGTAGCTGGATTCTATAGAGCTGATCAACCACTTCAAACCTTAATCGATAAGCACAACGCTGACGAGTAACTTTAATGGAGGGGCGAAAGCCCCTCTTCTATTGGAGAATAATCTTGGAAAATATATTTATACTAAATAAAGTTCGTGAAGTATTAGCTTACACTGAAACAACTATAGATACATTAAGCAATGGTGGGGATGAGTTGGACGCTTTTATATTACGAGCTATGGGAAGCTTGAATAATAACCACCAACGAAAATATTGGTTTCAATTAAGTAAGAACGGAATAGATTATGTACCGACATTATTAGAAGATTCCCCAATAGAATTCATAGAGTACGTAGTATACACAATAGCAGCTTCTTATGCAATAGGGCAATTGAAAGATCAGGCATTACATAACGCAATGCTATTTCACCGGTCTCTAGCTAAGAGAGCTTTAGATGCAATGGACATTCATGAAAGAGGAAAACTAGCGGATAATATAGACGGAGGTTCTAAATGGTACTCCCAATAAAAGGAATGAGTTATCTACCTTCAGAAGGGGTAGAGCAGAACTTAACATGTAAGTTAATGAAGAACTGCATGATAAATAAAGATGGTACTATATCCAGGAGACGAGGTATAAACGACGTGGAGGTGGCGAACACGGTGCGGAAGCTACATATGCACACATCCCAGGGTTTAGTAAACATGTGGATAATACCAGGTACTCCGAAGAAAATAGTAGGGGACTATGGTCTGAACATGACTGTACACCCAGATTATAATAAGATACAAGTGGTGGGGTCTCATGTATACCTGTGGAATCAGGATAACGTTACAGAGATGTCTGAGAAGGTTGAGGAGTACTACGAGAAAAGTACACACGTAGTATTGACCTCAGACCTAGAGCTAGGGGAAACCTTAGAACTACTGGTTACAATAAAAGATAACATAGGGAATCCAGTAAACCATAATGTAGTAAGTTACACGACCGCAATGGTGAATGTGAAGGAGCAAGATAGTACTGAGGCTGATAAATCAAGAAGAGCTGACGTAGTCATGGAAAGTGTGAGAGCTCAACTGAATACCTCCTTTGGTGGGGGGATTAATGGGGAACTACTAAAAATAGAAGGTGTATGTAAGAGCTTAATAGCTCAGGGGATAAGTATAGCCCCGTATAAGGCAAGTTATATAGTGAGTACGAAAGCACTGGCAGCAGCACTAAAAACTGCGGTAACAGCTAGAGGGGAATTGCTGAATGCTTTATGGCTTCACTCAAGTATGCCGAAAGATGAAGTATATCTACTGGCTAGTAGGGTAGAGAACGAGATGGTTATAATAAACAGGGAATGGACAGAGTTATCGGAGGAGCTTGCTTGTATGGAGACCTCAGACGTAATGTACCTAGAAACCTTGAAGAAAAGAGACCTACTACAAGCTAGAGCAGATACATTATCTACAGAACACTCAAATTTAATGACTCAATGGGCAGGAATGGAACCCTTAAACTCAGCGGCGTATAACTCTGCTTGGGGGACCTGGGGAGCAGTAGTAACTGTGTATCAGGGATTACTGGGTGCAATGCTATCCTTTATACAGGGCGACATTGGAATAGCTACAAGTAACGCAGTAGCCTATAACGAAGCAGTAGTTCATAAGGCAACAGCTGCTGGTATGGTAGGGACTATACAACCTATAGAAGTAATAATGACTGGGGTAGTGAAAACAAAAAGAGTAGCTAACACAGTAATAGCCTGGGTACATGGTGTGGGAAAATACTGGATAGAAATAGTACCCTGGCGAGCAAAGATAGATAAATGCATAATAACGAATCCCATAGTGAGCGGTACTACTACACTTCCTAAATACGCTAGAGTAGGTACTGTACTGACAGTGGACCCAGTACCCAGGGAAAGCTACCAAACGATAGCAAAGGGGGAACACTACGTAATAGCGAAGGGAGTAACTAACTGGAGGAAGGGTGAAGTCTGTGAGGTTGTCTGGAAAGAGTACAGAAGCATGGACTCACAGCACTGGTTTAAACCTGAAACAATGCCGAGTGTAATTCATTTCATAGAGAAAACAAAAACCTGGAGAGACTTCCAGATGTATGAGCCAATACCAGTACATCAGTCCTGGGAGGCTCCTATAATAAATTGGAGAGCTCCTGATAACTGGAGAGTTCAAAGGGCTTGGAGAGCTCGTGAAGTAGGGAATCTACTGAGTAATCCAGCACAGGATTGGGTAGGTAAAAAGATATCTGATATAACAGAATTCCAAGGTAGGCTATGTATACTCTGCAGAGATGGTCTAGGGATGAGCCGAATAACTAACACTAACGTCTTTTGGATAGCTTCAGTACTACAGGTGCTAGATACTGACGCAATGAGCATTATTCTCCCAGAATCAAGGTCCTCAGGTGAGATATTCTGGGGAGGTCCAGTGAAGGGGAATTTCATAGTACTCGCAGAACGTCAACAATGGTACATATCGGGACAGACTATTATAACCAGGAAGAACTTACAAGCAAACTTCCTATCTAATTTACTCTTAGATAAAAACTGCTACGTAACGAAAGGGATTGGGGCAGTATTCGTAGGTTCAAAAAGAGGACCTGGGTTAGATATAGTCAAGATAGAGCTAAATAACGAGAGTAGACGAGAGAGCATAATAAACCGACTAGTATCACCACTTATGGCAGGAGTAATAGTAGCTGGCGCTGTAGACCCGTTAACAGAGGATGTATACTTGGCGAGTAAAATAACACCAGAATGGGAGGGTTTATGGGACAAGCCGAACCACCCATGGCCAGATTGGGAGAATCCGTTGAAAGTAAATCAACAGGGTAAAGGAGTAATCTGGGTAGGCACAAGAGTATCAGAGGGGGAAGCTGGGGATAACTACGCTTTCCATATCTGGGATGTAATTCCAACTAATGCTGACTGTGTATCCTTGAATATATACGGGAACACGTTATCGATTGGGAAGGGTGTGAAACAAGATGGCTGGGATACTGTATCGGGAACAACCCAGAATAAACTACTGATAGACAACCTAGGAGTTGACTTAATAGACTTAACTCAAATACCTGCAGGGGACCTAACTGGGTACGGTGTAACTCATGAAGTAAGTAGAATGTCAAACCTATGTATGGACTTACGAAGTGTACCATATTCCCCAGCATACTACCTACCAGGTTCTCAAGGGTACGATACAGAAGCCTGGTCTGATGAGCAATTAACAAAAGCAATAGTAGGGGAAGGGTTCGAGGTACCGATACGAAAACGAGAGTTTAATGGGTATCTAGACTCTTGGAGCCAAGAGGGTGAGGTATATGTGCCCTACGGTTTTGATGTCTGGGAAAATAACCCAGTAACGTATGTACCGAGTGAATGGCCGGAGGGTTCATTTACATACATAGTAGGAGAACACTACGAGAGCGAAATACACTTACATGCTCCTGGTAGACGCAGCTTCGATAAAACTTTCAGAGTAGAAGGGATACTACTAGGTATAGATAACGCGGGGGAATTCTCAGTAGAGGTGAACTCGAGGATATCAAAGCATAACCCGTATAACCAAGGGAAGGAACATGTTAAAGATGGTTACAACACTGGTGAACAACTAGGGAATGTTAGATCAGACTTTAAACGACGGAAGTATATAAAACAAATAATACCTATACTAAAACAGGCATGGGGATTAAGAGTTGTAATAAGACTATCAGGAAAGTGGAACAGCTACCTGCACACACTTGAGTGGAGGACTCCAAAATAATATGAGTTGGGAACAGTTAATAGCAAAAACAGCAACCGTGGCTCTAGAAGCCAGCATGAACTCCGAAGGTAAGAAACTATACACTGAGACCTATAATGGTTATATGGACTTCGTGAATAACAAAAAGACACTATCACAGAACATCATATCAAATGATGTTCAAAGATTATGGGAACATCGAGATACTCTACAGCAAGGATTAGCTATGGAGATGAAAATGCGTGCCTTGAAAGACACACTAGATACAGGGAATATTGCTGGGAAGGTAGAGGGAGCTACCGCGAATGCAAACGTGTATCATGTAATAATAGCAGATGCAGTGAATTCTGAGCGGATAACTAAGAAAGATCAAGTAGATACTTGGAACGCTAATCAGAAGAGAATGAGCTTGCAGAACGCCTATATGAATGTTCAGAAACGTAAAGATGACAAGTTCTCACCATGGTTATCCGCAAGCTTAACTGCCTTAGCGGCTGCAGCGGATAGCGATGCACTAACAGATGTAGTTAATTCAAGTACATTAGTAGGAAAAGGCTCAGGTACAAGAGGAGGGGGAAATGGAAGCTAAATGGTCACCACCGAATAGCACAGCAGGCGCAATACTGGAACAAACGAACATAATAGATGACACATCTAGGACAATAGGGCCTCTGGATTCTAGCCTACCTAAAGTAGAAGCCGAGAAAGTAAATGGGGGGAAGTATAAAGCTCTAGCGGATATATCAAACAGAGCAGCTGAATTCACAGGGAAAGCACTAACTGGGATAGGTAAAGATGTAAAAGAAGAATTATCTATACGAGGTGCCCTAGAACAGGGTATGAATCAAGGGCTCTCAGAATCCATTTTGGAGCAAAAGAGAAATCCTATACTGAAAGCACTAGTAGGAGAGAACCCGACATTTGAAACCGCAGCGAAGATAGCAGTAGAGAACTTAGGGAACCAGTCTGACTTAGATACAGAAGCATATCTGAAAGCAAATCCAGGAGTTACTCCAGAAGAGTTTAAGAAGCATCGGGAGGAGCTATTCAAAAAGCTATCAGAAAAACTTAGCGGTGACGAAAGTTCCGTAATGAAGCTTCAAGAACACTTCATTAAGAGTTCAGTAGAGCTTGGAAGGAAACAGATAAAGAATTACCTAGCAGCTCAGGTATCTGCGAATGAGGAGATGTACCGAGATAGCTTAAGATTCAGATCTGAGAAATACCAAGAATCTCTAAATTCAGCAATAGCTTCGAATGATACTTTGAAGATAAAGCAGCTAGGTGAGGAATTCTTTAAGAACATTAATGACTTCGGAAAGTACAAAGGTATCTCAGAGGATATGCATTGGTCAGCTGTAAAGGATATTATATCATCAGAGTTAGAACAAGGGAACATATCAATATATAATGCCTTTAAACATACTTCCTTCGGGAATAGCAAGAAGGGGAGGCTTGCAGAGATAGCATTGGGAAAAGCTGTAGCAAATTACAAGACACAGTTTAATGGAGAGGTTACCTCAGATCTTAGAGATATAGAAGAAGCTGGGAAATCTGGAAACTCAGAGTTAGTGACTACACTAACTGAGAACCTTAAGAACAAGGTGTTCATGAAAGGTGCTGATACTGAACATAAGGCCTCGTTAACCTCGAAAATAAACTTAGCTGTGTATAAGAATGCTGACGGATTGATATCAGCGAATACAGCTAGTTATAAACTACTGATGAAAGATGCAGCAGATGCTGGGGATTCGAAAGAACTACAGGAGATGTTTAAGCAAGCAATAACTTCTGTAGAGCAAAATCCAATGTTACCAGACTCATTACATAAAAGAGCGGCTATAGCTGAGCTTAAAGATACTTATAAGGAGCTGCAAAAAACAAGGGTACTGCAAGATGCGAAAGAAAAAGTAGTAGAGATAAAAACAAGGGATGTTTCAAACGCAGGCTCACTAGCTTATATAACGGCTGCTAAGGAGTCTACACATAACATAAATGCTTGGAATGATGGCTCAAAGGCTGGAAGTAAATCAGAAGTGAAGCTAACAAAAAGGGTTACAGAGCACACAGTAGGCGAATTACTCGCTAAGGGTCGAGGATTTTACGGACGGTTACAGGCAGGGGTACATAACGGAGCTCTAGACTGGGCAGTGTCTGCAGGAGAGGTATCTAAGGATGAGTTGTTTACTAAAGAGGTTCAAGATAAAGTATATGTTAAATCAATATTTAATAAACGGAAAGAGTTAGGGAACTACCTAAGAGGCACCTCCGATAATCTGCATAAGGCTGTAACAGAACTATCTCAAGAGTACGCAGTATTCAAGAACGCCTCAGGGAAGGGTACTTATGATGGATTAGCTGGGAACAAGGCCTCACTAGATGGGGAGGGGGTACTAAGGAAAGTAAGAGCGCTATATAAGGCAGCAATAGATGGTGGTGCTACTCCAGAAGAGGCGGAAATGACCGCTGTGTTCTCGAGCACTCCAGCCCAGAAAACCTCACAAGGCTCTAGGAAACTGGATGTAGCTGAAGATACAGCTCACCTTCAGGTGGAATCAGCTCAATCATACGCTATACGGAAAGGGTATCAAGAGCAATATAACGACAGCATAGCGAAGTTTAATAAGAGTAAAGACCTAAGTCATTTAAATGCCTTAGAAGACTACTTGAATGTAGAAATGAACACTGAAAAGAACGCTGATAACAGAGCGTACTTGAGCCACCTGCTTACACAGGTGAGCAGTACATACACGAAAGCTACTGGTGTTTCACATGCTAGAGAAGAGGGTATATCCAGGGCTCTAGAAGCTGTTAAAGGGAATATAGATATAAAAACATTCGGAGCTACTTCAGAAAAATTAGGAGCGAGTGTAATAAACTCACTGGATGATAAGAATAGAGTGTTGGTTAATAAACTGATAACTTCTTACAAAGCAGCTCAAGGAGATCTGTATGAGGGGTCAGACGTTACTCCCAGTCCAGAGAAGATAGGTAAGTATCTACTAGATAATCCAGAGGTGGGCTCACAGTTAGTATCGAGCTTACCTAAAGATTCTGGGATACTCGAAAGTATAGTATCTGTAATAACGAACGACGTAGAGGGGATGTTCAAGACAGATGGTAGAGTAGTAGCGTGGTCCGATAACCCTAAAACAAAGGGGATAAGAAAGTGGATATCGTTACTGAATAACTCTGAAATATCCGGATTACACGTATCAGCAAGAAGTCAATTAAAATTAAAAGCCTTAAGCTTAGCAGAAGGTGGAAACATATCGGCAACAGAATTACGGGAGTATATCTCGAATATAAATGCTGGAAGACATGGTAGCGCCACCGGACAAGGTTCTGCGATTGCTGCTATGGCGAAGGATGAAGAACTGAAGAGCTATGATGCACGCCTAAATAAGGTTCTCACGGACAAGGGATTACCTACTGATGGGAATGTTAAGGAAGAACTGCTGAAATTAACTGCGATAATGAACGTAACAGACATGGATGGGATGTCGAAAGCTCTAGGGTTACTTCAAAATGGTCCAGTAATTGATGGGGCTGTTATAACGAATGGGTATGCTCTATCCAGAATATCTGGAAATACTCCAGGTGACAGGTATAACCTGAAGGACATCTGGGAGGGAAGCGCAAGCTTGAGGAATACAGTACTAAAAAGTATGAGAGTAACACCAACACCAGGAGCAACGGTACACTTTAAAGCAGGGTACTATGACCCTATACATGAAACAATAGCCCTACGGATAAGTAATGGGGCGTTCCACACCTTCAGTCTAAAGTTGTTTAAAGAGCAGGTAGATTACATAAACGCGGAGAAGAAACGGAAAAGAGAATTAGAGAATAACAAGGGTGTATGGAATACCATATATGACTTTCTAAACTAAGAGGAACATATAAATGAGATTAGATGGTGATACAGTACAAGTCCCTGATGAGGGAAACATTAGAGGTGTAATTAACACTGAAGAGAGTAAACATGTAAACCCAGCACGAAATACTGAGGTGGGAGCTGATCAAGCTAGTAGGGCTGAGTGGATTGAGGATGCTTTAAGGATAGACCATTATGAAACTGTACCTGGGACAAACTCTGGTACAGCTGTAGGTGGTAGACCAGCCGCTGCTACAGTAGGGGTAGATAATAAAGGGAAAAAAATATCTGTAGAAGAAATACAGATGGCCTTGGGATTAGCTGAACCAAATGTAGCATTTAAGCAGGAACCTGAGACTCAACAGTTATTAGACCCTTTTATAGGGACTGGGACAACCTTCTCTGACAGAAGATATGTAGAGGCCTCACCAGCAGAGCAGAAAAGACTTCTGGATAAACTAGAAGAGATGAGAGCTTTAGTTTATAAAGAAGAGAACTTAAGTAGCCCAGTTACTGAATTGAAGAGAAGGAAGATAGTAAATAGATTAGAGAACAAAAAACAGTTCAAGAATTTAGTATCTGAGTTATTTGATAACAAAGATAACTATAACAAGCTAATGACAGCGATATGGGTAAAGAATGGCGGACCGAAAAGAACCGAGAATATAGACCCATACTCTCCAGATACCCATATGAAGCTGTTTGGCTCTGGCTATGAGGATGGTACATTAGCCAAAGCTCCATCCATAATAGATATGGGGCACGCAGCCTTCACGAGAAGTAACTTAACAAGGAACGCCTTTAACGCAGCGAGTATGTTACTAGCGAAGGAGAGGAAAGATGTAATATCTGAGAAGGAAGCTCAGGGGTTAGCCTACGATTTACCGAACTGGAATGATCGCCAAGAGGTAGTGAAAACCGCTACAACTTATGGTAGAGACGCTGCGATACTTCAAAGAGACAGGTTAAAAGAAGAATCCGACTATGCCGAGAAAAGACAAAGTATGGGGAAATACTCCAGAAGCTTCGCGGAAACCCTGGGAGGAATAGCGCCGATACTACCATTAACACCGATAACAATGCCCTTAGCCACTGGATTACGAGCCGCTGGGATGATTAGGACAGCCTCTACGATAAATAAAGCTGGGGAACTCCTAGCAGCTGATATGTTAGGGAAAACTGTATTCGGGATAGGGAGTGCAATAGTACCTCTAACGGTAGCTAGCTCAGCAGCAATACGGAGGAGTATTCTTAAAATAAACAAGGATGTGGAACAGGAAACCTTAACTTACTTAGCTGACAACGGTGCAGGGAATAAGCTATCTGCGGTAGGTAAGGAAATGGGTACCCAGATCCCTGCAATGGCCTTATTCTCAGGTACATCCGGGGCATTATCGAAAGTTAGTGCTAATGCACCTGGTAGTACATTAGATGCTTTCTTAGCAGGAGCTGAGGAGGGTGCAGCTACAGGTGCTGTATTCGGAGGTATAAACTTATTGATGCATGCTGGTGTATCTAAGATAGTTAATAAGGTACCCTATAACTCCTATAAAGATATGAGGGAGGGTAATAGGAAAGCAACGGACGTACCAGAAGACCCACTGAGCACCCTAAGGGATACAACCATAAGTACTGGGGACGGGGGTACTACCGAGAATGACAACCCAATGCTAGATACTTTAAGTGGCTTACATGAAATATCTGAACTAAACGAGAGAATAGATGAGATATATAATAATACAGAAGAAAAACCCAGTACAGGTACAACAGAAGTTCCTGAGACCTCAGAGACTGTAGATACCCAGAAGACTTCCGAGACCTTAAAGCCGGAAGAACCTATCTCAGAACCTGCAACAGCTGAGCCAACAACCCATGAACCAACGGAACCTATTAAAGCAGAAGTAAGTGAAGAAAACACTGAGATAGGTACGAAAGAGAGCCCTCTGACTGAAGGGGATTTAGAAGGGGCCTCAATAACCGATCTAAGTAGTCTTACAGAAGCGGTAACGAATAAAGTAGAAACAGCAGTGGAACAACAAACGTACCATGGGGAACTGGATAAATTTAGGAAAAATCCAATGTACTCAGCATATCATAGTATGATAGATTTCCTGAAAAGCACATGGGATATCCCATACGAAGAACAGGACCCTGATGTACTGTCATCAAGTGGTTTATACAAAGGTACAAAGGTAATTCTTAAGACAGGTCTAAGTGAGGGATTCCGTTTAAAAGTACTGCTACATGAAGGCTGGCACCACTTAACAGCCAGAGGTATCGAAAAAGATGTTAAAATAAAAGAAGAGTTAGAGAGAATTCAAGAGGTATTGAGAGCTCCAGAGAATGCTGAGAAGGTAAATAAAATACCTGCCGGGAAGGTTAGAGACGCGGTACTGAGTAGCCCGCATGAGCTAGTAGCTCACGGTATGACGCACGCCTCAGTTAGAGAGGTACTTGATAGTATACAGGACCCAGTGGCTAAAAAGGGTACAACATTATGGGGAGCTATAAAGAGAATGTTATACAGTATGCGGGGGTGGGATGCCGATAGAGCAACCCCAAACTCATTACTGGATAGTGTGATACTTGCAGCTGAGAGAGCTATGGAGCATAATCCTACGGACGGTACACTTGAGCTACACTCCTTAGAAGAAGAACAAGCAGATATAATGTCTGGGGTAGAGTCTTTAAGAAGAGAAGCGGCTGTGCATAAGTATATCCAAGAGAGATATGACACTGCTCAAAAGGCTTTAGAGAAAGCTAAGACTGGTGAAACCCCTTTACACGAGTTACCAGATCTATTAGGAATACCTAAGGACTCATTAGATCCAGCGAAGTATTTAAGTATTCTTGAGAAGTATTTAAAAGAGTACGAAGCCTTGAGAGACTCCGCAAACAGTGGAGAAATTCAAAGTAAAAGAGTACTACTGAAACTGGCTAAAGAAGGAATACTGGATAAACAAGGATATGAGTATCTGAAGAAGTACTCAGATGATGTAACTCTTAATGAACCGGTACCACAGAAAACATTGCAGAATCCAGGGAAAGATGCATCTCCAGTAAGCTTGGTGGCTTACCACACCTGGTTAGCCTTAAATGAACCTACAGTAAGTAGGTTACAGGCATTAACTAAGCTTTTCGATAAGGAAAAAAATAATAAACTATTAGATGACGAATTCTCGGAGTTGAAAAGGTTATTTAAGGCTACAATGATAGCACTGGATATAAAACGAAATCTAAGAAAAGCAGTATCAGAAATATTTGCTACAGAAGATATGGAAACATCTGAAATTCCAAAAGCCTCAATAGAGGCTTGGAAAACAGAAGCTCAGAGAGCTCTAAGAGAGTACATTAAAGAAACCTCTGAGCACTTGGCCATAATAGAAAAAGAACTTACAGAAACTCTTAATCTGTATACTGAAACCTCCGATGTGCACCAGGGAGAGAACAAAACACATCAGAACCTACTGATAGCTCAAGCAGCGGGTGCTGCAAGCCGAGCAAAATCAACCTTAGAATTAGAGAAGTCCTTAAACCTATTGGGAAAGACTACGAAAGATAGATACTCCGATAAACTTAAAGTTACAGCTGCGAAATTACCGGAGCTTAAAGCGGAACTGGATAGTATAGATAATCTTCAATTACACTTAATACACAGGAGAGACTCTGAAGGTATGGATATCTCGAAAGAATGGGACGATCTAGAAATAAGGAGAAAGAGAGTAGCAAAAGCTCTTAAGAACTCGAGAAGAGCTGAAGAGAATATAAAAAGGTTGCAAGCATCCGGAGTAGCCGGGGACAGAGCACAGGCAGTAGTAGAGTTGAGTGCAGCTCTAGGGGTACCTGTAGCATCTCGTGAGGGTCTTACGAATGCCGTAATTGTAGAAGGGGTACTATATATACCTAGAAAGAGCTCTGGTAAAGAATTGATTGCCGGAGTACTATCAGCACTGCTGTCACACAAACCTTCACTAGAAAGTCCTAAGGAAGTTATGGAAGCTCATGAAAGGGCTGTAGAGTCTGCAAAAGCCTTAGCAAAACTGATAAAGGTAAAAAGAGCACCAAAGAGAATTGTAAAAATAGCAGATAAGCTGGAGAAGGGTAACCTAGAAGCTCTGCTGGATTTGCTAAACAATATGGATAAACTTCCGAAAAAACAGAAAACAGTTATAAACAAGCTAAAAGATTTTGTATTTACTGCGGCAGTAGACTTAAAAGCACTGGTGTTGCGAATAGCTGGATTACCGAATGATAACCCAGACATGGATGTACTCGGAAGTGATTACATAACAAGTATAATCGAAGAGAAAGCAAAAGGTATCAGAGAGGATGTAACAGGGAATATAGAGGACTTAATAACCTCGAAAGCCCCATATGAGGCATTAGTAAAAGAAGCTGAGAAATTACTGGGAGACTACACATCCCCTAGAAGAATCGTAGAGGTACTGCTAAAGCAGAAGTTCACTACTGATACAAAAGCTATAAAAGCCTGGGAGTCTAAAGTACGAGGGACTATACTTAAGTACATAACAAAGATAATAAATATACAAGCAGAGAAGCACCTGCTATCAAGAGCCGAGTTACATAAAGTACTGTTAGAAAAATGGCAGATACTAAAATCAATAGAACTACTGGATAAAGAAAGCGTAAGCCTAGAGGATTCTAATAAAATACTACAAGACATAAAAGAGGCACTAACCCTAGAGAACTTCAGGGGAGGCTCAGTACGTTCATACTCTGAGCTACAAGAGATACTTAAATACTTACAAGGGTTTAAGGGAAGTACCAAGGTAGGTGATACTACCTTAACAGACCTTCTAAACAAACTATCAGCAAAACTGGAAATACAGAAGCTGAATAAGCGATTGCAAGAAGTAACAGAACGCTTAGATAAGCATACAGCCGCTTGGAAATCTCCAGAGGTGCGGAATATACGTAAGAGAAGGATACTACAAGAGGAGTTTTCAAGGGCTTCGAAAGCAATTCTGAGTTTAAGGCTAGAGTTAAAGAAAAACCCAACACAAGAAGTTAGAGCTAAAATATTAAAACAATATTTAATCAAAAAGGCTTTGAAATTCGAAACCTCCCGAGAACTATCTAATATACCACATCAGGACTTTAGTAGTTTAGCCTTAGCTGACTTGCTGAGCCATCCAGCTCTAAAAGAAGTACCAGAAGGAGTATACGGGAAATTAACAAGTATGGTAAACTCAGTACACTCCTTGGAAACAACTGGGAGTATAGAAATAGCAAAAGAGAAACAGACTGAAGTATTAAGTAAAAGTTACTTGGAACTATTACGGAATAGACTGTTAAGTAAACCGGAGACACCTGCGAATAAGAAATTATTAGAGGATATATCAAATGCCTTAAAAGAACATGATGCTCTATGGGAAACCTCAACAGGAACTAATAATAGGGATGAGAAAGGTTTATTAAATAGGTTCTCCGAGTATTCAGAGATATGGTCCGATCATGTAGCTAGAGAACTGGAGAAACGCTTAGTACCAGATGAGTTGGAATTCAAGAGACTACTGGAAGCTGGAGAACTTCCAAACTTAGAAGCTTTCAAGAACTATCTTGAATCCACAAATAATGTAGACACATTAAACTGGTTAGTAAGTATTTGCTCAGCTCTACATAATCCAGTGGGTACAGCTAAAGCAGATAGTAGTATGATAAAAGCTCTGAAAGAGTACAATCAGATGCTTAAAAGTTCGATAGAGCCTGAGATAATACAGAACATAAAGGATACCCTAGAATTAAACTTCAATAGAGTATTGGAACACTTATATAACAGTATAGAAACCTTACAAACAGCTCCACTGGAAGAGAAGTTAAGAATAGTTCAACTGAAACGTATATACGAGGTGCTATCCGATAAAGCCGGGTATGCACTAACTGAAGAAGGTTTCTTGAATGATAAACAGTTAGGAACTCTAGTAATGGCGAATCATATACTGGAGAACTTACAACTAGATAATTTTAGTGCAACAGAAATATCGAGAATTAATAACATCTTTAACAGAGCACGTAAAGATACATACACAGTTAACTGGTATAATCAAGTACAGGCGATGAGAACGACGGTACTGCAGCACGAAGTAGGTTACTCAAAAGGTGATGATGCTGTGAAACTAACTCCTGAAGATAACTGGGAAGGCTTGTCTGAAGATGATATAGATTTAATGCTAAACAGCTGGCAAACTACTGGTACGAAGTTCAAGGGGTTTCCTGAAGATTATCGGGGAACCTATGGGATGTTCGCTAAGACAGTTAGAGACTTCATTGGTCTGGATGATACTGGTAAAAAAGTATCCTCGAAGTTCTGGGAGGAGAAAGACCTAGGTGCCATAGAGGACGAGGAATTATACACACCTATAGATACCGAAGATAACGTAGGCGGAAGTATAATAGAAACGACGGTAGCTAAGGAATCAGCGAAACTGCTGGAGATGTATGAGGATGCAAATAGGGCTACAAGAGGTGTCGAGTTCGACTTAGCTAGGAGAGAAACGGAGTTAGCACGACTAAGTGCGTTGTTAAGGGAAGAGGCTTACAGAGCAGCTTCATCTGGGGATGCGGAATCCCTGGCCGTAGCAGCAACTCTTAGATATAATGCAGTTAGGTTGAAATTAGAGTACGAGGATAGACTCAATCAGGTAAAGGAAACAGAGCGGAAAGTAAAAGAGCTCCTGAAACTATACTTAGGGAAACTGAAAGATATACATGACACCTACTCCTTACGGAACACCTTAGAGACAATCGCAGAAAACGGTGAACTAACAAAACAAGAAGCAGAACTAAAATCTTTTATAGATACAAAAATAGCTGAGTTAGAAGGTAGAGTAGATTTCAAAGCTGGTAAAACACTTCGATACTCGCGGGTAAGCTCAGCTGCGGCTGACGTTAAAAAGATGAGAGTACTGGAGTCTAATCCTGAGTGGGTAGACTGGGTAGAGGTTTACAACCTGGATACAAGAACACTTAAGTCAGAGATGAATCTCCTATTAGACTCTGATGCAGAGGCTGGTCCAGGGTACTCAGACATGACATATCTAGAAGCTGCTACAAGAGTTATGGGTAGATACAAATTTACTCCGAAGGTAACAGAGTTCTTAACAAAGTACCTGGTATCCTCGATGGAACCTCAAATTGGGGTTAAACACAAATCCTGGAAGGAGACTGTAGATACATTTCTAACCGAGATAGAGGAAGAGTATGATAGGGGAAAGAATAAGGTATGGGAAGGGGGAGACCTAACACCAAAAGGCCAACGGGAACTATTACCGAAAGACCCCTGGGTACCTAGTGAGGCTTGGTGGAAAACAGACGTAAATTCAGACAGTTATAAGGTGTATTCAAGATTACTATCTGATAAAGGTAGACGAACAGTGGATGAGATGATAAAAAACTCAGATACCACATTAGCCCTGGATAGACTTAATAGGGTAGAGAACCTCAAAAGTTTCTTACGTCTATGGGAAGATCAACCAGGTTTTCTAGGGATACTCACAAAGTTAAACGAAGGTATAGATGGTGTAACGTTAAAGAACATTACAGAAACCTTAAGGACATACGTACTAGATGGAAGTTCCAGATTACCCTACAGCTCAGATGCAAAGAATGAACTGCGGAAAATGTTACCCTCAGAAGGCGACTTAACAGTAGAGAACTTACAGAACCTGCTAAATACCTTGAGAAACTCTCAGGAGTCTCTTAAAACTGTAGAGGTTCGAGTACCAGATAGTGTAAAATTAGAGAATGCTATATTTAGTATCCTAGGAAACACCTGGAAAGACACTTATGACATAGGGTTATTGAAACATCGAATAGACCTAGCACAAATACATGAATTAATTGATATGAAAGGTTTAGAGTTACTGGAAGAACAAGCGCATAGGAACACTAAAGCAGTGTTACAGGAATACGACTTAGATATTTCAAATAACTTTGAGCCAGATACATTAAAATTCGTGGATATTTCAGCACTACCAAGCTGGAAACGGGCAAATAAAGAACTAGGGAACCTACGGGATACTAAAGCGGAAGACTACCTAGAAGATGAGGTGGTATCAACTGGAAGTATAGAAGGCGAGGGTTATGACATCAGAGAAGGAGCTGCCGAAACTCTGCTAATAGGTCCGAACGGCCTACGGAGAGTGATAAACCCTGTAGTAGAGAGAGAAGTACCCATAATAGCCTCGGATACCTACGGTGAGAACGCAATAAAACTGCAACCGAAGATTGTAAAAGAGGACGTTCTTAGGAACATAGGGCACACTGGTGGTCATATAGTACCTAAAGTAGTTTCGGAGAAGAGTAGAGCTGTAAACAGCTGGTTAACTCAAGAAGAGTTACAGAGTATTGATGCGAACACACCTATAGAGTATAGGAAAGTAAGAACACAGCAAGACTTAGATGCGAGCTTCATGATAAGCTACAAGCAATATGCAAAAGCCCAGAGGGGTTTAGAGGCAGAGGTAGCTAGAATGTTCGCAGAACAGCGTAAATCTCTAATAGAGCGTATGGATGCTGTTACAACAAAATTAGATAAGAGTTCTGAAAATACTCGAGACCCTATATCAAATCAATTACTTAGAGCACAACTATATGGTAAATCAGAGAAAGTATCTCTTGAGGATACCGTAGATACTGTAACCTCGTTAATAGCTAAACAATTAACCTCTCTGAGAGGTGCGATGAAATCCACAAAGAACTCGTTAAGAGATTCTACAAGCACAGAAAAGTTAACTGAGAGCTTAATGAAGTTAAGACCTGTTAGAAGTCCTAGAGAGACCGTAAGCTTACAGGACCCTGGGGTGTTTATAAAGAAACTGGAAGGTATTTCGGAAGCTTTAAAAGTAGCCTCCGAAGGTGTTGTTAAGGGTGTAACAGCAGTATCTTCGTCAGATAAGGCAAAGGCTCAGGAATCACTAGAAAAATTACTGGAGCTTAAATTAAAACAGGATAAGCTGTATAATACACCCGGTATAAGAGAGAACTTAGAAAATATTATACATACGATTAAGTCTCAGAAAAACTTAGAAGAGTTCGCTGAAGATCCTCTAAACAAGGGTAGGACGATACGTAAGAGAGAACTTCTTAGAGAACTGGTAGATAACCTGAAACTAATGGAGCAGAAAGACTTAGCAGATAACATAAAGCATTTAGAAGACACAATAAAAAGTATGGAGGTAAGAGGACTAGGTAACTTCGTAGGCCTTCCAAATAGGTCTATTACAGTATTATCCGAAGATATTAGAAGAGTACTCCTAGACACCGGTCTGGTTATCCACGAGGGAGGGAGGAAACTAACGCTACTGCAAGATGTAACTGTAGAGAAACTTAAGGAAAACTTAATAGCCGAAGCACTTGTTCAACTAGAGGCTTCAAATAAGCTTCTACCTCCTTGTAAGTAATGATAGGGTGAGCCTTATATGGGCTCACCTTAAGGGGAATGTATAATGGCAGTATGTAAGATTGATGCAGATCTAGAGGCCTTGGAGAGGCGTAGGGATGCTGCAATAGATAAAGTGAATACCACCCTAGGGGTTCTGAATAAAACACAGAAAGCAAGGGCACTACAAACATTAAGTGCATTAACCTCTGAACCTTCGAAGGTATCTGTAACGAAGGATATGAAATACAGACTAAATACAGATGATGTAAAACAGCTAGATGATGTGTTAAGACAGATGACAGCTTCAGAGGAGATAATGCAAGCCAAAAAGGATCTTAAAGCTGAAATAACGGAGTTTGGTACGAGTGCAGAAAGAGCAGTTTGGAAAGAGTCCCTACTAGGTCAAGGAGCTATACATGGAACAGCCCGTTTCTTGAGTAGATGGAATAAAGACCTACATACCTGGCTAGCAGATACAAACTTACTTACGTTAGAGTGGGTGGGTAAAACGCTAACAAGTAGCGGAGAAGGCTGGGGAGGTAAAGTATTTAGGGGAATGGATGCTGCTATCGTGAATAAAACAGTAGCTACACCACTAAAGGCCTTTTGGCAACTAGAGTATAATAAGTTAATATCAGAAGCCTTAAGAGATAAGGGTGTTTGGACAGCTGCGAAAGGTCCAACCTTAAGTAGTAGTACAAACGAGGATGTGAGAGAGGTACACTTAGATATAGCGATGTATCTGAATAAGAAGCACCTAGGGAAGAGTACTGAGGGAACTCCGAGGGAAATAATAAAACTAGCTGAGCATGTTGAAGCTCATAGATTTAAAGTATGGGAAACTGCAAAAAGATACGGACTAACTGGTCAACGCTCATTCCCGAAGCATCAGGAGTTAACCTGGAGTACATTAAAAGTACATAATGGAGATACTCAAGTAATACAGGATTTATTTACTAAAAGCTACACTGAAGCTGGGAACTCCTTAGAAGAGGCAAAAGTACTATCCGCGAAGATGATGGAAGAGATTTTAGACTCCGAGAGGCGCTATAAGCAGACATTCAGAAGTTCCTTAGACCAGTTGTATAATTTAGACTTAAGCACAGAGAACGCAGATGGATTAAAATTGAGTGACCTACTAGAACAAGACTATAACTCATCAGCAGACATTCTGAATAACAACATTGGTGGGTGGGTGGGATTATTCACAGCTAGTAAAGGTCATATAAGGAATGCATCAGATATAGAAAACTTATTTGAAACTATGAGAGAGGAGGCAGAAGCCTCAGGAATGTCTGAGAAGAAGTTGAGGAAAACAGAGCAACTACTAGAGGATGTATTTGACTTGCACTTCGGAAAACCATTAAGAAAGGGTATGAGTCATGAAGTAAAAGCTTTCCAGAATCTAGCTACAGTAAATTACATGACGGGGCTGGGGATAGCTAAGGCTGCAGATACTGGTCAAGTACTGCTTAGAGCACTTTACAGAAACTACAACGAGGATTACATAGCAGACGTGATGGGAATGGTTCGCGGGGACCCGAGCCTAGAGCACGTGATATTAGACCTACAAGAGCTGGTAGGCTTAATGTGGGGTGGTACTAAGATTACGAATGTAGCACGACAGACTGATGTAGAGGAACTGAAACATACAAGTAAGCTAAGAAACTTTACAAGAAAGTTAGCTGATAGGCTTACATTAGGTGAAGCGAAAGCTGTAGCAATGCACAACTTATCAACACTAACCGGGAATACAGCAATAGATATGTTTCAAAGTAGGGTTAGCCTGAGCGGAACATTAAAAGGACTAGCTGCACTGTCTAAGGGGAACTTGAAAGCATTAGGTTCTGAAGACCGGTTAACTGACATAGGTGTGATGAGGAATGGTAAGGTAGTGCCTGAAATACTGAGTGTATTTAAGGATAAGGTAAAATATACCTCGGATGGAAGAATACGAGATTTAGGATTACATGACTGGACGATGAAGGAACGTACAGTAGTAGCAACTGTACTGATGAGGCAAGAGGCTTATGACGTACAGAGCACCTTAGTAGGGGAACGTCCGGTATGGACACACCCAGTGTTCGCGAGCTTAATAACACAGTTCAAAATGATGCCATTAGTAGCACAACAGAAACAGTTACTTAGGAACTTAAGATTTGCCGATATGGAAGCAATGCTGTCACTAGCTATTCACACAGCAACAGCCGCGGTAGTTAGAGCGGGAGCCTTGAAAGCACTAGCAGCTGGCGCTGTTATAGCGGGGGTAAGTAATAGCAGTACCGACGATACCTTAGAGAGCTGGTACCCGGAGCAAACTCATGCTGAGAGATATGCCTTAATATACGGTATAATGCCCGATGTTTACAAGACATTAACAGATATATGGTCAGGTGGTTTAGATACCTCGAACCAATGGGAAAACGCTGTTAGATTAACACCAGCTGCCGAAATAGTATCAGAGATGTATCATACAGGAAAACTGGCTGGTAAAGGAGAATTTGAAGCTGCTGCTGCGAACGCTAGTAAGCACGCCATTTATGGGAATCTGGAAATTCTAAAGTGGATTAGGAAAGAAGTAGCTGGAGGTAAGATTGAGCAACGGTAACTGGAACAACTGCCAGGGTAAAGCGGTAACAGATATAGAAATAAGGAACATATATGCTAAGTTGAGAGATCTTGAGGAGTTCGTAGAACATGTACGAGAGGCTCAAACTAAACTGCAGGAGGAGACCATAGCTTTAAAATTCAGCGCAGACTTAAACACAACCATAAATGCAGAGGTAGCTGAAGCTTTAAAGAATATAAAAGCTACACTAGGTACTTTGAGTGAAACAATGATCACAACAAAAATGATAAGTAACTGGTGGAAAGTATTTATATTCTCGCTAGGTGTTTTATGGATGTGTTATAAAGAGATATATCCAGCTATAAAGGAGTCATTATATGAAGATACTGGGAAAAACAGCGAAACGATTGATAAAACACATAGATGAGCACATAATAACAGAAAAGGAAGTACCGGTGTATGATCAAGCCGGGAATCTTCAAGGAGGGACGAAGAAAAAGGTGCTAGACACGAAATTAACAGAGGTAGCACTAACACTCTTTAAGTTATTTAAGATAAAATTAGAATCAAATGATGAAGATCCATTACAAGACTTCAAGAACCGATTGAAGGAACTTAAAGATATAGATCAAATCGATGTAATAGACGTTCCACTAGATACACCACTACTGGAGGATCATTCGTATGTTAGAAGAAACGAAGAGTAGCTCGGAAGGTACAGAGGATTCTGACTACTCCGACCAAGAGTGGGAAGAGATTATAAAGAATCGTCAAAGGGTAAGTACAAAACCTGAATTCCAGAAACAACAAGTACACCGCATAGAGCAGATGATGCTACTTAGAAGAGCGTTCCCAACGTTCCTAGATTTTGCTAAGACAGCTGTTAGAGAAGCCTGGGGATGGTCCTTAGAGGACATTCAGGAAGATATAGCAAAGTTCATGGGGCACCCAACTGTAGTAGATGAGCGTGCAGTGTTAGCAGCAAGAAGCTACGCTAAAACAACACTAGGTGGCTTACGGGGAGTGTACCAGTACATATGGGTACCCTCATCAAGAGTGATAATATCCTCAGCTGGTGAGCAGCTATCAGGAGAGGTATCACACTTAGTACGGCAGTTATTAGTAAATTGGGATATACTGTCTGCATTAAAACCAGATCCCCGCTTCGGTGATCGGATAGGTGCTGGGCAGATGGATATAAACTGGCTATTGAAAGGTCCTGAGAAGTCACCTTCATTGAGGGCGATATCTATACTGGGGAACTGGCCTGGTATGAGAGCTGACTTCTTAATATCAGATGACGTAGAGAGCCCTAAAAACTCAGATACCCCATCAGCTAGGGAGAAACTCTTGGCAAGGACAGCGGAGTACTCGAACGTGTGTCAAAGTATGAATATCCTGTGGTTAGGTACATATCAATCAGCTGACTCAATATACAGAGATCTTCCAAACAGAGGGGTGAAAGTAAGGGTGTGGCCAGCTAGGTATCCGAATGCTGCTAGTGTACCACACTTTAATGGTCTGCTTGCACCTTACTTAGAACAGAAGATGAAGGATGACCCAACACTAATGACGGGTGGTGGGTTAGATGGTACATTGGGGAAAGTAACCTGCCCGAATAGACACTCAGAAGAAATGCTGTGTAAAAAGGAAGCAAGAGATGGTTACTTAAATCTACAGTTGCATTACCTACTGTCCCCATGCATGGACGATAGTGATAAGTACCCATTAAAACTAGAGAATCTGATATGCACACCAGTGCATCCAGATAAGGGTTATGCGGCCTTAACCTGGGGGAACGATAAGAATAACAAGGTATCTATAGCTGGATTACCTATAAACACCGCTTTATACGGTCCTTTAAAAGGGTCAGAAGAAATGCTACCTTATAGAAAGAAGGTGGGGGCAATAGACCCAGCTGGGGGTGGTGAAAATGGCGATGAGACTGTACTAACGATAGGTTACGAATGTTATGGTCAAGTGTATATACCTAGAATTCTTCAATTACCTGGCGGTTACGGTCAAATGGAGATGGACTTAATTGTCCAAACAATATTAGCGTACGGTATAGAGGTGCTGCTAATAGAAGAGAACATGGGTAAGGGTGGTTTCACAGTAGTTCTAAGGGAAAGGTTGGCTGCTTACGTGGCGAAACAGAAAAAAGATCTGAGAGTACCGATGATAGTAAATCAATGGGAACAGACTAACAAAGAGAAACGAATTATAGATACCCTGGGACCTATAATGGGTACACATGACTTAATAATAGACCCAGAAGTCTTTAGACAGAGTATACTACAAGCTAACCGATACCCGATTAGTAAAAGGATGGACTACACGCTAGGGATGCAGCTAGCAAAAATAACCTATAAGAAACAGAGTTTGGTTCATGATGATATAGCGGACTGTCTAGCTAGGGTAGTAGGGTACCTACGATCATTATACAAAAATAACTTAACGAGAAAGGAATCAGCTATAGATTCGATAGATACTCAATTACTAAAAACTATACCTACAGAGGACACCCTAACTGACACTGTAGAATTCTTCTCAAGGAGGATGCATGCGAATAGCAGATAGCTTACGAGCTGTAGACCAATTAGTAGAAAGTACCATTACGGACAAGCAAGAACTTCTGAGTATACAGACTCAACTGGCTATACTGGAGTATGTACCAGGTTCAAATGTAATACCAGTACCACCAGAGACGTTCTCGTTTGAGGTAATACCTGGAGGTTCTAAGGGTTTCGTAGAGAACGCTAAAACCGTATTTGAGTGGCCAACTAAACCAGGGATAATAAAGAAGATTCAGTTAAAAACGTATGTAGTAACAAGCTGTGCGATAGAACTGCAGTACCCTGGAGTTGCGGGTACAGTAGTAACTCAAATACAGCTAGTGAATAACACAGAGGTAACTCTACAGAACTTAAATATACCGATGCAAGGTGGCATCTGGTACACTATAAAAGTAGTTACAGGCAGCTCAAATAATGTAGGAGGTGCTTTAATAATATCAGGAGAATACACGTAATGGCAAATTCGAACTTACAAGTAGGGCATGTAGCAGCAATACTGAAGGTACCAAACTACTCAAATGCTACTACAGCCGGAGCAGCACTTCTAAATGACTTAAGGACACTATTAACGAAAGTTAATCCAGTAATGTCAGACTTAACATGGTTTGATACTACTAAATCAGAACCACTTGAAATTTCACAAGGTGGTGTGGCTAGAACAAATACAGCCGCTGGAGTACCTCAAGGGTATGCAGTGAGTCAAGACGTGGGGGTAATTGGAGCGAATAGGCTACTATTAACTCATAACCACCCAATATGCAGTAATGGAAGTGCTCGATTCATGGAACTCAGAACAGATGGTTCCTCAGGCACAACGATATACTTATCAGGGAACATGTACAAAACATGGTCTGGTGGGGTTGGAACAGCTCCATGCTTTACACCTAGCGCCTCTACGATATATCAGAGCATACACCCTGGTGATTTCCTGATAGTTATGGCAACACCATACTCCTGCTTCCTATACTCAATAACACCAGCTTCAGGTCAGGTATACACTACAGCTACCACTAGGGGTGGTTCATGTGTAGCTCCAATGATGTTCGGGTTAATGCCTAGATATGAGGCGGGTTCAGATACACCAGCCAGGGATCTAGCGGGAACATTCTGTACTGGTAACTCAGCGCACTTGATGGGTGTGATGAACTACGGGGAGGTGTATAATAACGCCGGTACATTACAAACAACTGTAGCTGTAACTGGGAAAACCGGAAGTCCAATAGGTAAGCATCATGCAAACAGTACGGTAAACTCAGAGGCTCTGATAGTTGTAGCTGACGGGCCGGTGAATAAAGCCCCTGGACCTGACTTGGTTCTAGTAGACTCAATATACCCAGTATACCCTGGAAACACTGACTGGAACTGGACAGCTACAAATGACAAAATATCCTTTCACGAAATGACTGGAGTAATATTCATGGAATCACTGGCTCCTACTCAATGGGCTAGATTTTCAGCAACAGACTTAGGTTCACTATGCATGGTTGTTAAATCAGGTACTGCGGTATCAACAGCAACTGGAACAGGTCACAGCATATTAATAAAATTAAGGGACTAAAATGGCTGATTTCCCTAAAGTAATTATACCCACACTTAAATGGGTAAAAGAGGTAGTAAGAGGGCCTCCAAGAGGAAGAAACTGCCGCTTACTAAATAAAGGCACTACCGGAGTGTTATATAGCCCTACGGCGTTAGCTCCGGATGCTTTAGTAAGTAGGTACAGACTTGTACGGAACAAGGTGTCCAACACAAACCCACCTTATAAGTACTCAAAAAGGGTAGTAGCTCTTGGGATATCTTCAGGAAGGGTTACTGAAACTAACTGGGTGAGTGGAATATTAACCTCACCAATAAGATACTCAATAAGAATAAATCCGATAAGTATTAAAAGTACATTAATAAGCAAAACACAATGCACCGGAAATAGTGTTCCCAGCTACTGGGTACCAAGTATAAAAGTAACTAAAACAGGGCGCGTAGTACCAACTGTACTAGGATACAACGTAAATTATAAAGCCGTAACAGTTACAACACCTTGTGTAACAAAATATAGCTCAAACTGGGTACTATCACAAAACTACGTAGGAACTGCGGTGAACCAAAATATTTACATTACCAGAAATCTGAATAGGATACTAAAGGTAGAGAAAGTTTACAATTTAATGAATAGTGGAAACTTGGAAGCGGAAACACCGTTTCTTCAAATTCTCTGGATCACCAGAGGGGAGTAAAATATAAAATGGCAAGTACATCAAACTTAATTTACGCTATTTACGCGATAGCTTATCAAAGAGCCCCAGACAAATTCGGATACGACTATTGGGCTGGGAAAGTACAAAGTAACGAACTTTCACTGAGCGGTGGACCTAGCTCGTTATCGAACAGTATACTAGCGCAGGCAAGTATCTCAACGAGAACAACCGATTCAGTAACCTTTGTAAACTCATGGTACGCTGCTGTAGGAAGAACTATAGTAGACACTGCTGGTGCTGCCTACTGGTTAGGACGGATTAACACCTTAGTAGGTGTGTACGGTGAAGTAGCTGGGCACAGACAGGCCTTTATGGAATTCCTAGGAGCAATCCTAGACTGGTCCGATACTGGGGGTTTAACAACAGACGTACTCTCGGATGCACAAGCCTGTCATGATAGACTGGTATATAAGGTAACCCTAGCGGAGCGATTCACTTCAAGTGCATTGGCCCTGGATAGTACAAAGACAGGTACAACATGGTCAAATGGCACTTATACTTACACAGTAGCGAATGATGTATCCCATAACTTAATTACAGGAGTAGTGAGTTCTGGAAGCTACACGACTCAGTACTATGTATTAGAGAACTTAAAAGGAAATTACGTATACACTCCATCAGCGGGTCAACTATCTCAAGGAAGTAACGCAGATTTAGTACTAGCAATGTATGTGGCATGTCTGAAACGAGCTCCAGATGCGAACGGTTACCTATTCTGGTTACAGAATCTGAATAACGGGAACTTAACCAGGGATAGCATGGAAGCTACGAGCTTTGGAAAGCAATTCCTGAGCAATTCATTCTGGACAGGGGGTTTAAATACAGACGGGAATAACCCAGATAATGCAGTGTTTGTTAACGCCGTGTACACACAAATCCTAGGTTGGGCTGGGGATACTGCTGGGAAACAATACTGGTTAAATATCCTGAATTCACGAGTAGGTTTATTCGGGAGCCTAACAGCGAAACGGAACCTGATTGTGTCGATGGTTGAGGCAGCAATGGGTACATTAACCCAGGGGGGTATGTCAAACGCCGAGTATACAGCCGCTCAGGCTGCAAAAGCTGCATTACTGAATAAGGTAGCGTTCGCACGGAACTGGGTATTAGCCCCTTTCGCGAATCTGGAAAGCTATACAGGTACAACTGGATCAACGTACACCTCGGGGAATGACCAGTCAAGAGCTATCTTAGCGGGGATTACAGAGACAGCTGGAACTTTAACCACAGCTCTGAACTCTTTGAGTGCATTAATCTCGGCGTATACACCGACGACAATTCCAACTGGTACGATACCTGCAAATCCTGTAGTGTTACCTACAACTACGGGAAAACGAATAGCTCCGAATGTTACATTCGCACAGATGCAAGACCCAACGAGTGTAATTAACACTGGAGAATACTGGGATAACCTGAACGACCCGCATCAACTAGCGGTACATGTAGTCTGTACAGAAGCTTATTTGAATACACTGAATGCTCCAGCGGTGTTCGTGAGACGTACTTGGAAAGCAAAGATCTGGGAAAGGTTACATTTACCAGATCCAGATACAAATCAGGGAATCCTAACAGGAGGAGCTACACCAACTGGACGGAAAAACTACCAGTATGTACTAGTACGTAAATAAAACAGAGATTTTGGATAAGGGTTTGGTCTACCTACTAGGGGGGGCATGTATATAAAAACCCTTATCCATATCACTGGAGAAACGGGAGGAGATGGAATATGAGTGATGTAGTGAAGGAGACATTACATGTATGTGGATGTAAGCCACATAATGAGAATATTAAGAAATATAAACATGAGGGGGTGTTCCGGAAGACATTGAAAGTGTCGGCTGAACTGAACCCAGGGGTAAGTTCCTCAACGGGGAGTACAACCCTGTATGGGAGTGAGTGGAAAAAGAAAGATGGGAGTATAGCTAGCATATTCTATGTAGAGATTGCTGACTGTAATGGGAAAGTGACCCTGCATCCAGATACTAAATCAGGGGAAACATCAGGGGACTTAGCCTGTAAGGTGATGACATTACAGAAATGTCTGGATATGTACCTAGCGGAGCTTGTCCATATGGGATTACTAGCCTATCCAGGAGAAGTAGATGATCCAAGAAACACTTAGAGGACTCATAGAAGTAGTTGTATTCTTGGACTCCTGGGTGCTCCAAAAGACCAGATACTGGAACACGTACCCAAGGGTACTGCTAATATCAGGAATACTCCTAGGTATCGGGAGTATGAACGGGGTGCAAATACTCTTAGTAGGGCTGTTGAGTGAAGGTATGGTACAGGAGATGGGGAAGGAGAAATTAATGTCTTCAGAGGAAGTGTTATGGGTACTTATGGTAAGTATCCTAGGGGTGCTCATTTTGACCTCAGGATTCTTCATCGGGGTAGAGCTCGGGGAAGATCTGATAATGTATCTTGATTTAACCTCAGAAAAATAGATTAGATATATCCAGGGGTGCTTGTGGAGGAGGAAGCGTTCCAGTTTCCCCCCATGACCCCTAGGTGATGCTAGGGGTCAAGGGCCTTTTACTTCACATAACTCCTTGGAGATAATAATCATGAAAACATTAGTATTCGTAGTAGCATTCGTAGCAGGATTCTTAGCATTAGGGGCAGCAATAGGGTCTCATATCCCAACTCCTGAAGTAACACTAACCCCTTACGAGTACTCACTTGTAGAGGATGTGATGTACGGAGCCTTATCCGTTCATGACGACCTGTACCTAGACGAAATAGTAGTACGTGGGGAGGTTGTCCACATAGACCTACTCTGCGGGGCTGAATACCCAGTAGAGAACGGTGTACGTGTATTCGACTGGACTTGCTACAGACTGTAACAGGACACTCTAGGCCAAGGAAGGCCACCAATTAACAATCACTTAACAATAGATAGGAAACATAGAAATGAAAACTTCAAAATTAGTATCAGTAGCGATAAATGCCTTAGTTAACAGTAATGGGGAACCAGGGTCTGTGTATAACAGATTCTCAGTAGTGAACCTACATGGGGATGACTCAGCAACCGCTAGGAACTTACGGAACCGTCATGAGGTATTTGTATCTTACTGCCCACTGAAGCTGCTTGGAGTTGTATTAGAGGCCTCCAGAACCGGGAAGGTTCGGCTGTATAAGGTAACACTGTACAAAGACCTAGACAGTACTACAAAAGTAAGGTCACTGATCAGGACACGTTAAGGAATAAACTGGGAAGGGACTCCCAGTATACTTCCAGAGAAAGCGAGTGGTGGTATATTAAATACTTCTCACGGTATTTAATATGCCTCTACGTTATTACTTAGTACTGGGTAACTCCAGGATTAGGTATACATAGAGCTCGAGGCTGCAGCTATAAAGCAGGCCTAGAGGGCATAGAAGGGACTACATTAACACAGGACCCGAGGGATTGGTTAGCTGTACCACACCTATCTGGTCATTCCGACCGGTTAGGAAATCCACTTACAGACCGTCATATCGACTGGTCAGACACAACGAGGTAATTTAAAATGAAACGTTTAACTAACAAAGAAATTAAAAACACTTTAGATAAAGATGTATTAGCAGCTGCAGCTGAAGCGGATGCAAAGACTCTAGGAAGACGTTGGAATCTGGAAGCTGGGAAACTTCAAGACATAGTAGGGATACTACTAGGGGTACCTACACCGGTATTGGATGCAGAGGTAGAAGTTCAAGTAGTAACCGTACCTACAGAAGCTGTAGATATAGCACCAATAGCCGAGCCTGTGGTAGATACAGCACCTATAGTAATTACCGAAACTCCGATGCCAACTTTTATGGCATATCCGGAAGAAGTAGAGATAGTACCCGAAACACCTGTTATTACGGAAGAGGCTATACTAGATCACATGAACGTAGCTATGGTAGATATGTACATAGTAGGCGAAGAACCAACCTTAGAGGTGCTGGAAGAAGCCTTAGAGATAGGGTGTAAATACCCGAGCGTTGTAGCAGCTTATGAAAAATACTCGATGGACGTACTTAAATGGGCTCCGAAGGTATCTTCACCACATAGAGGAGCACAGGCTCGGAAACCAGACTTAGTAGAGCATGAAAGGTTCATGGGGTACATAGGAAACCTACGGCAACGAATCGGAGCTACTACTCTGAGAGCATGGCTAGAGGAAGTAGGTCTCTTGATATTGAACATGAAGGGTTGGGGTGTGTCAGAATACTACCATTCTAGATTACAAAGTTTACGTAAAGAAGCGGAACGGGAATATGGCTCACAAAGACTATTCCACCCAGATGAGCGCTTTGTAGCACCAGCACCTGAATATAAGGTACAGACTAAAGGATCAGCTGTAGAGCTAATATCAGATGCGGAATACTCAGCGCTTAGAGCTGGTGCCGTGAAGTATCCAGCACTACCAGAGGGGGTATTCATATCCGGTCAGAACTGTCCAGCGGTGATAGAACATCTGTTATCAGCAGTTGGAGCTACAAAACTGACAATAAGAGGCTTCCGGAATGCGAACCGGAATGACCGTACAAGAGCCCGTTGGATAAACCTCGAGGGTATGGATACCTGGGGCGCTGCATGGATAAACACTAACCAAGACCTTTGTATAAAGTTCGCGGATAGACCAAATCAAGTAGTATCACCAGCAAAGGGGGAAGACAACAAATTCTACATTCGTAGGAACGTACTAGGTGCAACTCCTAGAACACAAGTAGAAGAGGTGGGAGCACATAGATCTGAGCCGATTAGAAGCGAATACAGCTCAGCTAATCTAGATTGGTAGAGCTCGCTACGCTCGCTACAACTTACCTTCGGTACATGCCTCCGGCATTTATCGATATTATAAAATGAAATATCAATTATACGAGGTTTTACATCATGATTAACTCAAAGGTCCTTACATTACTAAAAGCTATGGGCAAAGTATCCACGGAAGCAGCTGCTGGGGTAGCTGCGGAAATAGATACAGGCCGTTGTCAAGTAGGGCTGGACAGATGGTGGGGGTTAGTGGCCCCAGAGTTCCTGAAGTCCATGGGCTCTACGTTAGTGAATAACGAGTGGGTACTGTCAAAAAAGACCTGTCGTTTCTTAGGTATCGACGAGTCAGAGGCTGGGGTAGTAGATACCTCGCGGGACTTACCGAAGCAATTCACGACACCTGTGGAGCCCAAAGTACCGGGACCCAGGGTCTCGATGTCACGGGTTCAGACGAAGGAGGAACGCCGGAGGCTGAAGTTACAGGAAGAGGTAGACCAGAACCTTAAGGCCCATGGGGACGCTTATATAGAGGCAAAATCCGAGGTGCTGGAGCGGTATCTGGGGCATAGTATCCTAGGTATACCTACCGAGATGCCCACAGATAAAGTAACCCTTTGCACCCTAGCTATACTGTGCACGGATTACGACTTTCACGTGATGGCGAGAGACGAGGTTGGTATACACGAGAACATCTCGGATATCTGCGCCATCTTAGGTTTAGACTATAAACCCGTGGTAGAGGAAACTCTGCTCGCGGAGGACATCCGGTCAAATAGCCTAGGTGCTCGGCAGTTACGACTAGCCGGTATTATGAAGTTCATGCAGGAGTTACAGATACTACACCCTGATGAGGGGTTTAGAGACAGACCTGTTCCGATATATTCCGGCTCGAATGCGCAGTACCTGTATGCTGTACAGCCCTGGTACTCAGGTGCTAAACAGGCGGTTCTACAGATGTTATCCCGTGGTGGTCACGAGGGTGAAACCGCCCAGGAGTTACTGAAAGCAGACGATACAGTAGTAATACCGTATATTAAGCGCTTAAACGGTCCTGGTGCTCCGGTGCGTCCACAGGAAGCGTTAGGGAAGGAATACCGGGATGGGTATGTATATGCCTTGAACCACCTCCATGATGAGAACTTCCTGAATATGAAGCTACCTGAGGGGGTCATAATGCCCGTGTTTGATTTACCAGAGCATATTGACAGGCCAATAACTGAATCAAACCCGCAGCTAGTTTCACAAGCTGCTATGAATCGGATAAACACCCTGGCGGAGGAGACGAACAAGACGAATTCGAGAGCATTACCGTTAAGTATCAGTAAAGAGCGGTACTCGGACCTCGAGGCTGTACGGAAAGAGTACTGTCATGGGCGTGACATCCCAGAATACGTGCATAACCATGAGCGGATATTACGCGAGGAGTTCCGGTTAATGAACCCACGTGATGATGAGCATATGGAACGAGCCGTACGTTTCATCCTGGATGCTGCATCGCCTGACCAAAAGCAAGGGATATTCCATATCCTACGTCATTATGGCCAGGCATCGACCCGGGAGTACGCATTACCGTTCGAGATGTTTGTATCGTTTGATAAACAAGGTCGAGCTTACTATAACTCCGCGGGGAGCGTAAGTAACAGCTCATGGGTACGTTGTCTAATCGTCTATAAAGATGAATACACAGTCCCAAAGGGCGTATTTAGTAGAGCACATCAGGACCTACCTGGAGTTCTTCAATCCATGGATTATCGCGCCTGGTTTGCTTCAGATGAAAGCTTAAAAGAGCTGGAGGCACAGAAATCGAATTTTAAACCAGTGGATTTGTTGAATGCAATAATACTGGCGAAATGCCAAGAGAATGGGTATAAGACACGACACTTAATAGCCGTGGACGCTAGGTTCTCAGGATTACTCTTAATGAACGCATTACTAGCGAATCCCACGTACATTAAAGATTCCAATCTGGACCCGAGCATACCGGAAGCTGTGGATGTACACAGTCGTGTAGGTACGAAAGTGTATATGTTCTTAAGAACCCATAACCCGAGACAGCTAGAGACCTTGATGAATAAAGGTTTCCATATTCGTGACTTGTCAAAAGCGTTCGCATCACCAGTGACGTACGGTGCGTGGTTAATAGGACGGTTGATGTCTGACTTCAACTTAACGGCTGCTGAAGCCGCCCTCCTCGCGGAACAACTCACCGAATTCGCGCCAACCACGGAGCTTACGAGGTTGATTCAAAGGGCATTCGCTGGTATAATATCCCTGTATGAGAATATACAATCCGGTACATTAACCAGAGCGAACTTACAGTTCCTGAGAAAATGCCCGATGATAGTTGATAAAAACGGTGTTCCATTAGCAAACTACAGATTCATGTATGACCAGCTACTTAATAAGTACGTGATAGGCGTGCCGAACCCGAACATACAAGAGGTAGGTGAGGTTCTACGTCTAGTTCTGGAGAGACAAAACTACGATGTGGTTCTGTCATTAAATATAGATGGTGAACGACTCTTGTGGAGCACAGGGTGCGTACCTGATGGTCTGCACGGCGATTGGTGCACTTACGGTGGCCAAGTACACGCTGATAACTTCCCGAAAATGGACATTCAGCGTTTGGCTTCATCAGCTCCACCGAACCTGATTAGAGCGTACGAAACAGCACACATGAAAGCTGTGACGAAACGACTGACCGATATGGGCATAGCGCACTTTACGGTATTCGATGCTGTTTATGCACCGGGGTTTCAACTTGAAACCATCGCGGAGGTATACAGCGAGGAGTTCGTGCGGATGTTCAAAGCCGAGGATATCTTCACCTTGTTAAAGAGCATTGCCCCAATGGACGCGTTTGGACAGAAAGGCACAGCTTGGGACACAATTGACTCAATCCCACCGATGAACATACTCGGGTAATATTAACCTTCAGAGCCCCTGGGAACGGGGGCTCGCTCAAGAGTTTTATAAATGCATGTTGTAATAGACCAGCTGTATTTATAAAGCTTTCGGGTGAAATAGATATATTACCATCTAGTGGATATATCGACCTTGTCGATGGAAGGAGTGGTCCTCCAGCTGTATATAGAGGAACACCTATATATCTAGGGAATTGTTTAAAGTAATCCGGAAGCCTTATTAAAATTTTTAAAACTTAACCGATCGGTTAGGCACACTCAGGAGAACTAAGATGTATAGATCAGCACATTACCTGGAACAAGAAGAGAACACAGACTCTTTAAAAGCCATATTTAAAAAAGCCATTCAGAGAGTACCTAATAAGCACCCAGCAGTTGAACATGGTAATGGGAAATTTAGTCACTACCTGTATGATGCAACCTGGGTACAGCACAACGCCTTTATAGGGGACTGGGTCACATTAAAAAGGTTAGCTATAGAAGAAACTCGGGCTGTAGTGAAGCACCTGAGAAAGAACTCAGAGAGTGTGGCAGAGCTTTTACATTACTTAAATAAACTAGCACTCCTCCTAGACCCTTGGTTAAGCACAGATGAAAGATGCACGGAAGAATTAATAGCTGTATTAGAAAAAACCTTGTTAGAAAAACTAAACACTGAGGAAAATCCAGAAGATGCCACAGTGGGTAATCTGTTTGCGTACCATGAGGTACTGGTAGCGACGTTAAACGGTGAGGAGCGAGCTTACACTATACTATTACCCCCGAGACTAAAAGAAGTAAATGGGGTACGGTTATCCAGAGACATGAGCTACATGCGAGAACACTTCGGAGAGGGTACAGACCCAGTTCTAAAAGAGTTGGAGGACTTGTGTGCAGACGGGGCTACACTAACTGCAACCGTAGATGTATACAGAGATACATACCATTTCAACGTGGTGAGTAATCTGTCTGGTACTATCCCGAACTATATCGAGAGAATTATGGGTATAAAAGAACATCTCGAGCAAGAATGCCTGAAAGTATCGAAAAATTGGAAAGATGAAAAGTACCCAATAATAGTAACAGATGTTCAATTACCAGGAGGTACTGCAGTGATAATGCATCTACCGCCTAAAACTGTACATGAATAGGTGTCTGGAGGTAACGAGATCTATAAGAACTACAGAATACCTGATGAACCAGGATGAAGAGGATAATCTAGGGGTACATAGTATTTTAATGCCGCTATACACCTGGGATGACCCTCTCGAAATTACTGAGAAAGATACATAAATGAGGATACAGAAATGAAAAGAACTGCGAGTTACTTGATAAACCCGGACCCTAGTGACAAACTAGGTGTACAATTACAAGAATTAATTGGTGTAAGGAACTGTAAGAAAGTCCTAATGGGTTCTAGTGAATTGTATAAATACGAACTGAAGGGGGTAACCTGGTTAGGAACTGTAAATATAAGAAAGGTATTATCAGAACTGAAACCCTTAGCACTAACGGAAACGTATGTAGCTCTACAAAGAATGGGTCTAGCAACGGAGAATACCTCAGCCTTAATACGAGCAAATAGGGCAGTCTTAGGGATGTTGGCAAAACTAAGTGCTGACTACGATGACCCCTTAGTGGATGTAGCAAATACTCTAACAGATGCCTTGTTTGAAGCTATAAAAGCATTAATACCAGATAATACCTCTGACGAAGGCTTCACAGTGCACCAGTTAATTATAAACAGAACGAATGGTGATAACGGGGTGTATAGTATATTGCTACCTCCTTACGTAAAGGGTACAAGGATAGAATTTATTAAAAGGGATACGGAATACTTGTACAGAGTCTTCGGGAAAGGTATAGACCCCGTATTAAAGGGTTTAGAAGACCTATGTTGTTCAGGACCTTTAATGACATTCAGCAAGAATGGGGATGGGTCTGCTCCACAAGTTAGCTTAAATACTGAAGCGACCTACGTAGACATAGAGGACTTATTACGCCTTCGAAAGTTCCTAGTACAGAAGTGCATGGAGATAGATTATGATTGGGAATTACTAGAGTACCCTGTAATAGAAACATCGGTAGAATATGATAGCGGGTACTTTGTAACTTTACCGCTACCTCCAAGGGTATGCGAAGTGTTAGATAGTGAGGGGGTGGAAGAATGCGTAGAACATATAAATACCTAAGGATGTTAGGAACATCCAAAAATACCGATAAGGTAGGGAATCTTCTAATGCAAGTATTAAAAAAGATGGGGAACTATACAGTTACGGAGCATACCCGCACCACAGAGTATACTGCAAAGGTACCAGGGACAGATATAACGGCGATAGCAAAGCTATGCGCGGAGTTAAAAGCTACCTTATTTACCGAAGCAGCCTTAGTTGTAGAGAAGCTAGGTGGACGCAGTGGGAACTTAGTAAATACGGTAGAAACACTAAAAGCAATGTATGACCGAGCACAGGTCGACCCACTGTATGCAGACCTAATACTCCCAAGTTGGGAAACTCTAGAGACAGACGTGTTTGAACGGCTACTAGACAGTAATGAACTGGTTGGGAGGTCAGAAGAAACCAACTTCACAAGATACCTACTGCACGTAGAGGCATCCAGAATGCCTAGTTTAGATGTGGTGTTTATAGTACCTCCCTACGTAGGTAATATGACGGAAACCTTAGTACCTAGGGACTTAAAGTATCTGAAAAAGACGTTTGGGAATGGGTCCGACCCTAGCCTAACCCCCTTAGAAAGGCTTTGTAAAACTCAAGGCGAATTGACGGTAGTTAACGATCTACAAGGGAACTTTAAATACGTTCAATTAAAGCGTACATCTGGTATAGTAGAGGAGTATACTCGAGCAGTAAGTGTTATCAACAAAAGCTTAGAGATGGAAAGGGTTAAACTTACGGAAAGGGGTGAGGATAGGGACAGCTGGTTATCTATATACAATATGGAAACTGACAGATCGTTTAATGACTTTGTAATAAAACTGCCACCGAGAATTCTGAACACTTTAGTAGAGGATACTGAAAATGACTCATAGTTATGAAACCTTTAGAAACCTGATGCAATCGCCGATACCTAGAATAAACACAGAAAAACCTTGGAGTATCGTTGACTCACCTTGGAATAGAGCCTTGAAAGTAGCCAGAGGTGACCTACTAGGAGCTCGCTTAAAATTCTTACTGGATACACTGGATAGATCACTATCTAAACAGGGGCACTGGGAATACTTCTACACGGGGTCCGGGTTCCAAAACCCTCGAGGCTCCATGTGCAGCCCAGAAGACGTAAAGTATATCACACGAGAATGGGCTGCGATAAAAGAATTAGCAGAATTAGAAGTGTTGAACCACCTAAGGGAGGTAGCTTATCAGAGTGAGGTAAAAGGTACTTCAGAGGTTAAGGGTACTAAAATACACCTAAGCCCAATAGGTATAGAGTTTAGTGAACGAGGGTACCCTCCAATAAAACTGCGAATGTCTTTAATGCAGTACGTCTCATCGAATGAAATACATATGATACCTAGGGACGTTGGGTACATCCTGAAAACCTTTGGAACGGGTACGGATAAAGTACTAAAACCTCTAGAGGATATATGTAAAAAAGAAGCGATGCTAGTTAAGGATATAAACAACAACCTATGGATTCACTGCAGACCACACATACCTATGGAATATCCGAACGACAATAAAGAGATTCACTACAAACCCGTTATGTCTAATGGATACATGGAAGATCTTAAAAAAGCTCAAGAGGAGATAAAGGTACTGCATCAACACACAGCCGTATGGGGACACGAGAGTACGTATGATACTGTGATAAGAGCGGCAACACTGGATAGCGCAACAGGGAAACCTTCGCATGTACGGATAAGAATACCTCTGAAAGCTAACTTTAAGCACATTTCGTAGTAACAGGATTAATTTAATTAACAATAGGAGGCAACTAAAATGCCTATACTAAGACAATCAACACCGAGCATAATGCCAGGATACGCACACGTAGAATATGTAAACTACGGTTCTATATGGTGCCCTTGGGTAAGACCCAGCACTGCCTTTCAGAGTACCCCTCAGCTGGATTACTTGAATGCCATACTGAATATACTGAACCCTCGGCAGGGTAGAGTAAGCATAGCTCAAGTATTGGAAATTCCAAAGGGAGCCCTATGGGTAACCAATATGGATAACCCCTATGTACCCGAGGTAATGAGATTTATAAAGTTTGCCATGGAGGTATGGGAAAAGTCAGAGGATTGGGTGAGTGCTGTTATAATATCCAAAAACGGGTATAAACAGATACAACGAATGCAACCCCTGTTTGATAAACATTACCCAGTAGAGTTTATAACGGACTGTTCCGAGGATACTGAACAACCCGAAACCGAGGATAGTACAGCAAACAAAGAGGTACCAAAAGAATTGATACAGGAGTGCGAGAAAGAGATGGACAAATTACTTACCATTTATGGAGTGATATAAATGCCAGTGACTTGTATAAAATGTGGCACAGTACTAAAAGATACCTCAAGGTGTCTCTGTAGTGATTGTGAAGAGAGAGAACGAGAATTAAATTCTCCGGAAGTGAAAAAGTTACACTAAAGAGGTTAAAATGAGAAAACGATCCTTAAGAGAGTTGGCGATTAGAATACTACTGCACATCCTAGGTAGAAGAACCTTAAGGGAAAGTATAGTAGCGATACTGGACATAAAACTCCCAGAATTCTGCAGAGTATTCTTCCTAAGAGCTCTGTTTGATTTTACCATACAGTGTAACAAAGTTGAAGCAATAGACTTCATAAAACGAATAGAGCGTGATAGACGCCGCTGGCATATTGCCCCGAATCTAACAAGAACTCAAAAATTCTTGGGAAGCTTAGGAAACCGCAGTGAGGTACTATAATGCATTGTAAATTCAAACCAACCATGGAACTAACCTGCTTAACCTGTGGAAACGTTTGGACCATTACTAGACTAACTGTATTCGGAGAATTTTGTAGACTCTGCGGGGCAGATAAGGACCTACATATAAGGTATATTTATAACAGTAGTGCAGACTATGGGGAAACTACTAATAGTAAACAGAAGACTCTAAGAGAGAGGTAGGATGTTCGCTGTAATACTGCACCACGGGTTCTTCGGGTACTTTATATGGTTAGGGATATTCCTAATTTCAATAATCGCAATACACAATAGGAGAGATTGAGATGTAACAGTAAAAATTGAACGTAAGCTTGAACTAAGTAATTTTTTAACCGAGGAAATATCCTCAAAACCAATTAGGTAGTATAATATGAAATCATCAAAAGCATCAAGAGCATTGAATGTATCGGACATCAAAACTGTTCAAAAACCCGTAACCGCTGAGGCGTTTAGACAAGCCCAGCTGAACATGATTGAAGCAAAAGAGCGAGCAGCTCTACCCCAAGACCGATCAAAAATGACGATCGAACAACTCCGGGAGAAAGCCTGCGAGTCAATGAAAGTGACAGCTTTGAAAAACACTGGATGCAGAATCGTAATCAGACTTGGTCAAGCGGTACTTCCCTCCGTAGATGATCAATCCCACAAAGCCTTGGTAGCCGCTGGTAAACAGGACTCCCAGATCCCGAAGAGTATGGATGTGGAGAACAGCGCTGTGGAAGGGATTATGACTCAGTGGAAAGCAAGCATTCGTGCTGGTGATTACGATACGGTGCTGAGACTCACAAATGATCGAGCTGTGGAGATCACTAAGAAAGTGGCCGAGAGTCGTCGTATTAATGCGGCGAAACTGAAAGAGAATAAAGCCAAGTTCGATCAAAGCGCTCCTCTGGAGGACTTCACTTCTGAAGGAGCTGCTGTGGCTGAAGCCACCACCTTGGTGGATGAATTAACTGAACAGTTCAGTTAAAGAAAATGTGGCTTACTCACTGTAAGCCACCTCGTAGAACAATGGGAGTGACGTCTAAGAATGGCGTCACTACCTATAGATGTCTACGGTGTGGTTACGTACATACCGAGAAGGGTATATATCTGGAGTTACCTAAGAAACCAGAAAATACACCTTGGATACCTGAAGACTTAACTACAGCATTAAGTCCAGAGTGGACCCTTCATTATGCTTTACGAAGAATATTCCCTGAACGATCAGCTGAGTTAGGAATAATGTACTCCAAGAAATTTGACAGAGTGTTTATTCCTATCTTTGAAGATGGGAAACTAACATATAGCATAGTTAAAAGCTTCACAGACCCGAAATATATACAGTATGGGACCGCAGAGTTCGTACTACCTGGGAATGGGGATAGATTATGGTTAACAGAAGACCTGCTGTCAGCAAAAGCCTTGAACTTAGCTGGAGAATCGGCTATGTTCCTAGGAGGCACTAAGTTATCTTGGAAAGGTTTAAGTAAATGCAAGGATTACAAAAGTATTCTTGTATGGTTAGACCCAGACCTCGCCGGATGGACAGGTACTTATAAAATACTGAAAGATTTGATATCTTGGGGATACTTAGCTAAATCAGTAACTAAAGATGCTGAGGCTAAGGAGCTGAGCTCAAAAGAATTAACTGAAGTAATATCAAAGGAGATATGAAAAATGCTATCAATAAGCATAGCTCTGTATCATAAGGATTTAAGGAACGCTCTAAACTGTTTAACAGTATCGGAAATAGAGGAGTTGCTAATAGATATAATAGACCGTGCAGAAACATTAGAGCTAAGTACAGCTTTAGTGGAAATCGGTTCGTATCCAGCTCCTGTAAAGTCTCAGATGCTGAGTATGCTAGAAAGGGCTGCTCCGTTACCTGTAGAGGCGAGGATAGAATTAAAAACAAATCTGCTACGGGAAAACTTAAGACATCAAACCGCAAAAGTATTAGACTCACCGGAAATAGAAGCAGAACTGGAGAAACTATTATCCTGGTATAATAGAGCTAATAATTACGAGGAGCAGGAAAAGGATATTAAAGGATTATCTATAGATGCATGGGGAGATTACATAGAAAACCTACTTAGTACAGGAAATACTTTCAAATGGCCCTTAGAGATAATGACGAAGAGAATGTTCCCACCTAGAAAAGGAAGTACGAGTATAATACTAGGGGCACGACCGAATGTCGGGAAAACAACGTTCTCAGTAGAGATGGTAAGAGCCTTCCTAACAGGAGATGAGGAAGAGGTACTATGGCTCAATACCGAGTCGTCAGCCTTGAACTTATATAGCCGGCTATTCTCAAGCCTTCTGAACTGTACCTTCGAGGAACTCTTAGTTCTTAGGCAGTTAGGTAAGCTCGAAAGTTCCTTAAAGGAAACCTATGGGGACGATATTCTGGATAGGGTGTCAATACGAGACGTGCACAGAGATAACCTGAAAGCACTAGAAAAACATGTATCGAAAGAAACCGGATTTATATTAATTGATATGCTTGATAACCTGCCTAAAAGTGGTGACAAAACTCATCAGGTATTAGAAGAGCGTTATCAATGGGTACGAATGATTGGAGCAGAGTTTAATGCAGTTACAATGAGTACTACTCAATTATCAGCAGAAGCTGACGGATTACTATACCCAGAAATGTCAATGGCAGCAGAGTCAAAAACCGGAAAACAAGGGGCTTGTGACATATTTATAACGATAGGAGCAGCATTAACTCAAGCAGGTAAACCTGAGAGCGACATACGAGGAATAAAATTATGCAAACAAAAGCAGCACCCTAGCGACATGCCTCAAATATGGACCAGTAAATTTAGGTTAGACACGGTAAGGGCTAGGGTACACGATGAAAATCCTAAGGAGTTAAAATAAATGGAAGGGTATGACACACTTTGGTTCAAGCGATTTATTGAAAACGAAGATGCGGTAATCTGCACAACTGACTTAGAGACTACTACTCATATAGAGAACGGCAGCAAAGCAAGCCCATTTGCTGAAAACTCTCGAATAGTAGCCTACGGTTACTCCGAAGGTTTAAGCAAAACCGGAGTATACATATCTCAGAAAGTATATAATAGCGGGGAAGAAGCCCTACTAACCCAAGGATTCTGGGACTGGTTAAAGAAAACACCCGCAGTATTTGGACATAACATAAAATTTGACTTACTTTGGCTTTTAGTGAAGCATAGGGATAAAACGTTAGAAGTACTCAGAGGTGGTACAAAATTTGTGTGTACTCAGGTACTTCAGTATATACTAGAAGGTAGGGACGCTAGTAACATAACAGGATTAGAAGAGAAGGGGATGGTGTCTTTAGTACAGCTATCGAAAATGTACGGAGGCACGGAAAAACTGGATGAGGTAAAATTACTTTGGGAAGCTGGGGTACCTACAGAGCAAATACCTGAAGAAACATTAATGAAATACCTACTAGGAGAGGGAGACTCCATAGATATCGATGGAGACGGTCTGCTAGGGGACTTAGGGAACACATACTTAGTAGCTAAGAGACAAACAGAGGCAATACGGGAGACGTTGAGGATT
>Ga0213919_1000116_pt1 | contig 42789 bp, 62 predicted proteins | sample McNCre317MG_FD_161056 | JGI IMG/M metagenome (GOLD analysis project Ga0213919, IMG submission 161056) | Freshwater microbial communities from McNutts Creek, Athens, Georgia, United States - 3-17 MG | ecosystem: Environmental > Aquatic > Freshwater > Creek | place: USA: Georgia | collected...
ATACAGGAGGGGGTCTCATTATTCGAGACCCTCCCCCTAGACCTATTAAATTATAAACTAACTTCTTGCTCAACCTTTTTATAAATACCTAAAAGATTGAATTGCACAATTTCTAAAATTGCACGATTATTTTCAATTATTTGATCCATTTCACTTAATTCATTTGATTGCTTGCATACCCTAGCTAGGTAGGGTAGGGAGTGGTATCCTTTTGTTGTATCATATGCAAACCAATCATCAAACTGCTCAAAAGGACTGTAAGGATTGTCTACTGTAGTAAGCATGTACTCAATCATTAGGCCTCCTTATTATAGAGCAGTCTTTAATGTAGATACGGATACACCTAAAGCATCTGCTATTTCAGATTGAGTATAACCATTAGTTGCCATGTTAGTAGCACGTTGGCGCATAAGACTAGTCATTAGTAGTTCTTGTTTAGGTGTAGCCAACTTCTTTATTTGATCTATATCAGCATTAGCTAGAATAGACTGCAATTTAGAAGAACTAATAGCACCTGCTTGTATAGCAGCCCACTCATCGTTTGATATATCGACTCGTTCTTTGTGGGCGCCTGTTCTTAAACGGGCTTCTTTAAGAGCTTGTGCTTTTAGTTTCTTGATTTCAGAAGGTTCTAGATCAGGATTGGCTGCCCTTTTCTGGGTGACTATAGAATTAGCCAGGATCTGCGCTTGTCTTTCAAGAGGCGCGTTTCTAAGGGCGATATTAAGTTTTGCATTTAGAGAGGCGACTTGTTTTGCATAGACAGTTCTTGCTGTTGGAGAGTAGGGGGTTAAATTTGTTCTAACCATAGCAAGTCGCGCTTTGTTTGCCAATGCTTTAAGACTGTTAGAATGATCAGCATAAATACGTTCAATTGGTGTACCTGATGACAAACTATGTGCGTCAGATGCTTCTGCTAGTTTAGTACTACGCTGAGTCTTAAATACAGTCTTGCCCTTGGCATCTACCCAACTATTACCAGTAGGGGTATAAACTTTTGCGCCTGTCTTTAAATCGATAGGTCCGCCTTCTTGTGCCGACCTAGCCTTTCTTTCATTTACATCTTTACGTGATGAAGCCCTAGAAATTAGCGTGCTTGCTCCTGCTTTAGCACTGCCTTGATACTTGGCTTTCAACTGTGGGATACCATTATCGATCGCCGACTGTTTCCAGTTTAGACCATGTTTTTCAGCATCGATAACAACCATTGAATGACGCACAGCTCTAGCAATTTCTGTTTGAGTAGCGCCTCTAATAGTCATGTCAGTAATTAGATTGCTAACATCACCCATCTCAAAAGCTTTAGTTCTTGCACTCATCTTTTTCATCCCAGCATAGCCAGGATAAGCAGATTTAGGATCGAAGTTAATCAGCCCTTGCAAAGCAGGTTCGGTCTTTACTTTTCCATGGTTGTTTGGAATAACAAGCACGGTATCGCCATCAAAGTCTGCGCCAGACAAGCGTTCTGCCACTTTACTATTTATGCCAACAGCATCTCTAGCTCTACCCAGAAGTTTCTTAGCTTCAGGTTGACGATTATTAACAGTCAATTCAGGGATCTCGAAGATACCGCCATGAGGATACCTGATAAGAGCTACTCTTTCTCCATCACGATAGTTAGGCGCATAGATCTCAGTTTCCTTCATACTATTGACAGGAAGGATAACATGAGAACCTTGTCTTGGAAGAGCGGCTGCTTTAAGATGTACAGCTGCTGAATCAACATCATCCGAATATGACTCAAGCAACTTCTTACGAACAGATGGATTAGACAGACTCATAATCTCATCTAGCTCACGCTTTTTACGCTCGAGCGTTATTGCCAATTGCTCTCTAGCAAGAGTAGGAGCTTGTTTAGACAACATCTGTGATGAGAGTGTCTTACTCCACTTTTCCCAATCGCCTTCTTCGTTTACAATATTGCAGGCTGAAGCAAGTTTCTTCTTTCCCGTTTTAGAATCAATGCTGTAAATCTGCCTGACAACTGCGCCAAACGGGTTATCAGGATCATCTTTCATTTTCTTGAATGCGTCAAGTTTATTACCTGTATCAGATTTATTAGTATTGAATACTAGATCCACACCTGGAGGTAGGTCATCTTTGTAGACGGCCATACCTTTCAAATAATGCGAATCATCTACAGCAATACGAACCTGCGCATATCTTGCATTTCCTAAAGACAGATCTTTAACGCCTGGGCGAACATAAATTACTCCATCGGCGGAGGTACCACCGTCTTCTGCGTATCGTACTCCGACCCGCTTAGAATTGACTGACAGAGGGCTATCAATCCCAAGGAATGTACGACCCCCATCATTGGAGAATTCTGTAATCTGTCTAATATTATCGCGACCTCGATACACTTCTCCATATTTAACATTAGGTCCCGCGAGAACTTTAATTGTAGTTTGCTGACCTGTACCTAGTTGTTCTACTTTAAGATAGTGGACAGTATAGCCCTCTTCTTTAAGCATTGCTACAGCAGTTGCCAATTTAGTGGAACTGACGCCGACATGACGTTCAACGCCAGTTCCGATATCGATCATACCCTTAGAGGCTACTTGGTCTTTGAGCATACCAGTAACCGCGCCCAGCACATCAGCCTTAGCTGCCTGCCCAGGAGCCAGAAGAGCACGAACCGACGACTCGTTAATACTCATACGTTCGCCAATGGCAACGTTAGAGTATCCTTTATCTTTAAGCCTTTGCGCCATAGCAATATCACTTTGGCGTTTTGCTGTGACAGCCATAGATCGTGCTGCACGAAGTTCGGTAGTTGTGATTCCAAAACCTCGAGCGATCTCAGTTTCGCTCATACCTTTAGAGCGAAGGTCTTCCACCATGCCTAGAAAAGTACGGTTTCTTTCTTCTTGAGTTCCTCCAGAACCCCAAGGGTATCTACCCGAACGGCGGAGGATTCCATAATGCATCAGATAGTTTTCTTCTTCGATGATCATGCTACCTCCGCTTTCAGACTCTCGATCCTTTTGTCAAATGACACGATTCGGTCCATAATATGAAAGATTGCGTCAGGACCTGGATCGAAAACTTTAACACTATCATTCTGGTAGATGCGAAGCTCTATCTCAATATCAATAGGACGGAATCTGTATTCCAAACAGAAAATAGCAGCGTAGATTTCAAGTTGAGTTGGTGAAGCTTCAGCCACACCAGTCTTTAGATCATGTACTCTAAGTTTGTTTCGTTTAAAACCAATGCTGTCAGCATGTCCATAACAATTTGGTGAATAGAACAGTAGCTGTTCGGGGGTCAAACCAAATCGAATGGAATCGTTAACATAGGCGTTTAGTGTCTTGGTTGTATCGGGAAGGAGTACGCCGAGACGAATAGCCTGACTTGCAAAATCATGTAGTTCAGTACCACGCTTCGAAGCCATGGTAGTGTACCAAACACGATCCAACTTATCATCAGTATAGTTCACCCATGCAGGAGAACTAGGAGTCAGGAAAGCGTGTGTTCCTTTCAAGTTCACCGAAGTAGGTTTGAAGTTCATCTAGGGTCTCCGTCATGTTTTCGGGATAGATGAATGCTGCGAAACCCATCCCACTAAATTTATCAACATAGTATGGTTGATTCGGCTGCACATTTGCCTTAGCACTTCGTTTTACTTCGAGCATAGCCCACCAAGGTCCATACAGAATCGAAAGATCTAGAATACCTTGTGTGTGACTAGAATCGTTCTTAATTACAAAGCAGCCGGGGAGCCGCCTATGAAGTTCTTTAATTAGTTCAGATTGAAATTTACTTTCAAGTTTCATGAACGGCTCTCCCTTCTACAAAGCAAAAAGGCTTGTTTCTACTCCTTCTATTATATCGCAAGTTTTACACACGTTGCGATATCATGTTTTAAAAGTAAACGTATAGTCTCCTGGAAAGACAGTATTGCCTTTGACTAGGGATAGATAGATACCAGTCTCCAAGAGCCCATAACGGGTAGCACACTCATTAGGCGACTGGAATACTTCTCCTGTTTCTACCATCACGAAAGGTTTGTTCCATCTGGGGAACGGTTCAAGGGCTCTCTCGCGGAAATACTTTACTGCGAAATGATAAGGACGCCAAGCTAGGTTATCTGATCGGCAATTGAATCTGTCACCGTTAAGATTTATGACTGAGTTAAAATCTTCTCTTTCTGGTGGGGGTAAGAACAACCTAGCTACGACGTTTGATAAAGCACGGCGATATAATTTACCGCCTTTGTAGAAGGCTGTTATCAATATACCACGATTATTGATACTAGTCTTGTTAGGGCGATCATACTTTGCATTTCGAACACCACCTAAATTACTTACTTCATAATTCGGAAATTCTTCTACGACTTTCCATAATTCACTCATCGACCCTCTAACTTTGTGGGGGATCGGTTTCTGTGTCTGACTCAGTTAGCATGTATTCGTATTCATACTTGCAGCCAAGCAAAGTCTTAGTGCGCCTTCGTAGATGGTTAGTTACGGTTGAAGACAGAACACCTAGAGTAGCGGCTGCCTCTTTGGTGGATTCAAATCTTTGACCTGTCGTGATGTTAACTATTGGGATACCAGTTTTACCCGGCATTAATCCTCCTTATAAATTCGGACATTTTGGAATTATTTGGAACAATATAGACCATTGGTATATATTGGGTTGTCGTTCTGTCGGACTTTTTTCAACTTTTCTCTATATTTTATCAATGCGATATCATGTTTTTAAACATATTACTTTGGGTTATAAATATGTCCGATTTGTCATACTTTGTATACCTATATACTATTTTTCTCGCGCGTAAGGGGGTATAGAGTAAAGTGACAGAACGACAGGAAAACATGATATCCATTTATACAATGCTCAAGCGGTTTAGAAAAAAGTCCGACAGAACGACAGGGGATATGTCCGATTTATCCCTTCCGTCCCAACTCCTCCCAAAGGGATACAAATTGTCCTAAATTGATATGTTTTATATACTTTTAACTACCCATAATCTCCTCGCCGAGATCCGTATCCATAAACTTCATAGGCTCAATAAGATTCCTAGTTCGTTCAATCCTATCGAGTTCCCTACGCAAATACCAAATAGCTTTCCGCAAATCTTCCTTCTCGTTACCGCCAGATTTAAAACCAGCCCGACAGATATACTTAACGGCATTACCACGATTAAAGTTCATCTGTTCAGTTAGATCAATAACCTCAAGGCCATAGTACATTTGATAGTGGGATGGGTTATTAACATTGTCAGCAGACATGGCGCTTCCTAAATATCAACAACTGTATACGACAAGATCTCAACACAAGGCGTTTCAATAAAATCTACAACTGTTCCACCTGTGGTTTTGTCATGCTCAATACAAGGCAAGGTTATCGTGGTCGTACGAGTCACCGTAGTAGACCGCTTCTTTACACCCTTTACTGTAAAATCACAAATAGAAGTAAGTGTTCCGTCAGTGTTAGTTGTTACTGTTGAAGGCTTGCTCATTAAAGTCTCGTTTCGACTCGAGGGCTTCTAAAATAGCCATGTCAATAGAGGTATCACTTACAAGAACATAGTACTTCAACACTTGGAACAGGGTGTTTAATCTGTCGATTCTACCTTGAGCCTGCTCCCATAGCTTGTACGAATAATTCAAAGAATAGAATACAACAGTATCAGTATCCGTACAGTTCCAACCTTCAGCTCCTGCTGAATACTGAACTATATAAATCCATCTATCAGTTTTTGGAATGTTCTCGTGTTTGTGCCCATTCCATTCAGCGTACCCTATGCCTTCTAGATTCGCGAGGCTCCTCAAAAGCACTAGTTCGTAGTCGAAGTTGTAGAAGAGCACTATCTTCTTGTGGCTCTCCATCAACTCCAACAGGGCTGACAAACGAGATGTGTCGCCATTCACGACTCTTCGCATCATCATGAACATTTCCCCCGCATCTCTTAGGGGGCGTTCCTCGTACGGATGCCAACGCTTCACCACCATGTTTAAAAGGTCTTTATCATGCGATACAGGGACTTTGTACACTTCTCGGATAGTAGTCCTCATGTACGGCATTTCTACGAGGAGCTTCGATCTGAGGTGCGCTAGCTTACGTTCATTCTTATACCCTGTTACTTTTGGGAATTTAGTATACGGGGCATAAATTACATGATCTCGCTTAAACTCGGTTCTATTCTTGTAAAAACCATTTGCTACGAACACTGGTATGTAGTCAAGCCAACAATCTCCAGGAGTAGCTGATAGTAGGATCCAACGATTGTGTTTGGTCATCTTAAGAAAGGCCTTAACCCAGCCGCCGGATCCTACAAGTCGCTGCTCGTCAAAGATTATGAAGTAGTCCTTCAGCCCAACATGCTTACTGATGTTGTTCCATGAATCAACTTTTAACAAGCCCGCTAGAGTGGCGCCCTCATACTTACCAACTCCAAATTTTGCGAATTCCCCATCCCAGTCAAGGCTATCGCGTTTCTTCGCAGTAGTAATTACAAGAATATTCCGAGGAGATTCGTTAGCCATGTAATAAGCCACTGCAGTAAGGGATTTCCCACTTCCAACACCTCCCCATAATATAGACCCGTTCTTAAGATCACTGACGGCTTTTTTCTGATGGGGATATAGGTCTACCGACATTTCATAAAAACCCGTCTACGTGGCTCTCAGGGGCCTTAAATGGGCTTGTAGTCTTCTAGGAGTTCTTTTGGAACTACTGTATGCGCATACGGACATTTGTTTCTGAGACTCTCCAAATATTTATCGCCAAGTGTACGCATCACGTGACAATACCAGTCTCGTTCCTCTGGCGCTGAATAAAGCATAAGGGCAATAGCTTGTCTCGCCAAAATAAAAGCGGAAAGCAGATCCGACTCTTCGATGTCTTCGACTTCAATTTCGATTTTCATAACTTCTCCTGTTCGGCTTTAATCGCTTTGTCGATCAACCACGCTCGGGTAAGTTTAATCACAATATCTTGTCGTGGTGCAGACCAAGTATCGAAGTGAGCGGCGAAAGTAGAAATATCGAAATGAAACTCTTTATGAACAGTTTCCAACCATTCTCTAACTTCGCCAAGAGTTACTTCAGCTTCTGTCTTGACAATAACGCCATCGATTTTCTTCATTTCGAAATCCCATATGTTTTGTACCATCTGGAGGTTTCGCGTAGAAGAGAACGTTGCTGATTAGTGTTCAGAGAATTATAGTGTTTAATGAAAGCGGTCACACTAGGGTATGAAGCGTTGTAAGCAACCTTCATATATATCATGATTTGTCGGTGAGTAAATCTTTCTTCCAGAATTCTATACCAGTCCATAGTTCCTCATTTAGATAAAAAAGTAATACCATGTTTTTGTTGCAGGGCCTCAGGTTAGAGACCCCACAACGTCAGCTGTAAGGAATGAATCCTACAAACATCACGAACATAAAGATTGCTAGAAACAGTTTAGCTTTTCGCACGGCGACGTTGAACCCCCATCGGAACTAGAGGGTTAGGCATTGCGACAGCCTTGTGTGCCCACATCGACGCATCTTCAAGCCGAAGAAGTGCTTCGTCCTTCTCGCGACCCTCAGGAAGAGTGGTAGCCAGAATCCCAGCAAAGAGGACGAAATTTTCACGCAAATCGTAATGTTGTTTTGCAGCCTCAGGAGTCGGAATATGCTGTCCGAACCTTTGTGCAATATCATTAGGACTCAGCATTAGCATCCATATCCTTCAAGAGGCGCGTCATTTATATCCTCCAATGGACAACGTCCCGCAATACGAGTATGCATGAGCAATTTCTCAAGCATGTTGAATTTCAGTCGCTCGAAATCATCATCGATAGTCACTGTGATAGGGTCGTCGTATGTTGGAACTTTCCAACCGACATGTTCTCTATTCACAACAATCGTGATGGGCCCATCTGAGGAAACGATAGACCAACCTCGTGGTTCTTTTTCGCCGTCAGCGTAGTTCAGAGCCATAGCGAAACCTCTCGGGTTCAACAAAGCACGGTTGATATACCACAAGAGTCCAGTCTCTTCGAGTTGATTGAAACTGAAAGCAGTTCTATCCGGAAGATCGTCTTCAATCATGTTAATGATTCGAAAAGCCATTAGTGCTTTCCTCGTCAGCAAGTGTGATCATTGGGTTTTCTTTAGTCCCCAAACCCAAAGTTTTTGAATTGAAAAACTCGCGATATGACTTCATAAACTCGTCTGAAAATTCAAGCTTCAAAGAAAAACGAGGTTGTCCTGCTTCGTAATCGGAATTGAAATCATCGATATATGCATGAGTCATAATACGCCTCTTTACAAAGAAGGAATAGTAACGCCATGGTTCGCGCATGCACGCTTCAAAGAAGCCCAATGATCACGAAGGGTGTACAGGTCAGCCATACTTCCCGAGTAGTCCTGACCCGTGTCCTGGGACATATCGTACACAGTGTCAATCACAGAAGTTCCCGCGGCCTTAAGATCCGCATACTTGGAATCTTCATAGATCTTTCGATTCTTCCGATAGTCAGACTCAGTCATAGGGGTGTTCTTCTTACTTCCGGAAGCCTTTGGAGAAGCTGCATTAGCAGCGATTCCCTGGCATCCCTTGATTCCCGAGTCTGCGCCATTCTCGCGAGGAGTGTAGGCAAAGAAGCCGACGGTCACACCAATGACGAGTACAAGGACAAACGTCATCCAAGCCTTACTGTTCACGACAAACCGCATGATTCCTCCTATTTGAAGTAGAGACTTAGTGTCTCTGGGAAAGGGTGAACGTATTAGGTCCACCCAGACCCACAAACACTAGACTCCGTGTCGAGAATTAACTCGGTTAAGATCCTCTCGAGTAATGACTGGAAGGAGCAAAGTCTCAGGATTCACAACGGTTTCGGCGTCGATCTTATTCGGCATGGTGTCAAGCTTTACAAGCCATGGTTGGCCAATTGGGAATGTTAGTTTCCTCTTTCGACCGTCCTCATAAGTCGCGATAAAGGCGACATACTTTCCGCCGTTGATGATAGTAGCATATGAGATGGTGTACCACTGATTGAGAATCTCAGCCTGATCCAACTGGTAAGGATCCATCGCATCGGTGACTTCGAACCGCAGGCTGGAATCACCGACGGTAACCTTCATACCATTGCGAAGAAACGAACCGTCGAACAACAGGTCATCAGTGTGGGGGTCCATCTTAAAGAATCTACCAAGAAACATTTAGTACTCCTGTTAGAAGTATTTACGCATCTATTGATCGGAGGGACAGAAGTTCGAAAGCAGCGTGGAACGCCGCGTTAGTGTACACCTTGTAACCTTTTCCTGCGTACAGAATCCAGTCGCCAACTCGAGCCTTGGTCTGGTTCTCACCCAAAGCTCGAAGAACTCGAACCTTAATGTACTTTCCATCATCGTTACGAGCAGATCCCTGGCACCAGAGGCATACGTCGTCGAAGTTCTCCTCAGTTACCTGAATCGCATCTACTAGAAATGGCTTTCGAACATAAGTGTGAGAGGTGATCATTGAGTATTTTATACTTTCTCTTCGTTGGCTACAAGGACTTTCCGGTGGTTTTCACAACACCAGTTTTCACCCTTGAAACACATTGCTTTCTCTTCGTCTGGTTTTCCGCAAACTAGACAATTATTACTTTCTTCATTCCCCATCAGTCTCGCCAAGGGGGTTTAGAAGGATTCTCAGACATCGGAACTTCGGGGATAACCGCATACTTGATAGCCAGATCATCTTCCTCCAGAATGGCATACAGAGCCTTTACATAGGCCTTCACACCAGTCTTAAGTCCAATAGTCCAGACATAAGGACGAATGACAATATCGCAGGTCTTGATGTCGACCCAGTCCAGAAGTTCGATATCGTCCGCACCCAACGAAGTACGTCCTCGAGAGCCAATCATAACAATTGTCGGAGGACGACTCTTATAACCTACCGAGACAGACAAATACGGAACGTCCGGTTCGTCTTCTTCCCGACCTCGAAGCATCTTGATATTCCAGCCTTCGAGTTCAAGGCGTTCGGCCATATCAGGCTCGAGAATCACACAGAAGTTACGATCTCCTTCCCGGTTATACGCACCCTCCTTCCCTGCAAAGTTCCGGAAAATGATACGAGCGTTTTCGAGAGTAAATGGTTCAGGCTGGCTCATAATTACCTCAGACATCTCGTCTTCAAAGTGGTTGCCGCGGACTTCTCGCTAGTGGTGGCCTTGCACTTCGTGCAGTAATAGTGATTAGATCCGCCAGCGAGTTTCTTCATGTTGTGGGAACTATGTACCCAACTAGGAGCAGCCATGATAATACCTTTCATCATTAGAGGGCTGGACCTCCTTAGAAGCCCAGCTCCAATAAAACTAGCCAATCGAAGAAGCCACTTCACTTCGAGTAACGCGGATTGGCTCGAAACGCGCCTCGAATTCCTTCTGGGATAGGGAAGCGAATCCTTCGTTCTTGACGAAGTAAAGGTAGTCGCCTTCCTTGACCTCGAGTACACCGTCAAAGGTAGCTACTAGCAGAGTCCAGTTACCTTCGACCTCCACCAGTCGCCCATTGCACCAATCGCGGGCTTCTTCAGCTTCATCCTTGGTGAATTGGATAGCCTTAGCCGAGGTACCCTTGGGGCGATAGGTACGAACACTCATAGGTAAAACCTTTCTAATCACAGAAGGTGCCGACAAGCACCAATATAGCAATAACCATTATCACCAGGAGAACGGATCCAACTGCGTCTTTAGAATTCTTATCCATATACAAATTCCTTAAATGAACCAAACTTTTCGATAGTGGCTATGGCTTCTTCTGCCATCGTCTCGAAGTAATCCATATCAATCGAGTCGAGACCATCGTGTTTAACATTCAGTGATTCGGCCCAGAGATAACCCTTGGTTCCAGTTACCGCGTACGTCTTGTCGCCCTTAACACGATAGAGAGTTCCTCCACCGCAACCCGACTTGACTGGAGTGAACAAGCCAGTGCGTCCCACAAACTTCCAGCGACCAATGGTTTCTTCATTGATATCCGCCTTAGGGATATTGTCGAAGTCCAGATACATAGCTCCTTCCTTAACACTGCGAGGCTCACAAAGATCCGAGAACTCTATATCAGCGTCATTGAAAAGAGTCTTGAACACGTATGGATGCTGGAATTGTGCCCCTACAGCATGCCAGTCTGTACCATCATTCGCGATGTAGACAGCGTCGTTCACGAGACAGAACTTAGAGTAGGTAGCCTCATGTTCGAATGTATACCCATACTGCTTTCCGAAATCCATCACAAACTGGATGATCTCGGGAGTTGCAGTCGGGATCTTGATAGAATCGGTCTTAATATGAGCAACCGTGAAGCCCCGCTCTTGGACAGCGTGCTTCAGATCGATCATGAAGAGGGCACCTCGTTTGGCGACGATATTGTCTTTATTTCGAGGATCTCTGAAGGGATTGTCGAAGCGAGCCGATGTAAGTCCGTAGACGATGTTGACGACAATTTTGAGAGCATACGCCAAAGCTCCGGCAACCGCATCCAAGTCTGGATTAGAAGGGTCCAGAAACTTCGACAGTTTACCACCAAGTAACGTCCGGGCTTCCTCGTACTTCTTATGCTTAACAGCCAACCGGCCTTCGACGAGTTCCCAGAATCGATCTGTATATTCGCCAAATACGTTGAGCTCTTTGATGGAGGTAGGATGCATGCTCGCAACGTCCAATAGGGCAACGTCCGAGTAGATGCCGGGTTCAGCATAGACATAACCCCCTTCGCCAACGGTCTCATCGCGATAGTTAGAAGTACCACGAGAATAATTGTACCCATCAAATTCCTTAGACAAGTCGGTATATATGAATGATCTTTGGGGATTTCGATCGTCACCGAATATGATCTGTGCAGTGTGTTTCTGAGTAGTATCGTTGGGAGAAAGTCCGCTCAGTTCAGCAAGGATCTTTCTAGCATCCCAGTCGCCCTTACGAGCCATAAATACAGCATCTGTAGCCACAACATCATTCGCACAGTAGTCGGCTACTTCAACCCAACTCTCCTCTGGGACTGGTTGATCCCAAGGGAAGTTGAGTTCAACATGCGCGATACCAAGTTCTATTTCGAACTTCTTGAGGCTCTGCTTCTTGCTAGAAAAATCGTAGATATCAGTATAAGACAAATCATACGCTTTGCCGAACAATGCCCCTGGATCGTTGTCGATGATCCGTTTCGAGAGCTTGTAAAGCATAAGGTTAGTGTAACCAAGATATGCTCCCCATAGAATATGGTTATCGTATCTACGGTTGTTGAATCCTACGAGTTTAAATTTGAATAGCGCCTCGACCTGTTGGGCCGTAGGGTTGATCATACGAATTACCGTTGAAGAACCCTCGTACTTCCAACAAATCACAAATAGATTTGGGAACACCTCAACGTCAAAGAACACCAGACGATCTTCTACAACTTCTGGTTCCTTGGTCGGTGCTTCTTCAGATTTGAATTTCATGTGCTGCACAATTTTGAGCGCAGCCATAGATTGGTTGGTGCTGTTATTTGCGAACACAATCAATTTGGAACGAAGATCGGTGACGTCATAGGCAAGACCCGAGGCGTATACATCATCTAGGATCTTCGCAATAAAGTCGACACTTGGTTTGGTACCTGGGTGTATCTCTTTTCTAAGATTTCGATCTATAAGATCGCGAAGACCCTTTTCCGATTTAATGACCGCATCTTCGATCACTGGTTTGCTCTCCTTTAGCGGGAGGCCACTAGTTATTGCGGCGACTGGAACTTTATTGCTTCCGTTAACTCGTCGACGGAGACTAGCACCTCCACGAAATGTTTTGACTTCAATTCCTGGAGCGTAATTCGAAGCGAGTTCTCCGGCATCATCTCCGGTGTAATTGTAATGGAGATGGATTCCCGAACCGCTTTTACTACGTTCTCCGTAAGTGGTAGGCCAAAGACCAGCCGCCTCGATATTTCTCGCAAGAGATTTTGTAATTCCATCGTCTTCCTTCAAATCGAAGTCAATTACGATATGGTTTTCTGGTACTTTCACATAGTGCAGTTTTGTCGTATCTAGGTCAGCCAAAGTAGTTGTGACCTGAGACCATCGTTGTTTTGGTATACCATCATCCTTAGCATACTGAGCCGGGCAGTCAGCCAAATATGCATCTAGCAAAGAGACCGTTTGATCTATCTCAAATGCTGGTGGAACAACTTCTTCGACTTTTTCTTTTCTTCGATAAGGTTCGGCAGAAAATCCACTGTAGTAGTTTCGCCGAGCTTCACCGTCAATAGTACAACGTTCGTCAAACGAAGTAAAGTAGTTCTTGAATTCATCCCGGAATTTGTATTTCGGAAGAACCCAATCTATCCCAGATTCCTTGCAGTACTCCCTATACAAGTCATACGCTTGTTGAAGTGTAGCACCATTCTGAGATTTAAAGACATCGTAATAAGCTTCTATAAAATTAAAGAAGACGTCAGTGCGATACATCATCTCGAGTGGGCGATACGCATTATAATAATTCTTGCCCATCGTCCTATACACATCAAGACAATGCTGCGCAATTGCACCCAATTCGAAATTAATTCTAGAGATCAGTTCAAAGTAATGATTAGCAGGAATAATATTTCCACTAGGATTAATATCCAGCAGACGTCTAATGATTCCCGCTTTGGCATCCGTGATCTTAACGGGTTTATTGGTACCAATGAACAACATAGCACGACTTCGAGAAGTATACGCGGGTTTGTACTTCTCATTAAACGTCATCTCTTCGTGGGAGACGATTGAGTTTAGTTTACTGTTATCTTCGATCTTAGACAAGTCACTATCATGCTCGATAGCAACCAAGGGGTTACCCCGGAAGGCTTCTGTAGCAAAACTATTATTGGTACCAACAAGAGCTTTCGCATCGAAAGTAACACAGTATCCATCAAACAATTTAAAGATAATGTCAAATATGGTAGACTTACCAGTTCCCGGTTTTCCATAAAACACAGCAAACTTCTGTATACTCTTGGAGTCTCCGGCAACAATAGAACCTATACACCATTCGATCTTTGCACGTTCTTCAGGGATATATAGAGTACTGACAAGCTCATTCCAAGCTTCATAACTCCCCGACTCCAATTTATACGGGAGTCGACGACTGGCGTGGTCATTCTTAGTTATGACTGAATTCTGAAACGTTAGAGATGCATCCAGTTCACAACCATTATCTGATACTCGTCCTACATAATTTCGGAACTGCGTCCAACCATTTGTCTTAAAGGAAGACAGATGTTTCACCCTACAAGTAACCCCGATAGCTTTTTGTTCAGCAGCAAACTTATCTAGAGCTTCATCCACAAGACGAACGACGTCGTATTCATCTGTGGACCAGAGGCCTTGTTCTTCATCCCAGATAGCGTGGAATGCTTTCCCACGAACCATTAGGTCTTTTGATCGCCGAACTACGAAATCGGGGTAAACTTCAAACGACCCCTTATGAGGTCCTTTTTCGATTTCTCTCATCGCAACACGAAAGAAATCCATAAGTCTACCCCTTCCTATATACCAAGTTCAATCACATATTCGCACATTTGGTACCAGATTTCAGTTTTCCTTTGGTCCCCATTAGGGTTTTGTAGAGGGAATAGACCACCTCTACCGTCAGGTCCGTAAGTCCTCCAGATGAGTCGGTTTAAGATTTCTTCTATCTTTTTAGAAGTCATTCTGGGGTTCGAAAGACCTAGGTTTTCAATCAAACTCCAGAACCATCCGCTAGTGTCTCTTTGTGAAGGAAACCCGTCGGTTTCAAACGAGAGACGCTTAGCGAGTGCAATAAGCATTTCGAAAACAGAGCAGCCGAGTTCTAGCCAATATGGATCGATATCTTCAACATCTAGTTCCTTATGATTGATGAATGCGCAGCGGAGATCTTTTCCGTCTTCAGCACGATTATCATCATTAGGAATTATCCAGACGAATTCCTTTTGGAATAGCAGTCTGAGTAACCGGTTATATTTGTTATCCACGTTGCCATTTGGGCCGCCCACTTTATCAAGAAGCCAAACGAAGTATTCTTCATCGAGCGGGGGCTTAGGAGGCATAGTTAATCAAGTCCTAGAACATCGACTCGATAACTACCCTCGCTGCGAACAATCTCATAGTCAGTCGATAGACGATCGTTCCTGACATACACAACATTAGGGTCTTCACTGTCGTTACCGAACAAGAGGTTTCCCTCCCCGATAGCAACAACGAATTCCTCTACGACGGCGTCATCCTGATCCGTCAGAACAGAATCCCCTTCATACCAAGTTACGGTTACTTTCTCGTAACTTGATTTGTCGTCGAAATACTCTTTGACGCTAATTACACGGGGGTCATGTACAGCGTCTTGTGAGAAATCCGGATCGAGAGATCTTTCACTGAGAAGTTCTTTATACAGGTCTCGGTGTTCCGGGGGTGTTACCGGCTGTTGGTATTGATAAACAACCTTCTTGTACTGCCTGTCCTCACGAGGCTTGACCGATCCGTTGTATCCAGGAATAACCTTGGCAGCCATTTCCTCTGGAGAACTGTAATACTTCGAAACGTAAGGCGGGTTGATATCTTCCGGAGTAACAGTGATATTCCGTACGTCCGTCTCTGGCTCACTCGTCTCATCGAAGGATTCGAAGTCATCCTCATACCGCTTCGAAAGGATGAATCCTGCAACGAAACTAGTAAGAACCAGAGCCGAAACTCCTAGAACAGTTGTGAATTTCGGCATCTTGATTCCTCAGATCTTGTCGTAGATAACGCCGTCAACATTGAAGTCCAACCATACTGACTTCTCGTCACCATTAGCGAACTGCTGACCCATGAAAGTATCGCCAGAGAACACGCCAAAGTCGATGTAGCCGTCTCCCTCGATTGAATTATTAACCCACCCAACAACGAATCCTTCCTTGGTACGATCCATGCCAAGGAGATCATATACCTCATTCAGAGTAACATGCCCGCGGGCACGAAGAAGGTCGTTAGCATAATTCTGTTGGCACTGAATGAAGATCTGGTTGTATGACGGGTGACGATTCCAGTTTCGGTTGTTCTCGTCGAAGATCTTAGCATAGATCGACGGAGCATCCTTACCGGGAACCTTAACGGTCCGAGTTACAGGTCCAGTCTCAGTTTCCTCAACGATAGTCTTATCCACGAGACCATGGCGAAGAGTCTGGTCCTCAACAGCGCCATACTTCTCAGAAACCCGAGAACGGTACTGCTTGAATCCCTTGTCGAGAGCCGCATAAGCTGCGGTAACAGCCAGATTACGACGGTGCAGGATGATATGCGAACCGGTCAGCATTGCAATAGAAGTAACGCCAAGAATTACCGGAGGCCCAAACAACTTGGCGAAAGAAGCGAACGACTTTCCATAGACATAGTAGAGATCCTTGGTGCGATCGATATCTTCGTCGTAATCTGTGGTCTTGACGAATTCGATCTCGGTCCGGGCTTCCTCGATAGTTTCTTCGACCCGAAGAGTAGCGCGGCAAGCCAGATAAACGGTAGCACCAATGCCAACTACACCACCAACAAACATCAGCGTCGGACTGGCTTTCCGAACCTTAAGTAGATTCAGTGCGAACTTACTTGTTACTGCATTCTTGAGATTTACAAGACTCATTTGTTTTCAACTCCCGATTGGGTTTAGTAGCACTTCTCAGTCTACATAGAACGGCGTATACTTGCGCGTCAGACATACGGTCTACTTGACGAGCCCATTTAACGCCTCGATAATAATTTTTGAGAAGTTCTCTGTTGTTCATGACTCTAGTTTAGAGCTTCTGGTCTGGGTAGGTCGAGAAGATAACCTTCTGGTACGCGGCGAATTTGGTTACCGTCTAGGATATCCCAACCCCACTTTTGATCTGTGAATTGTGAACTGATCCCGGTCAATTCATACAAGTCAGCAACAGTAGCCTTGCCATACTTGTCGATCAGGTCATACATCCTCTCAAGTACTTCGTCGGCATCTGCCCGAGATGGAAGTACGAGATCTGTGTATGAAGATGACGGTGGTCTAGCGTTACGCCTAGGATCTTCTCGTCTTGGTTGCGGTTGGTTATAGGATCGACTATAACTACTATAGTTAGTTGGCTGTCGATAAGAATTCGAAGGTCTACGATTTTGTCGAGAGTCTCCAAACAAAGTACGCTCGATACCCTGGGTCGCAGCGTCTACAAGCGCATCTTTCAATGCTGGAATGAGTACATCCACAAGAATATATTCGATAACACCCTTGGCGTCCCCACCAACAAATACTTCTAGGAATTTCTTACCTAGACTTTTGCGAGCTTTTTTAGCTACGCCCTTTGTGACTCGTTCTACTTTCTTTGTCGTGGTATCCTCTGATTCGGAACGTACTGCTTGACGACGTTCGTGAGAATTTCCTGGGAAATCATCCATCAGCTTCCCCTATTTTCGCAAAACTAAAAGGCCGTGTTGGCCTAATAGTTTTATTTAGATGTCTTCGAGGGTGGTAGCTTCTTCAATCCCAGCAGCAATAGTCTGATAGCCTTCGATGGCGCTATCGACAAGATTGTCGGTGTATTTCTTGCATGCCACCACGAGGATACCAGTGATTGCAATTTTGGCTGCAGCAACCGCGAGTCGGTCTTTCGCGTTTACTGAGTCAACATTGGTCTCAATGATTCCCGTGATGATCTTGCTTACTCCTGCACTAACAACGATACCGATAGCAGCCTTGGTGACTGCTTTCTTGTCGATATTACTGAGGTCGAATTTAGGAAGTTTCATTTTAGTCCTTTCAGAGGTCTCATTATAACACATGTTAATCGTGCGATTTAGTATTTCGTCAAATATACCGCGACTCGAACTGTGATCAACCTGTCGCCAAGAAGAACATCAAAGTTGTCGAAATCCGGTCGATCTTGGTTCTCTTTCAACCATTTCTTTACATCTGATCGTTCACCGATATAGAGACGTTTACGATTAGAATCAAGAACTCTATCTTTCATTTTTACCTCGCGTAAATGTTCAGATATTCTTCGATAGTGAAGAGCCGCATGTTCTCGCCAATACAAACAATAGCTTTCATGATTTCTTCGTCATCCATACGCGCCTTGATAAAGGCTATCGTGGCTTCGCGACGACCATTAAAAATTACCGAGTAGTTTTCTCCATTAAGAACAGCATCCAGATACATTTCCTACTTCTTTCATCATTAGAATATAAGATAACACTACTTACCAGAGACTCTTATGCTTCTTTATATAGTTGCTAATACTGACCGTGTCGTTACCAGAAATAACTTCGTACTTTGAATAATCCGATTGGTTGATATGAATTTTAATATAAGTAATAATCACAAATGGACTACCACTAGTGACTTGACTGTTATTACTCTTTTTAATTAGTAGATCAGATCTGCCCATTATAAAACTCCTTAGGTATATATGATATTAAGGGCGCATGTTGGCTCGGGACCCTGCGGCTGTCGTTTAAGATTAGCGTCCGGAAAAGTCCAAGAGATAGGAGACCCCTCGCCTATCCCTCGAACTCGCAATCCCCTCAATATCGGAATAAAGCTTACTTGTTAGAAACTGCGCTCATTCCACGCAGATGTGCCATAAGCATTTCCTGAGGAGTATCCTCAAGTTCCTGCCTAGTTGGTTCACGGCCTTCAGCCATCCAAGAAGGAATAGCCTTAAGGGGTTTTGGGGAAGTCTCAATCTCGACGACAGGCGCCGGAGTTTCAGAAATCTTATCCCGAAGTCCCTTGGGGATGATGCCGTTGATGAATGCTACGAAGAGTTCTGGCTTTGTCAGGAATTCGACAAAGAGTTCCGAATATGCTTCAGAACTCATGAACTCTTGTGTGTGAGTTTCGTCCTTAAGAAAACGTTTTCCGTCAACACTCCGACGTCCCACGCAGCGAGAAATGATCTCCTTAAAGACAACAAGGATAGCCTTGGTATTCGAGGCACTCACGATAGCCTGAAGATAGTCGTGAAGTCCACCCTCATGTTCGAGTTCCAGTTCGGCAATCTCAGCCTTGCTAAGGTGAAAATAGAAGGTCTCAGTAACAGGGTTACCCTCGAGATCCTCGTATGTGATTTCTTTACTCAACAACGTAAAAACCGCCTCGCTTGATCAGACCGAGAGTATATCCGGTCTTGTCACGAACAAATGTGTAAACCGAATCTCCGATTGAAGCGAAGTCAGAGTTACAGACAGTACCATCTCCGGTACGATGAATGAAATGCCCTGCTCCACTAATAACTCGTCTGTGGTGATCAGTGCACTTAAGCTTCAACGGTTTCCTCCACAACTGCTGCATTGCGCTTGTTCTTACGGATCTTGTAGATGGCGAACGAGGCCGCACCCAGCACCAGAATACCCGCGGTGATTCCAGCAGCCAACTTCAGGTTGACCGGTCCGGTAGTCGCAACGATCTCTTCGGTGGCGTCGGCAGTAGCTTCAACAACAGTCTCGATGGCAGAGGTCTTGGTAGCCATGATAATTCTCTTTTCTGGTTATTTAACCGAGATGATTGAAATGTTTAACAGGGGTTACGTTGAATTCGATATTAATGCAAGGTCGATCCCCATCGCAGAGTACTGCGGAGAATCTTAGTTCAAGGAGTCTATCAGCATTCCATCCCACTTCGTCAGAATATGACGTATGGGGAAGTCCTACCAAATCATAGAAGTCAGACAAAGAGGCGTACATATCGGTGAGAAGATCGTGATTAATTCGGTTCTCAGCCTTACGTAGGGTCTCCATATCGCTCATGAAAGTTCGACCAGTGAAAGAGTCATAACAGAGAACATCTCCTCCGGAAGAGATGACAACTTCTGTTTTAGATCTCTCGATCCGATCTCGTGCGATTTCAGAGCGAATCACTTCTTCTTGCTTCGGACCTATCTTAGATATGATCTTTTCGCGATAATCTACAAATGCACGATCAGTTATCGTGTACGCTGCCGCAAGTGCTGCAGCCCTTCTGCTACCAATCCGATCAGCAAATATGATAGCAGCACAAGTGACAAGACCTGCGGAAACGGCTGGTACATAATCCGTCCAAACAAGTTCGACCACTTCCTTAGTAGTTAGTTCATCGAGGTTTTCTTCCTGCAATTTAGCCGCAGCTTTGAAAGTCCCTTTCGCAGTTAGGAAACTAGTGACTACCACACCAGCTACGCCAATAGCAGTCAGCGTAGTATTAGAGTTTTCTATGACGAGATGCTGGAACTTTTGTGTAATACTGCGAAAGTCCATTCCGATATTCCTCCGCCAACTTCATAATACGCTTATCACGTCGACGCTGCTTGAATTCAGGGAGTTTATGGTGAATAAGGACGATAGAACCAAATAGAAAGAGCGTGGAACCGAGTAGAAAGGTAGACACCAAGGCAACCTGAATCCAATATAGCATCGAATTCTCCTAAAAAGAAAAACTATAATACCGTGTTAGGGTATTATAGTTGAGTGTATTACTCAGCGGTGTTGTAGAATCCTGCTTCATAGTCGGCTTGTTCCTGGGCGGCAGCTTTAGCGCTACGACGGTTCTTCCGATACATGCTGAATTTGGCGATAACAAGAACGGTAACGATCTCGGTAACGACAACTCCAACAGTAGCGGCTGCAACGGTAGCGATAGTTTTGTTTTCCATTTTAGCTCTCCTTGATAGGGGTCTCATTATAGTCCTTGTTTTTTTCGCGAGGAAAACGTTTTTGTAAAGAAGATAACCAAAACGTAGAAGACAAGTAAGTGGTTAACTCACAAGTCTTCTACGTTTGATATCTATTCAGTTGGTTACTTCAGCTTCATCACAAAGCCTAGTGCCTTCGATACTACTACGTGGGCCCTTTCGTGGTTAAGAATCATGATTATACCGGCCAAGTTGCCCAGTACAATTGCCAAAGTGTCGGGACTAACGCTCTTCTTCGTTCCGCGAAGGGCGCATAGTTTCTCCAATTTGGAAATGGTCTGTGCATACTCAGGGGTGGTAGGATCAGCATTCTCCATCCACGAAAGAACGTTAGCAATAGCAGCGTCAAGGGCAGTAGCTTTCTGGCTCTTCTTGAACATAACGTGTCCTTTCATAGGGGTCTCATTATACACGCTGTTTTTACCGCGAGCCTGCTATGAAGCATTGATTTTGAACGTTGCTGATGACTGATCGCCAAGAGATTCGGGATCTGTATTCAGCACCAGAGAGAAAGTCTTTTTGTTATCGGTGTCGACAACGTTGATGACCCCATCATACTTAGACTCACTCTTATTGTATACCGTACTAGAAATACCAAGAACTAGACCCAAGAATGTCGTTACGGCAGTGATGGTACCTATAACATTCTCGGCGTTTGGAAGACCCCAAATCTGCGCAATACTAAAATACAATGTTGCTGACGCTGGAAGAATAACTTGTACTAGTTTCTTTAGAAAATCATATACCTTATTATTTAGATACATGGCACTCTTACCTTTACGTGGTATGCGTATCTTCATTGGGTATGTCAAGCAAGTTATCGATGTACTCGTTACGCCACTGCTGCAAAGCCAGAACAACATGCTCTACAGCAGGACCCCTTTCCGCAACTCGATCTAGTTTTTCTCTCGCAGAACTTAGGGCACGGTCGGCATCCGAATTGTTAAGGTGACGACGAAACCCCATTTGAAGTCCCAGCCATTCTAGCGATGAGGTCATGCGAGAGATTAGCGAGCTCAAGTAGCCTATTCGTTTGTTCGTCAGCAATACCATGTGCGTCCCGTTCTGTTTCATACGCGAGGCGCCATTTCTCTGCCTCGTCTATCTTGTCCTGCAATGCTGATCGAGGTACCAACTTCCCTAGGAATATCAATAGTACGCATATACCTAGAAGTACAGAAGGAGTTAGTTCGCCTATTGCAATACCCTCTAGCATTTTAAGTTGTCTCCTTCCAGACCCCAGCAGATTTAACCCAAGGTTGTACTGGAACCCACACACCACCACTTTTAATATATGGTACTGCTATACTATTTTGAGTTCCAACCTTGACTAGTACGCCCCCGATAGTTCGTACAGTACTTGAAGCCGACCAAGGGCTCCAACCAGAAGAGTTATGAGTTCTTGCCCAAAAATAATATTGCCGGCCGGGCGTAAGGCCAGTTACTGTATCCGAACCATCAGAACTCATCGTATATTGTGGGGATCCAGAATCAGTTCCCCAACCGATTTGCCGGGAATCTATCGTTAGTGCACTATATCCATCTGTAAACGAAACATTCACAGTTGTATGTCTAATTACAGATAAGGTCGGCGCCCCGGGTGCGGCTGGCATGCGAGGTATTTGTGGCATGTTAAACCACGCAGATCCGGCAGAGTACAGACCGGAATACCCAGTCATCTCTACCCACATACCTACACTTGCTGTGCCATCGTTAGCATGCCATATGAGAGTAATACCCGAGGCGCACTGTAGTTTGGGACGGTGGTCGTGTCCATAGACATAGCCGTGTACACCATCACCAGAATCATGGTCATAGTATACTGTAGTGCCGTTAATTACCGCGGTCCCATTCCTAAGACCTCGACAACTAGAAGAACCAAAGCGCCAACCAGCTTGCCATGAAACTCGTGTGTAATTCTGGTCTATATTCTGATCGTAGAGTTGCCAATCCAAATATGATCCATCGGATCCATCTACGTTATTACCATTCACTGATCCTGAGGTAGCCATAATATATCCTTTGACTAAGACAGAATCTTAAAGTAGATGTCTCCATCAGATCCACCAGATGGATCAGCTGTGCCTGACGTAATTCCAGCCGCGGTACGATACGCGGCCTTTCCAGAGGGAATGAGACCCAGTACTCCAGCTACTTCATCTCGAGTACGGTTGATCTCCCGTGCCCCATAACGAACACGTCCTTCTTCACCAGTATCAGGCACCAAAGGAAAACCAGCAGCAGTTGCCGCATCACCAATAGCCATGATTCATCCTTATAATTATGGTTGGTCTGCCCAGTACTCAGTATCGGAAAGATCCGACCAAACCTGACTGTAGTCCCAAGCCAACCAAGATCCTGGAGTGATGAACGTGTTAATAGCTAGAGTCGGATAACTTCGCTCACCCTCTTTGTCTGATACAAATATGTGTTCTGTAACTTGCATCGTGCTGCAAGCTCCACTATCGTCTCGAAGTTCTACGAGATCCCCAAGACGATAATCAAATTCGTATACGTAATTGCTATTCTTAGTTACTTCACCATCAAAAGCCTGTAGTTGCCGGTTCTTAGCTAGTTCCTCTTTACCACGTTGAATCATTTTTGCAGTGGCAGTAGCTGGAACCGTGTCTGTAATATCATCAGCCTTGACTATTAGAACCTGACGGTCAAACCCACTTACTGACGGATCTACATTGTCAGCCAAGACTACTTCGAAACCTACAGGACTAATTACATAAGCCACGTTTTTATATGAGGCGCTAGTCTTCAGTTCCCTTGAGTTACTGAGGTTTTCCAAACCCTCGCTGAACACTACAGGAGCCAACAGACTTTGTTGGGTAGTTCTGTCACTACCCATATAGATATCGAAATATAGAACATTCGTAGTTGGTTCTCGAACAATTCGATTACCCATACCATAAACTTCGCAGAGTTTTATCAACGCGTCGCTCATAGTAGCACCGAGAACTATCTCGTACGTAATAGACGTAGGAGGCTCGGCGATTGTATCCAAGGTGAATATCGTGTCTTCAACTATGTAGGGAATTATATCCCCTGTGTGGACGACACCCGTTACACAAATATCGTGGAAAATCTTTTCTGCTATCGCTTTGGGTAGCCCTGTCAAGATCCATTTAGGACTACTTGTTGAATCGTCCAAAGAACCCGCAGCGAGACGATGTTTGAATATGCTTTCTAGTGAAGGTCCTTTTATAGTTATTATTTTGTTACCGTCAGAATCGGTGGAGTCCTCGACAGACTCTATCACCATAACGCGGTAACTCTCATTTGTAGAGAGTCGTGTGCCGATGGTCAACAAATTCTTGTTGGCTAGATTCGAAAGAACCTTTAGTTCAAAATCTCCGATCTTGTAGAACCTTTCGGTCCAGATCAAAGACACATAGTCATCGACAACCGCGATTCGACGGTAGAGACTGTCAAGGACGTACACCTCCATTATAGGCCTCCGTACCTATTAAAGTAGGACACCGTGTAGGAAAGTGCGGCACCTGTAGCATAGACTCGGAACGTGTTATCACCCCGAGAGAATTCTATCCAGTTACTCTGCGGAGACATAGCGTAGAGAACGGAATATTTAACATCCTCACGGGTATTAGCTACGAATTTGTCACCTCGGACAGTACGAATTTCTACGACATCACCAGCCGATAGAGACATCGCAAAATCCAACGATCGGATAGTACCGTCCGGAGGAGTATGATAAATCGTGAAAGAACTTACTGATCGGTTGATGTTGATCGTGAATACCATGCCAGTATCCACAGTTCCAGTATACGTGAATGGAATCACGGTATCGGTATCTACAGAAGACCCGCTGAAACTTTCAGCCGTTTCCTCGACAAAGTCAGGGTCAAAACAAATAATGGAAATATCTACTACTGGATCTTTTGAGAATATATCAGGCGTGCACGACTCAACTCGACCCGAGATAGCAACTTCCAAGTCATTATCTACATGGAAGCGTAGTGTAACTTCTCGGTTTGGCATAAAATAGTCATACAAAGTTTCGCGCAAACTACGGACTGTAGTAGTCGTATAGTTTGCTTCGATACCGATTTTCAGAAGAATATTTCTTGATTCACGTCGACTACTTTGATACTGCGTTCCATCGATTTTAGCGAAACTAGACGACGTGATAGTTGCTTTGACCGGACCTAGACCGTCGATATCTTGAATGGAAAATCCGTTGGACCAGTCGGTCATATTAAGATTAAGAACATCCCCCGAAGGGGCCGTAACATCAATTTGCGTTATCATGCCAAGACCCCTCTCGCGGTTGATATTTGATTGTTTGTCTGCCTATAAATTTCCGCCGCACTCAAAGCCTTTGGCGAAGTGTTGTACTGATTAAATATAGCGTTAACTGCGCCACTCATTGATTCGTCCGTAGCAGTCTGGTTATCGTTATAGCCTGATGCGGCATTATTAGCCTTATCTGTACTCGTAGCGACAAACACAGGTTCTGCAGCAAGAAGTTTAGTGATCATACCAGCATTAGCACGAACGTCAGTAAGATCCAAAACCGGACGAATAGTCGGAGACAAAGTCTTCTCTGAGTCTGTGAGTTGACTAAGCCCACTTAGTGACATTTTCAAAGCATTCATAGCATCATTACCAACATTTGTGGCAGCCGTCTCAGAAAGTTTGGAGTATTGCTCAAGACCATTGGCGAAACCCATAGATGAGAATCTACCAACTTCTGTGAAAGCTTTCGATGGAGAGTTAATACCCAAGAAACTCTTAGCTGCATTTAGAGCAGATTCGGCTACTCCTCGTGCTGCATCGGCAATCTGCGAAACACCGGCCCGAATACCATTGACCATACCAGATACAATAGCCACTGCGAGTCTTCCTCCAGCGGCTCCCATTTCGGCACTATGACCATTAATAGCATTAGTAAGACTATTTATGAAATTAAGAATTAGATTTACACCAGCTTCAATAACCCTAGGAATACCTGCCGAGACACCGTTGATGAAGTTAACGACAATGTCGACACCACGCTGAACCATCATACCGATATTATTTGCAATACCCGTAAGGATGGAAATTACAATATTACATCCTGCCTGGACAATCTTCGGAGTTAGGTTTACCAAGGTTTGTAGCAACAAAGTAATGATATTCGTTGCGACGATTACAAACTTAGGAAGTAGTGTATTGACTAGGTCCAACATGGAGGATATGACTGTTATAATAGCTTGAGCAAAGACTGGCGCCGAAGTAATAATCACCTTGGCGATAGCCACCAGACCCAAACCAATTTGTGTTAGTGCCATGGGTATCAACCCAATAAGAGCGGATACCATACCTACAAGAACGGCGGTTCCAGCTGCACCGGCTACAGACAATGCTGTAATACCAGTAGATAGCGCTAGAATACCGACTCCTGTCAGTGCTACGCCGGCCCCAATTAGTAGAATGGCGGCGCCTAGTGCGAACAAGAACGGGACCACTGGAGCTAGCAATAGTCCAGCAAGTCCTAGAACAGTGAATGCTCCTGCCAAAGCAAGCAAGGCTGTTCCTATCTCGCCAAGACTCATCTGCGACAGTGTTAGCATCACAGGAGTCAATATGGCAAGAGCAGCGGCCATAATTAGAATAGCAGCGGCACCTGGAACGGCGAAAGTAGCAAACATCATCGCGGTGGTTATGAGAATAAGAGAACCAGCAAGAACTGTCATAGCTTTGCCGATTTCACCCCAACTCATGGCTCCGAATTGCTCGAGAACCTGAGCCACAACGAGCAATGCAGCAGCTGTTCCTACAAGTGCTATTGCGGACGCTACCGAACTTGGTGGAATCATAATTAGCGCCAGTGACATAAGAGTTAGTGCACCGGCGAGTTCAGTCATAGCTTTACCAATGCCACCCCAGCTCATAGTAGCCATCTTAGCCATTGCATCGGCGAGAAGGCCTAGCGATGCTACGGTTATAAGTACACCAGCACCTGAGAATATGGCTGTCGGTGGAATCATATACAAAGCGGCCGACATTAGTGTCAAACCACCAGCCATTGCAGTCAAACCTCGAGCGATCTGCTCCCAGTTAAACTGAATGAAATCTTTTATGGCACTTGCAAGAATCTTGATGGAAGCGGCAAGAAGCACAAGTCCTGCTCCTTGTAGGATTCCACCTTTATCCATTACTGCGAATTTGGTAAACAGAGTCAATGCGGCGAGCAGAGTTCCTACCCCGACAAGACCCTTAGCCATCTCTTCCCAGCCAAGACCAGAAAGATCTGTTACAGCACTTGCGAGAATTTTGATAGCGGCGGCCAAGATAACAAGACCTGTACCCGTAGCAATCATACCTTCTGTTGCTGGCATGAAACGCATAGCCGCGGTGAGACCAGCAAGAAGTGTTATTACACCAACAAGACCCCGAGCTAGCCCATTCCAGTCTAGTTTGGCCAACCTAGTAACAGCGATTGTGAGTACATCTATCGCGGCACCTAGGAGTATCATACCAAATGCTAGTTTAGCCATCCCCGCCAATTTGTCTAGGTCTAGGACCTTTTCAAAGACTACCATGGACGCGAACAACTGGGTAAACATGACGGTCATAGCCGTCAGAGCTCGAGTCAGACCTTCTGAATCTATCTTGGAGAGTGCGTTGACTGATAGAGTCAACATACCAATAGCTATAGCAATTTGAATCAATGTAGCAGCACGCAGAGTATTCTGCATTGTCTGCATAGTATCTGTTAGCTGGTCGATCGAATCCTTGATAGATCCAAAGATGCTATCGCCACCAACAAACTTTCGGAAGGTACTTATAAGAGTCATGATAAGACCGGCAAACATACCAGTACTAATAGACCCTAGAATATCGTTATAGTCGACACCCTTAAGCGCCCCAGAAATCATGCCGCCTAGCTTGCCGAAGAAATCAGCCATCTTACCAGCTAGTGGATAGAACACGTCCCATACGCCGCCAAGAATAGCGAATAGACCCTTCCAGGCTGTCGCGGCTAGGTCGCCCAACTTAGTAATTGGTTCCAATTTGGCGACAAATCCAGTAACAGACTTGGATGCCCCGATGGCGTCGAAACCACTGAACATCTTAGCCAGTGCTTTGCCGAGAAGACCGACTAGCTGGATCGGACCCTTTAAAACCTTTTCGATAGCGCCAAAGATAACCTCCAGCGCTTTACCCTTGTTAATTGCTTCTCGAAGATTGACGATAAAATCGCCAACCTTTGCCGCGGCGGATAGAAATCCTCCAGAACCTTCTGTTGCAACACCAAACAGATGAGCCAAAGTAACAGCGACCTGCTTGATAATATCCCAGCCAATACCAAACACTGAAAACAATCCGGCGAAAATCCTCCGGAGCTCTTGCGCCCCCGTACTTGTCAGTTTCAGCCCAGAAGTGAAATCCCGAACAGCGACTGTCAAATCGTAAAGTTGTTTACCTGTAGTTGCTGGAAACACATCCCGAAAAGCATCCCGAATTGGACGAAGTACAGACAGCAAAGCATTGAACGCATTACCAATGGCTTCGATGAGAACCGTACGTCCGCCTAGTGCGGCCCAGTCGCCAAGAACTTTGTTGCGAGCATCGGCGGAGGCAGATATAAATTTACCAAGGACGTTGTTAACGTTTGTCCACAGCGTTTTGGCTTGTTCGAAGTCGCCAAATATAAGTTGCCAAGTTTTGGCCCAACCAGAACCAGCGGCTTCTTGCAAGGTACTAACAAGTTGACTAAAGGTCTTCACCTTCGTCGCGGCATCCTGAGCAGTCTTCCCCATCTCAATAATTTGGGCGATCTGCTTATCGGTATACCCCATCGACTTAAGTTGTTCTGCCGTTAGGTCTCCGGTGAACTTCGACAAAGTCTCAGTCAAGATCTCTGCTGAAATCCAACCCTCTTGAAGAGAGTCCCGGAAACTACCCTGTTTCTTGATAATATCATCGACAGCAACTCCATGGGCGCGGGCAGTCTCCATTAGAGAATCTTGAAAGACTTTGCCACCCATACCAGCATTAACTACCGAGTTCCAGTCCATGAGTGAAACTTTACCCGCGGCAAGAGCCTGCGACAACTGGTACATAGCCGTAGAAGCTTGTTCGGAATTAGAACCAGAGATGGCCGCGAGGTTGGCAATACCCTTGATTGCTCCTGTGGCAACATCCAACTTAACACCGGCTGCAGTAAACGTGCCGATGTTCCGAGCCATCTCGGAGAAGTTGTAGATAGTCTGGTCGGAATATAGATTAAGTTCTTCTAGTGCTTTGTTAACTTGATCTAGATTTGTGTTCTGCCATTTGGTATTAGACAGAATAGTCTGTATAGAGTTAAGGTTTGTTTCATATTCCTGCAGACCAGCTTTGACTGGATCTACTGTCAAAGACTTAACAAGCGCGGTTCCTGCATTAAATGCTTTATTTGTAATGTTAGTTAGAGCAGTTAGACCTATAACAGAAAGAGTTTTAAACTTCTCAGTCAATGAATCAACAGCAGCGCCAATATGTCCTAGTTGAACATTTTTGCCAGCTGCAGCAACAGATTCAAGACCTTTGGCGGCTCCGTCAAGCTTCAAACTACTCTTCAATGCAGCCAAATCGCTTATTGTAGCTCTGACGCCATCAGAGAATTGTTTGTTGTCGAACCGCATACCAACTACGCGTTCTTCGATAGCACTCATGCCGAGGTCACCGCCTTCCAAACGTCTTCTGCTATCTTGTCAAATACAGGTTTCATTGCTGGGTTAATATAGTCGATACCTTGTACGTATCCACCGGTTCCCGTACCGTGTCCGTATTGAAGCATAATAGCGACAGGGAAACCATTCTCAATATCTGAGTTAGTCCATACTATTTCGACCGAACCTTTATTATTGGATACTTCAAATCCCCAGGACTCAGAGGCTAGACCCGAGTCCCGAGGTGTAGCTTTCTTTAAGGCATCAACGCCGAGTCGTCCCGAGGATTTCAATATGGCGTCTATCCTAAGTTTACTTAGATTGCGCAGATATCGTTCGGTCTTATCGAAGGAGCCTCTGGATTCTAGATAAAACATAGTGGCTCCAGACGATTAGTACTTTATAATGTAATTAACAGTCAAATATGGTTGCAGTGTATTGTGTGCTCCACCGTCGCCAGTACTATTAGTGTTTCCAGAATATGTCGTGCCTGGAGTGGAACCTAGCGGTAGATATCCAGTCCAACCAGTGCCATATACGAGATTAATACTGTGGGCGTGCGCAGGCATCTCGGCAGTGGTTAGAGTATGCGCCTTTTCCCCACCAGTTTTGCCAAGATAATTAAATTCAGTCTCCGCTGAGTTGTAACCCATTGGAGCTTTCCCTTTGAAACTAGGAACGTTAAATGTTGTAGACGCAGCGATTCCATATGGACAACGACGCAGAGTATGCGTTCCCGATTGCGTTCCTGATGTATTTATTGCTGTACCACCGCTGGTCGCACTTACTGTAAACGTATCCGTAGCGGAACTCACGACGTAATACATAGTGTTTGCCGCTAGACCAGTCGGCAACGCTCCTGTAGTGGTGAAATAAATTCTTTCGCCTACAACTAGACCATGGGCAGTTTTAGTGACTACGCCAGGCGAAGCAATACTGATAGTACAAGTTCCTACTGATGGTACGATAATATCATACAAAGTAGCGTATGTAGTTCTTGATATAGCGGCGCCATCACACAAAAACCAACCAGTAGGAGCGCTAAGACCCGCCCACATCCGAATTTCACCAGGAATCCCAATAAGTCCGGATGCCAAAGAAGCATCTGCTATTTCCGTTGTAGTAACTGCATCCGCGGCAATTTTAGCTGTAGTAACTGCGCCAGCAGCAATTTTAGTTGTAGTAATACCTAATGCCAAAGAAGCTGGGGTAACAGCAGTCGTAGTGTTTGTTCCCGCGATAACTTCAGCATTCGTGGCTAGTTCAACCGCACCCTGAGCCGTTTCTGTAGCGGCAGGCATCAAAGGTAGAGCCGAACCAGCATCAACTGTAGTACCGTCATGTTTTGTTAAGATTAGATGACCATATCCGTTGATAGCTCCACTAACAACTGAGGCAGCCTCTATCGCCAACATTCTAGCTTTGGTTAGTACTTCAACTGTCGTAGACATGAGGCTCCTTTCTTATAGTGAGCTTATCTGATATGTATCAGTAGATTTTTGCACAACGGTAGGCCAAGTTATCGAATATGATGTGCTATCTAGTGCGACTACTGCATCGTTAGGTCCAGTAATAGAACATGATCCGTCGTTGTTGTCTATTACTCTTAGTAGTGCGGTCTCTTCAAATATGCTATACAGTTCGGCGACGGTTGGGAGACGCGAATCAGTAGAATCCGAGCCATATATAATGTTTTCAATCGCGCTTAAGGTCTCTGGATATGCTACGGCTGGATCAATTACGATATGCGACGTAGCTTTACCTTCAGGGGATCCAGAAGGTAGTGTTGTGAAAGGGAACGAATAAGTATTACTTTGTGGACGGTAAGTGAAATTAGACTGAATAGTTAGAACATTATAAACCAAATGAATACGATAGCTATCATCATACTTGGTTCTATAGGACATACCAAAACTTTGCGCCATATTTCGAGTTATTACATTATTATAGAAAGAAGTTGGATATGTCCAAGTCTCTATCGTTCCGCCAAAAATACCAGTCAACGTTGGAGCTAGTATTCTTTCACCGTCGAAATATTTGGCTATAGTTTTCGAATCATCGGCATTCTCAACTACTGAAACTAGACCGTTCCAACTTTCTCCGGGACTATTTCTAGGGAAATAAACCCCATGGTCAAGACCCTGATTATAATTCGGCTTATCCCAAACAAGTCTACTCATGGCGTAAACAAACTGACTAGTTCCGACTGGGTGGGAAGTCTAGAATCCGTAGAGTTACTTCCATAAATAATATCTTCAAAACTACTAAGAACTCCAGATGATGCATACCGAGTGTCAATCACGAAATGCGCGGTTGGTTTGTATCCTGTGGCTGCGGGAGGTGTAGCGGTTATCTTCCAACTGAAAGAAACAGGATTAGAAGACGTGCTAATTGTCCTATTTGTTACTTGTGAAGGATTAGTTAGCGCATTATATACCAAATGGTACTTGTACGCATGATTTTGATTTAGTGCAGTACCTATTTTGGTACGATAACAAAGACCAAAACTAGTTTTAGGTTGATTAGTTAGAATCAACCCGTTTTGAATTCGATTAGACCCATCGCATCGTTCGAATTCGGGTGGATACCCCATAGCATTTATAGTTGCTTCATACTCACTTAGAGAAGACAAATTTATGTACTTTGTCCCGTCCATATAAAAAGGTCTTGCGGTTCCACCCGACTGAGATTCGACTATAGAGACAATACCACTCCAAGATACTCCCGGATTTCCCGTAGTATAAAGAACAGTTTGGTCTACTCCGAATTCATAATACCTTGTTGCTTCCCAGTTAAGTCTAGACATGTCTCCCCCTCTCAGCCTGCAGTCCCTAGTTGTTTTCTTCGCTGCTCATTAAGTTCTCGAATACGACGAGCCTGGTCGCCCTTCGCTACCTTCTTTGGTGGCTGATTCTTAACGTTGCATACTTCAATCAAAGTGAGCAAACGATTAAGATGCCAGTATTGACATTCGAAAGGTATAGTTAATGCTACCATCCAGTAGTAGATCAACTCAGAAGTAATAGTTTCTCTACTAGGTTTACCATTATCTGCTTTATAAATAGTCGTAGCCGTTTGTTTACTATTGATATAATCATTAATAGTTCTAATGTTATCCGAAGTCAAGAAATTAACGACATCATACTTAGTATCCGGAGAAATAACCATCATACGAATATAGTCTAGAATTTCTTCGATAGTTTTTTCTTCCTTTGACAGGAAGGGTTTGCTGAATTTAGACTCCCATTTTGACATAGAGACCAAGGAATGCTCAAGTTGCAGAGTAACCGCAACAATAGAAAAAGTTTCGGTCTCTTCGTCAAATAGTTCTTGAGTCGGAAGTGCGATCTCAAGCATTCCTCGGCCTCCTTTCAGGCTCAACTGTAGTCGAAGAACCAGTCGTCATCCGAAATAGCCGGGAACTTGTATCCGGCGTTCGGAGTAGCGGTAACAACAGTATCAGCAGAGATAACTCGATCTCCAGCAGAAACCGTAACACCGGCGATCTTGTAAGTGACGCCTGTGACAGACGGAATAGTCAGAGTGTGAGTACCGTTGACATAAGTCGGAGCGGTCGGAGTAACCTCAGTGACCGTTCCGGCAAAGATAGCGAGCACAGCGTCGGGAAGTGGAAGCGACGGATCGGTACCACTAGTCCCGTACAGGAAAGACTCCAGAGTAGCTAGAGCCGCGGAATTAACCTTAGTGGAGTCGATGGTAAGCAGTGAAGTAGGTGTATAACCAGTTACTGCTACCGGAGTAGTAGACAGTTCCCAACTGAAAGTAATCGCTTCCGGGGAATCGTTTACGGTGGTGTAAGCCTTTTCAGAAGGAGCCGCCTGAGCACCATACAGAAGGTGCAACTTGTATCCGTAAGCCGTGCCGGAAACATCATTACCGACCAGTGTACGATAAGACAGTCCAAAGACACCACGAGCCTGCTGGCCGATAGTGAGACCACTCTGCGGAACAGCCAGACCGTCGCAACCCTCGAATTCCGGAGGATAAGTGAAGGCCTCGAGCGTAGCCTTCAGTTCCTCAGCGGAAAGAAGGTTCAGATACTTAGCATTGTCAGCATACTGAGCAGAAGCTTCGGCGCCACCCGGCTGTTCGGTAACGGAGACCAGACCGTTCCAAGCATATCCGTGAACATATGCGCCCTGGCTATCGGGAATATAAAGAACACCGTGGTCAACACCAGTTTCGTACCGGCGCGTACCAGAAGTATCCCAAGTAAGAGCTACCATAACTCCCTCTTAGTAGTATAGGAGAAATACATCATGGTTTATACCATCCGCCACATAATGCCGGTTATAGGTACATTTGGGTAAAGCCCCGACAGGACCAAGCAAAGTACTATCGGGACTCCTGTCCATTACCGTCACCATATAACGGTATTCAAAACTATAAGGAACGCCATCGGCAAATTCCGTGTTTGCAGAATCTCTACTATACACTATGCAAGGATATACCATAGAGATGTCGGACGGGGGTTGAAAATATACCTTTGTGGCTATTGATTCAAGGAGTACTTGGAGGGACGTACGTTGGCCCATTATACCTCCCGCCCAAGTGCAATATAAGCCGAGGTCTTTTTACTTCAACCTCAGATACAACCCACCTTACGCCCATCCATGTTACATAACGCATAGCAAAGAAATGCGCCGAGGCGTATGGGTCCGCGACAATAGATATGGAATTACCAACACTTATATCATTGTTAGTTTTTCCAGCATCTGTTTGTTTTACGGTATTGCGAACAACATCGCCTCGGTATTTAACTTCGGTGACAGTGTCTTCCCATACGCCATCGGTCTTCTCTGTGGAAATCACATACCCGACAGCGCCAAAATATTTTGGCACGGGTTAGTTACTCCTTAGGCGTGCGGACGAGCGAACGTCCAGTGGTCTTCCTCGGTGCTGTTGAAGTAGTAACCAGATGCAGCCACGGCGACAACAGTAATTTCGGATCCAGCAGTCAGAGCAGTCTGAGCACCGGCGGACAGAGTCGCGTCAGTAGCCAGGTTCTTGTAGGTCACGTGGGTCTGGGTGGGAATGGTAACCACACCAGTCGAAGCCACGAAAGTCGGGGCGGTCGGAGTCAGCATAACATCGCTGCCACTGGCCCGCTGCCGAATGATAATAGCGCTCTTGATCTTGGTAAGAGCACCCGAAACACGGGTTTCGATGAGGTACTTGTACTGGTTGTAGTCGATGTCGAAGTCATCGAACAGAGAAATGGCGCCACCACGGTCAGCGCCGAAGTTGTAGTCTGCCATATTCACCAGAATCGCAACAAGAGTCGCGTCCCGGGTCATTGGTTCGACAGTTACAATGTTGGAAACCCGAAGTTCCGAAGCCAGTTCCGCCTCGGACGGGTAATAACGACGACCCAGAGTATCCCGAAGCAGAAGCATCTCGGTCAAGATGTCTTCGGTCGTGTACAGGGTCGGGTTACCAGACCCCTTGTATTCCTTGCGGGAACGAATGATCGCGTCGATCAGTTCGCGGTACGAGGAGTTACTGTCGAGAAGATTTACCTGAACCGTGGTGGCGTACAGTTCGTGGTCGTTCGCAATAGAACGAATACCCGCGCCATCAACAGCCCCGACCGGATCCTTGATCTTGTCAGCGTCGCCAACCTCACGACCATCCCCAAAGAGAGCGGCACAAGCCAGCTCTTCTTCGAGCATAAGCCGCATTTCACCCTTCATCCAGGAAACAACATCGAAATCGGTAATATCTACGATATCATCACGGTCAAGTTTCTGCTTCTTGTAGACAGTGGTGGGAGTGGTGGTCCGCTTGGTAAGAGAGAACCATTCCTCCTTCTTCAGAGCGCCCTTAACGTAACCCCGAGCACGAGCTTCGTCGTAGGTGATATCAGCGACAATACTCTTCACGCGAGAGAAAGGAGTGTGACCAGCGCCATTCAAGACACCGGAAACCCATTCGGTACGACGCTTGTTGAATTCCGGAGTAGCAGTCAGGTTCTTCGCATCCGGGAACAGAACGTCAATGTTCTCAATCCCGTGAGCAAGTGCGTAGTTGTCAACCGCGGTCTTCATAGAACCGCACTTCATAGCATCAGCAACAATACCCCTAACATCCTCGTGGGAGAGGACGTGCTCAGCGGGCTTGTCGGTTTTCTGAGAGGTCTGATCGAACACGTTACGAGCCATAGCTTCGTCGTCCCCTTCGTCTTCGTGAGTTAGATCATCAGATTTCGATGAATCATCGTTGTCATCTTCATCAGACTGAGCAACAGACCCATCGTTAGAAGTCGCAGACTCAAGAGCCTGGCCAACCATATAGGCGACCAGATCTGCTTGCTCCTGCGACAACGAGTCGTAGATATCTTGCATAGTTTTTCCGGAAGTTCCGGAATCAACGGCGTGTTCGAAGAACAAGCCAGTAGTAATGATCGCTTCGTCGTCCACAACATCGATGGTGCCGTCGCCATGCTGAACACGGACGTAATCGATGAGCGCCTCTGGGTTGGCACCAGAAAGTACCAAACTCACTTCGCGAATAACACCGTGCATAACGGTGGCGGACTTCTCAACGAGCTTATTCGCCCAGATAGACATTGCTTTAATGTCTTTATGCGCAACTAGTTCTCGTGCAGTATTCCCAGCCTTGGTATCATTGAAGAAACCACGGGCATAAACGCCATCAGTACGGTTCTCAAGAATGGCGTGACCCAAAACGTTGTCTGGGCTACTGCGATCGTGTTGCCACACCAACGGAACGGTAACACCGTCCATATGAGCGAAGGCGTTCGTATAGATAGTCCGCCCATCGCTACATTTTACATTGGCCTTAGTGGCGTATCCCGAGAAATCAGGTTCCATTTTGATGGTCCTCTAGGTCTTCTTGATTCGGGTCGGCCTTAGGTTTCTTCAAATCGTTGACCGGTTCTGATTGTTTTGCATTTGGATCGTTTGGTTGCGGCATGTTACTGTTACGCAACTTATCCGCATTTGGGTCTTTTGCCGGTCTCATTCCGATTGCTTGTCGAATCTCGTTTGAGGTGACAATCTCGTTTCGAGCAAGTTTGTCGGCGATCTCAGCCAGATCGGTGATTGGAACAGCCTTAAATGGATCACGGAATGCCATGATACTTTGCTTCTGCGATCGAGCGGTCCTTGTTAGGAAACTACGGCGCATCGCTTCTACAATAGCATTGACGATCGGCCAAATAGTTCTATTGTAGTAGTTATTCATGGTTGCTGTATCGGCGGTTCCATTCATCACAGCATCTGTCAATCCCAATTGGGTGTACAACATAGCTGTCAAGAACTCTACCTGCTTCAGAAGATTGTTCTCAGCAGGTCTATTTAGTTGTGTTACACGTTCGGTTCCATCAGTGTATGCGATACCATACTTAGAACCAGCCAACTGGAACTCGATGTCTTTTCTACGTTGTTCTGCTTGCTGACGTCGAGCTTCAGACTTAATGACATAAGGGAGTTGAATAATTAGATCCAGTTTTCCAGAACCTGATTGCTCATCAATAGCATCAAGAAGATTCAATTTTCTAATCAGACGCTGCAGAGTAGAGTTTGGTTCGTTAAGAACCGTATACAAAGGATTCTCAACGATGGCAACCATACTTTTAGGTAGGGTAATATCTTCCCTGAGTCCCCTAGCCTGATTGTATAGATTAACCCGCACATGTTCTGGATACCAGTTTACAATTTCACCATTTCGCATGGTTTTAATATCAAAACCACCGCTAAATATAGGACTCGTTGTCGTGTCTACCGGAACGATAGCCACTAGTCCCTTATCCAGCATTGTAAGAACCGCGTCTTGTTTGAAGTGGCCTGACGCTTGGTCTAGATTAGCCTCGACACTCAAACAATTATTAAGTCCGCTATCTATTTCTTCCAAAAATCGATTTTCGCTATCCAATCGAACGTGTCTCAAATCAATAGCTGCCACATCAAGACTAATCCGAGTTAGAATCGACGAAATGATAGAACGTTCGTTAGAGAATCTAAGTCTTACCCGATCCGAACGCCCATAGGAACTCACGCCGCCTTCATAAGACATAGGGTAACTGTCTTGCGTATTTGAGAAAGCGTTCCACATGTGTTTCAGTCGCTTGCCGATACTAAATTTAGCCATAGGTCACCCCCTCTCATAAATATAAAGCGACGTGTTGGTCCTTAGGCTCCTTCGAGTGCAGCAATCCGCTTCTCGAGTTTACTAATAGCCGCATTCAGGGTGTCGGTTGCGGCAACGGCAGCAGTGCTAGAACCAAGCACATAACCGGTGAGAACCACATTAGACCCAACTGGAGGAGCTGCAAGAGTCCTCGCCTCCAACTTTGCGATACCAGCGTTCACCGTGTCAGTCGCTGCAACTGCGGCGGCACTTGTCGAAGTATAACCGGTAAGAACAACATCTCCGCCGTCGGGAACTTCGGCCAGAAGGGTGGAAACAGGCGAACCGTCAGACTCAAATAGAGCCATTCGAGTGACAGTCTGACGAGGATTGATACTAGACTGCGCGACAACAACGACCTGTTCGGTGGCCTGAGTCTCGGTCATTCGAAAGCCTCCTTGTTTAGTTTATAGGCTACGTATGCATCCATCATTGCGGCGACATTATCGATCTTCTCCGCATAGCGTTTCTTGTACAACTTTCGGTTGCCATTGGTATCTTCCAAAGTAATAGCATTACCCATGGTAAACGACATAAGTGCTTCATCAAAGAATAGGACACGTTGTTCACTTAACTTTTTAAGTTCGCCCAAAGGAACAGATTCAGTCTTAGCTCCCTGTCGAACCTTTACAACACCGTATTCCCCGTTTTCACTATTCCATCTGGTTACAAACTCTTGCGCATTGTATGGGTCGTAACCAAATGATCTAACATCATACTCTTTCTCTTGAATGTGGGTATCTAGATCTTCATAGACTTCCATCATATCAAGAACTGTACCATCTAAGACGTGAAGACTTCCCTCATTTATAAACTCGTCGTACTTAGCACGCGCAGCACCGGGGAGTTTCATCAAAGTCAAGGCAGTTATGTAACTTCGTGTCTTAATTCCAAATCCCCCTCGTGTGAGAGGGAACAAGAATGTGAACGCACAGAAGTCGTCACCCTGGGAGAGGTCTGCCCCCATACTGCAAGGGAGTTTCCAGAACTCTCGTCTACGGTGAGGTAGTGTCTCTTCGTAAGTGAAGAAGTACGTGTAACCTTCCATCGGGATTCCGAATCGTTTAGCTAGGATATCATTCCTAGTAGCAGGAGCCTTCTCTGCCCGTTCGACATCCAGATGGTATGTATCATAAGAAACTGTTTTGCCGATATTAGGATTAGCCTTAACCCACATAGATGGATCGGCTACTTCCGTAAGATCGTCAAGTTTGTAATGCCAAATCGAGATATGTGGTGCTAGATACTCACCTTTTAGAATCTCAGCGAGTTCCATTTTGATAGTATCGCCTGAACCATTCCGAACTGTTCCTTCGGAACTGATGGCGATGATCAAGTAATCGTCTAGTTTCGACGCACCTTGTTCAACAGCACCGACAACATCCTCTCTTAGATCCCCAGAAAGCCACTCATCAATTGTCGAGATCTTAGGACGCAACCCTTGAAGTTTATTAATAGCCATAGGACGAACTTCAAGAAGAGAACCAGTTAGAAAGTTCTCGATCCCCTTCTTGGTCGCGGCCAACTTCATTCGTAATGCTCTATTACCAGTAGTATTCTGTAAGGAACCTTCTGTAAGGAACTTAAAGAGCGGGCCGCGTGTCCGTGTAATCGCCGTTCTAAAAGGCGACATCACTTCATCGGCCTGTTTCATAGTCGGTGCTGTTGTAATCTGATGCGTGGTAGATGTGTCCACATTAAGGAAGTAACTTTGTAGACAAGAAGCGTACATAGACTTAGCCGCACCTCGAGCAACGATGAGATACTGCTTTTTAGTCAGACGCGTCTTTATCGATTTAGTTACAAAACGTCCTCCGTGATTATCCGCTGACGGAACGTATACACTTCGTTCAATGAAATGATACCAGCCGAAAATCTGTTCGGCCCATACTTTAAAAGAGGGTAGAAGGTGTAAATCCGTTCCATCGGTTAGTGTCAATTCGTTTTCGCAGTATTGAATGAATCCTTCAACCGCGTCCACGTCGTAATAAACACTTCGGTTTGCGATTAGCGAATCTATTCTGTTCATCTCCAAAGAGATTTCCCTATTTACGGGGATTTCACCTTCTAGTACTTTTTGTCTGAATTCCCCATAATACTTCGGGACTGCAGTATTAGATAACGCCATCGCAAACCTCCTTTCACTTCTTTAGTTTACTAAGACTCTTGGTTCCAGCATTCATCGACTCAGCCATGAGTTTGCTGGCATTCTGCTTTCCCACACCAAGTAGTAGTTCTTTCATGAACTTTGCTGCTTGTCCGGATGGAGTTGATTCTTTGAACTGCTTCTCAAGATTCAGTCGGAGTAGATAAGACTGAATCTCTTGATTCGTTAGAGATTTATGCCCGGTGGTTTTTGACTTTGTTCTGACATTATGGGCGGATCTAGCTTCTGGAGACCAGTTGGTGGTGTCCGCAGACTTTTTACGAACTCCCCATCGCATTCCTTTCACGCCCACATGCGCGAAGAAATCTTCTACATTAGCAGCCATATCCTGTTGCACCGCCTCCACGGGTATAGCATTTAGATCGATGATCACACCCTCGTAATCTCCTGTCCAAATACCAATCTTATCAAATTCGACCCAGTTCTCTTCGTCTCTGGGATCGATAGATGTTTTGGCGGGAGTCTTTGGGTAACCAAGAGTTAGATGCGGAGTCCATTCTGGAAATTGTTCAATCCTGTCGAATGCACTTTTAACTTTATCATTAGATAGCATATAAGTACGAACTTTAGTAATCAGTTGCACATGTTCTTTATCGAAAAAGAGAACATCAGCATCTTGATCGCCGAGCAAACCTCGATGGTCTACTTGTAACCAAAACTTGGTCAAAGAAGTTTCTACTACGTGACGAATATACTCAATAATCTGTTGCGTATCGTCTGCTGCGTCAATATATAGAATCGTAAGATGCGGGACTTTCTCACTTGACATTCGATACGCATATGAGTACTCAGCTGGAATAGCAACAATCGTCAACTGGTTACTGGGAAGGGGCTGACCCATGATGATCCTTCCCGATTAACATTTAGCCGCCATTCGAGTTCCTTGGATTGTCTTTCCATAGCCTCGATCATATATGAAGTTGTTGGCGGATCAAACAACAATCGAACTCGTAGACAGATATATGTCTTAACCAAACTAAGATTCACTCCTGGTGAAAGAAGTGCGTCCCACAAAGTTGTGTAGTTAGTAATCATTAGACCATTGGTAGGTCCGATACCCAATTGATTAACTACAGCAAGAACCGTGTTAATATGCATGATGATGTCGACATCATAATTATAGTCGTCAACACTTATCCCCAGTGTGGATTTCACATCATTCAAAATACTTGTTTCCGCCATGCGGGACGCACCTCCCTTTTACTTAGATTCGTTGGTTAACAATACCCATGATAGTGGCATAGTCATAACCAGCGGCGATAAGACGATTCTTTCGTTCCTGCCCATTGCCCCAGTCGCCACGGATAACTTCATTAGCGACGGTAGAATTACTCTTACGACTACTTCCGAGAATTTCGTCGACTCGGTTCTGAACCGCAGTATAATCGTATCCAGCATCCTTCAACCGATTTGCCCGATCGCGACCGTTACCCCACGCTCCCGCGATAACTTCTCGAGCGAGAGTATCTACCGACTTAGCCGGGGCAGGCGTAACACCAAGAATGTTGTTGACTTCAGCCTGAACAGCATCGTAGTTGTAACCAGCGTTGGTGAGGTTGTTGCGACGGTCATCTCCATTACCCCAAAGACCAGCAAGAACTTCCCTTGCCAGTTGACTCACGTCCTTCTTTGGAATGGAACCACCAACCTTAGCGGCCAACTTCATCCAGGTATTCGAATCACCATAGAAGACATTCAGATCAAGTTCGTCATCATACCCAGTGAGATATCCCTTACTTGTGTATTGGAACATAGTGACAACTGACCATGGAGAAATATCACCAGGGTCGCGACTCTGGTCATAGCCAGTAGGATTGTTCTGTCCGTAGGCTGCGACCCAGAGAGGATAATCATTAACGATAGTATAATCTGAATTACAGATTACGCCACGAGATCCATAAAGCATCGGCTTAAATCCAGAAATTCGAGTGACTTCCTCCATGAACCACTTGGCCCACGGAGCGCCACCAGCAGAAGCAGATTGCATCTCATGATCCAGAACCAGCAAAGTCTGTCCGTTGAGATAACCCTGAATATTGTCGATGAAGAATTTAGCTTCTCGACAAGCGCCTTCCTGTCCAGGGTTCTCATGGGCGTTACTGAAGTGATAAACCCCAACTAGTTTACCCTGTGCGACAGCAGACTGATACTGTGCATCACAGTTCGAACTAACCCAGTAATCGCCTTCGGTTGCCTTGATGATTGCAAAGTCATAGGGAATTTTAGTAAGGATATCGGCCGACTGATATGCAGAAATGTCTACGCCGTTAAGACTCATGATCTCACCATAGTTTCGTGTCGTTCGCCATACGATTTGTCATAACATGTGGAACGTTGTTCGACCCATAGTGTATAGCATTATGGGTCATTTGAGATGTTGTGATTAGGTAATCGGGATTTAGTAAGACATCGATGTTTCCCTCAATTATATCAGAAGGAGTAATAGGATTCATGTGGTGAATAAATAATCCCTTATAAATTTCTCTTCCTGAAATGCCAAGATCACAACTAGAATCTCGATAAATAACTTTGAATCTGATATCGTTCCAACTTCGATCTCGGTAAAACATTTGATTCAAATATCGATCAAATCCAAATGTCTCGACTCCGACCGAACCATTCAATTTTAAATAATTATAGCGATCTTCGAACGAACTTAGAGAGCGTAGTTCTGCGTAAGTTCTAATCATCTTCGTATTCCAGTTGGGGTTGACCAGAATATGAACGCATAGCCTGCAGAGCAGACTTATACAGTTCTTCTACCTTAGCCGCAGACAACATAGCTTCTGATTTAGCTCGTAGTAGATCGTTTTCTCTTTCAATCTTCTCTTGTTCGAGGCGTTCTCTTGTCGAACCCAACTTGAGATAGTGACTAATTACTTGAGATGATGCAGTACCCTCTCTAAGTTGCTTTTCAGCAAGGTCTGTAGCTAGAACAATGAGTTGATTCTCTCGACCCTCAGGAGTTGTAGCAGGTTTAAAGGTTCCCGAGGTTAGTTCTGAGCTACTATTAGTCTTTCTAGGCATACTATCAACTCCTTTCTAGGTAGTTTGGATGTAGTTTTTCGACCCGAAAGGCAACCCAGGCATAAAAACATTACAGGAATTTACCCGCCGGGGAATTTTTGGGG
>Ga0213919_1000117_pt1 | contig 42524 bp, 61 predicted proteins | sample McNCre317MG_FD_161056 | JGI IMG/M metagenome (GOLD analysis project Ga0213919, IMG submission 161056) | Freshwater microbial communities from McNutts Creek, Athens, Georgia, United States - 3-17 MG | ecosystem: Environmental > Aquatic > Freshwater > Creek | place: USA: Georgia | collected...
CCACGGAATTAATGACAAGGAATAATCATCATGTCAGACGCACAACACAGGCAAGGCAAACGGGGCATCCGAAGAAGTGCGGCATCGCGCATCGCGTTGTATGCCTCCCTCCCTTCGCTCAACCCAGCTCCTCCCATGCCGAAGGATTACAACGCCGCCGACTACAAGAGTTGGTACCAGACCAAGTGGTGGTATCGCGCTCGTGCGATCATGCGACGCGATCATCCGCTCTGCCAGATGTGCGCAGACCAAGGGAAGATCACTCCAATGAAGGTGGTCGATCACAAGGTGCCGCATCGAGGCAATTCCATCCTTTTCTTCAACATGAGCAACTTGTGGTCGCTCTGCAAGTTCCACCACGACAGCGTCAAGGCCGCGCAAGAACAGCGCAGCATGGCCGCCGACATCAATGGTAATCCGCTTGTGCCGAAGGAGGGATGGTGATGACGATGCTAGACTTGACCAAGAAGCCTGACAAGCCGGAGGACTTCAAGGTCGTTGTCCTCAAGGGCAAGGAGATCAGGAAGTGGGTCTGGAATGACATGGGAGGTCGCGACCTCAACCCAGAGTGGAAGAAGAACGAAGCTGCGATCATGAAGCAGATCAAGGCTGAGCTCGCCAATCGTCGCAAGAACAAGGCGCAAGAGGTCGAGCAGTCGATCAAGGATCGCAAGCAGCGCAAGCGCGAAGCAGAGAAGGATCGCAAGCTTGCTGAGAAGAACCCGCATCCCCATCTGCTGCGGCCGCAAGCGCTTGCGCCAACATCCCTCTCCCCTCATGGCACGTACCAGCCGTGGATCAGGCCACGTGATCCCGGCAAGCCTCTGTGCATCTTCGATGATCCGCCGACGATGTCTGATGGAGCACGTGAGGTTTTCGATAACCTGTCGCAGAAGATACCGGACCCTGATGCGCTTGGTCTGACGCCAGAGAAAATCTTCATGCTGGTCCGCTACTGCTACGTCCAAGCGAACCTTGTCAACAATCACTTCGATACCGTTCAACCGGAATGGGAGAAGTGGTCCACGAAGTTGGGTCATGCTGTCATGTATCCCAATCCTCAATTCAGCCAGTGGCTCGCGGCAAGCAAGCACATGACCTACCTTCATCATCAGCTGTTCGATAAGGATCATGCTCCCCTCCCCAAGGATGACGATGAGAACGGGAGCAAGGAAGATGAAGGCAAGGTAACGGCCAAGCACTTCCCTGCCTCGATGCGAGATGCGGCGACGGCGGCTGCGCGCTTGACAGAGGGGCAGGACATCAGCAACTTGATGCCGTATGGCGTTCGCATTGGCGACAAGATCAAGGAGTAGCACGTGGCAAATGGATCAAGAAAGAAGGGCAACAAGAACTCGACCACGTTCAACGCAGCAGCCGTTATCGGTACTGCCAAGCGCATCAACGCGCCAGCAGTGATCACCTATGAGGATGAGTATGCGCGCGCTGAGAGGGTGAAGGACTTCATCGAGAAGTTCTGCTTTGTGCCAGAGGGCAAGCTTGTTGGCCAGCCCTTCGTTCTCCTCCCATTTGAGCTTGAGTACATCCGCAACGTCTACAGGACGCGCAAGGGCAAGCGCATCGTCCGTCGCGCCATCCTCAGCATGGCCCGCAAGAACGGCAAGACGGCACTCATTGCCTGCCTTCTGCTCGTTCACCTAGTCGGCCCAGAGGCCGTCCCCAACACCCAGATGTATTCGACCGCGCAGAGCAAGGAGCAGGCAGCGACTGTCTTCAAGCTCATGACCAAGATCATTCGCCAAAACCCGCTCCTTGTATCCAACACCTGGCTTCGCGACATCCCCAAGCAAGCAGACGGTATCGGCCCGCAGACGACATACGCTGCCCTGTCATCGAACAGCGCGACAGCGTTTGGCCTCTCCCCTATCGTCGCCATCCATGATGAGCTTGGGCAGGCTGGCGCCATCTGTCCGATCTACGATGCTGTTGAGACTGGTATGGGCGCGCATGAGGAACCCCTCTCCCTCATCATCAGCACGCAAGCTGCGGACGACACGGCCATCCTCAGCAACATCATTGACGATGCGATCAACGCTCCTGATGAGCGAACCTACCTCCAGCTGTACACAGGCAAGGAGGGATGCGACATCACCGACACAAAGGCGTGGGAGGCCGCCAATCCGGCGCTCGACCACTACAGGTCGCGTGATGATATCCAAGACCAAGCCGACCGTGTCCTGCGTATGCCGTCGCTTGAGCCTGCGTTCAGGAACCTGATCCTCAACCAGCGAGTGAACACCGTCCGTGTCTTCATCACGAAGAACGTATGGGACATGAACTCTGCCAAGGCCGACATCGAGATGGTCAAGGGCAAGAAGGCATACGTTGCCATTGACCTTTCCTCCCGCATCGACTTGACAGCGATGATGGTTGCTGTGGAGATGGATGAGGGGAAGATTGCCCTGTTCTCCTACTGTTGGCTGCCTTCTCAAGGGATTGCCGACCGTGAGCTCAAGGACAGGGTGCCGTACCGCGCTTGGGTTGAACAGGGGTTCATCGACCTTTGCCCAGGGTCAACGATTGATTACAGGTGGGTTGTCGACAAGATCAAGGATGTGCTGAAGGACTTCGATGTTGTTGCTCTTGCCTTCGATCGATGGCGCATTGAGTTCCTCAAGAGCATGATGGATGCTGAGGGCCTCACCGTTCCCCTCCTCCCCTTCGGCCAAGGGTACAAGGATATGGCCCCGGCGGTCGAGGCGACAGAGGGTCTTGCGCTTGAGAGCAAGCTGCTACACGGCAACAATCCTGTCTTGCGTTGGTGCTTGTCCAATACGCGCGTCCTGTCGGACCCTTCCGGCAATCGCAAGCTTGACAAGGCCCGCAGCATCAGCCGCATCGATCCTGTCGTTGCGATGGTTATGGCAATTGGCGCTATGAGCAAGCAGACGGACAGGCCGCTCGGTGAGCCTCAGCTTATCTTGATCTAGCTGAAAGCGTTTTCTCTTTACTGTCATTCGTTTTCCCCTAGAGTTTTCTAGGAAGCTCTAGGAGGAAAGGGGCTAACGGTTTTCAGGAGGTCGCTATGAATCGAAACAAGCCCAACTTGGGCGCGCTGCTCTTCCGCAGCGGCATCATGAAGGTGGAGGACGGTGAAACCCGTTCGGCCACCTTCATTGCGTCTAGCGAGGACACTGATCGCTATGGCGACATCATCCGCGCGGATGGCTGGGAGTTGGACAACTTCAAGAAGAACCCTGTCCTGCTTTTCGGCCACAACAGCCGCGACCTTCCGATTGGCAAGGTCAGCAACATCGCCGTCAACGCCAGCAAGCAGCTGATCGCTGATGTTGAGTTCGCCGCCAAGGAAGTCAGCGAGTTTGCCGACAGCGTCTACAAGATGGTGAAGGCTGGCTTCCTCAACGCAGTGTCCGTCGGCTTCAAGCCGACCAAGATGCCCAACGAGATCAAGGACCCTGCCACCAACGCTTGGACTGGTGGCTTCGAGTTCATCGGTCAGGAGCTTCTGGAACTCTCTGTTGTTCCGGTTCCTGCCCTTCCCGGCGCATTGGCCATCGCTCGCTCCCTGTCTGTGGATGAGCGTCATGTCCTTCGCGTCATGCCTGACGTACTCAACGTGGACAACGGCGCGTCAGCCTTCCACGCTGCTCGTCAGCGCCAGATCGCAATGCTGCGATCGACTTACATCTAAGGAGTGACAAGTCATGAAGATCAATGAGCGAATCAAGGCGCTGAAGAAGCAACGCGCCGACATCCTCGCCAAGAGCGAGGAACTGTCCAACAAGGCCGCCAACGAGACGCGCCTGTTCACCGAAGATGAGCAGCGCTCCTTCGATGGCTTCCTGACCGAAGTGCGCGCCATCGACAAGAACATCGAGGGCCTGCTGGAGCAGGAGCGCCTGCTGGCGTCGAGCATCGACCCTGCGCCGCTTCCGGGTGATGCGCCGCGCGCCACGCCTGGTGTCGAGGTCAAGGCGTTCAAGACGTTCCCTGGCCAGTCGTTCACGCGTCTGGTGCAGGCGACGATCATCAGCAAGGGCAACATGGGCACCGCTGCTGACTACGCCATGCGCTGGAAGGACCAGACGCCGGAAGTCGAGACTGTGCTGCGCGCCATCGCTCGCTCCGGTCAGCATCCGTCGGAAGTGCTGCGTGCGGCCGTCGCCGCCGGCAACACCACCGACAGCACGTGGGCTGGTCCGCTGGTCTATGCGCAGAACATGGCCAGCGAGTTCATCGAGCTGCTGAAGAACGCCACCATCGTCGGCAAGCTGAACCTCCGTCCGGTTCCGTTCAACATCCGCATCCCGCGCCAGACGGGCGCTGCGGCTGTCGGCTGGGTCGGTGAGGGCATGAGCAAGCCGGTGACCAAGCCGTCTTTCGACAGCGTCACGATCCCGTGGGCCAAGATGGCGGCCATCGTCGTCATCACCGATGAGCTTGCGCGCTTCAGCAATCCCGCTGCGGAGATGCTGGTGCGTGACGATCTGATCACGAGCATCGCCCAGTACCGTGACCAGCAGTTCATCGATCCGGCGGTTGCCGCTTCGGCTGCGCTGCGCCCTGGCTCGATCACCAATGGCGTGACGCCGCATGCCTCGACCGGCGCCACCGTCGCCGCCATCGATGCCGATGTCGGCTTCCTGCTCAAGCAGATGGCCGCTGCGAACATGGACATGACCGGCCTGGTCTGGATCATGACTCCGTCGGCGCGCATCACGCTCCAGATGCTGCGCACGACGCAGGACTATGTGGCCTACCCGGAAGTCCAGAACATGATGTTCAAGGGCTACCCCATCGTGGAGAGCAACAGCGTGCCGACCGCCGGCACGACCACGCTCACCACCGAGCTGGTACTGGTCCAGCCGTCGGAAATCTTCCATGCTGAGGACGCTGCCATCGACATCGCTACGTCGAATGAGGCGAGCCTCCAGATGGACAGCGCTCCGGCGACGCCTGCCACGCCGCTGGTGTCCATGTTCCAGCAGAACATGACCGCCATCAAGGCTGAGCAGTACCAGTACTGGCTGCGCCGTCGTCTGGCCGCTGTCCAGTACATCAGCGGCTTCGTCGTCTGATCGAATGGGAGGAGGGCGAGCAATCGCCCTCCACCTTTCCACTTGCAGACGGGCCGCGACGGCCCCTCTGCACATGAATGGAGGATCAGATGTTGGTAGTTGCTGCGGGTCACTTCAAGCACAACGGCAAGGATTACAAGCCGCGTGACATGGTCGATATGGACGACCAAACGGCGGCTGACATGCTCGCACTTCGGCAAGTCCGTGTGCCGCATGATGAGGAGGTCGCCGCCCACAACAAGGGCGATGTCGGCACCTACAATCGTCGCGACATGACCGCTGAGAAGCGCGGTGGAAAGGGCCGCAGGTGATAGCATGGCCCTCCTCCCCTTCCTCCAACGGGCGCTGACGGCACTCAAGAAGTCCCTGCCCAATGCCGTCCACGTCACGTGGCCAGGAGGCTTCAGTGGCTCCGGCGACATGGGGCCTCCCGGTGAGTGGCAGATGCGCCAGCGCTCCTTTTCGACGGATGCGCTGGCTTCGTTTTCGGCTGTGTATGCTTGCGTCCAGATCATCTCTGAGGACCTGAGCAAGTTGCCGATCAACTTCTATGATCTGCTGCCGGACGGAACGCGCAAGATCAACTCGCGCTATCCCACCAACGCTCTGATGCGGAAGCCTAACCCGTACCAGAACAGGATCCAATTTGTTCAGAACTTCGTCGTGTCGTACCTGATGAAGGGCAACACGTTCGTACTCCTCCGGTACGACAACAGGAACCTTGTGACGCGAATGGACATCCTCGACCCTGACAAGGTCACGATGTACATCGCACAAGATGGATCCATTTTCTACAAGATTGGCATCCAGCCGCTGGCTGGCATCAATGAGAGCATTACCGTTCCGGCGCGGTACATTCTCCATCATCGCCTGATCATGTCTCCTTCCTACCCAATGGTTGGCGTTACGCCCATCTATGCCGCAGCGGCATCGACGCAGAACGGCCAGCAGATACTGTCCAACTCGCAGCAGTTCTTCGGCAATGCTGCGCGCCCTGGTGGATACCTGACCGCGCCGCAACGCATCAGTGATGAGACGGCCAATCGTCTGCGCAATGACTGGGACAGCTCATACTCCTCCGGTCGCGCTGGCAAAACGGCTGTGCTCGGTGAGGGCTTGGAGTTCAAGCCTGTCACGATGACGTATGTCGACAGCCAGCTCATTGAGCAGCTGCGCTGGAGCATCGAGGATGTGGCGCGCGTTTTCCGCGTCCCTCCCTTCATGATTGGTGACCTCAGCAAGACTTCGTTCCGTAACACGGAGCAGCTGACGCGCACCTATCTGAACGGCTGCTTGTCGTACCACATCGAGTCAATCGAGGCGAGCTTCGATGACGTGTTTGAATTCGATGGTACGATGGAGACGGAGTTTGACCTTGATGAGCTGCTGCGCTCTGAGATGGACTTGCGGTATGAAGCGTACAGCAAGGCCCTGCTCGGTGGCTGGCAGACCATCAACGAAGTCCGTCTCAAGGAAGGCATGCAGCCGATTGAGAATGGCGATGAGCCGCTTGTCCAATCTCAGCTGCGTCCTCTCTCTGTCGTTGCTGAGATGGAAGAGCAGCCGACCGTACCCGCCGCGACGGCGGGAACGCCAAGTGACGCGCCAGATCAGCCGGACACGACTGATCCTGCCGACACGGAAGATGATCAAGAGGAAACGAGCATTGACGCTGAACGTCTGCGCCGACTTCTCAACAACAAGCTCAGGATGAAGGGGATTGCTCATGCCGCGTGACAACGACAAGCTCGTGCGGTCAATCGAGGACATCGTGTCCTCGATCCTCGCTGATCACCTCGAAGCGGCGGTGAACTCTCTCAAGAGCCGCATCGAGGAAGGCATCAGGGAGGTCGCACGCACGACACTCATCTATCGTGAGGTGTGGCGCAACGATGTCTCATACAAGCGTGATGAGATCGTCACGCACGAAGGTGGCGTGTGGCTATCCCTCAAGGACAGCACCGACATCCGGCCTGGCACGGACCCTGCTTGGCGTCTTATCGTCAAGCGCGGTGAGCGTGGCCTCTCCCCCTCCATCAAGATTGATCTGGACGGTCTGCTGACCGCTCACTATCCTGATGGCACGAAGCAGGACGTTGGGTCGATCAAGGAGCTTGTCAAGTCGCTCCTGATCGAGCACGGCGCCATTCCCAAGGGAGACTGATCGTGACGCAGTACCCAACGTTTGACCTCGACACGATCAAGGATGACCTTGGCATTCCTGTCAGCGACACTACGCTTGATGCGTGGCTGACGCGACGTTGCGAGGCCATTTGGTCTGCGTTCCGTAAGTACACTGGTCAGTGGCTGTCGCCCAAGGCGACGTTCATCGATGACTGGCGCAACGCGAGGGACGCGCGCTATGCTGTGTCGTATCCTCCCGGTGATCCGCGCAACTCTGTGTACCTGACGCAGCTGCCTGTCGTCGCCATCACGAAGTGCGAGTTGCCGAATGGATTTGAGCTTGACGTCACGCGCGTCATCTATGACCCGCGCACCGGTGAGCTCAAGAATGGCGACATCTCTGCTGTGTCGCTGATCGATGCGATGGTGACTTATGAGGCTGGCAACGATGCCATCCCGTCCGATCTGTATGATGCGATGATCGGCATCCTCACGCAGATGTATGGCGCACGCCAGCAAGTCCAGTCCGGTATCGGCGGAATGGGCATCGACACGATCAACGTTCAGGATGTTGGCCTGATCAAGGTGCGCTCCTCATCCTTCGGCTTCGACGACAAGGTCAACTCGACCGCGACGATGGACCCTCTGCTTGGCCCCTACACCGCCACGCTCGAAGGGTACAAGGACTGGCGCAACAAGCTTGGCCTCGCTGGCCTTCCTATCCACTCTGTCGTGGAGCCTCCTCCTGCCCCGCTCAAGAATGAGGCTCTGGTCGGAGGTGATCGATGAACATCGTCAACAGCATCTCCCAGCCGATGCGAACGGTGTTCGCGTCCTTTGCTCGTGACGTCACCTATCGCCTCCACACTGGCGAGACGGCAACGGTGAAGGCGTTCATCCGTGGCATCAAGGAAGATGACCTGTTTGCTGGGGCCATGCAGCAGGATCAAGTCGCACAAGTGGATGCTGTCGTGTGGAAGGCTGCCTTCCCCTCCCGCCAGCAGCCCCAGCGCTATGATCGAATCATCACGCCAGCGAATGGACAGACGTTTGCTGTTGAGTCATTCCGTGGCGCGCCAAACGATGGTGAGCCTGTCTTCTTCAAGTTGCTTCTGCGAGGAGGCCAGCAGTGAGTGCCCTCTCCATCTTCGTTGCCCAATGGAACGCCTCTGGCATCGCCATCCCGTATGTCGAGACAGCCAACACGCCTGTGGACACCAATGAGCTTCCTGACAAGTGGGGTTCTGCCGTCCAGCAAGCCGACACGTCCAATGATGTGACGATGGGATCGCAGCCGCAGGTCGAGGAGACGGGCCAGATACTCGTTGGCCTGTTCAGCCGGTCTGGTGCTGGAGCCTACGATCTTGACGCTGACATCCAAGCCATCAAGACGGCCTTCATGGGCTTCGCCAAGAACGGCCTTGAGATCATCTCTGTGGCAGGTCCATTCGATATGGACCAAGATCAAGAGGGCGAGTGGTGGCGCGTAGGGGTCAGCTGCGAGTACAAGTTCTATTCCGTGCGCAACGCGACTGGCCCCGGCTTCGGTGATTGGGTAGGCTTCCCATGAGCAGCAAGTTTGAAATCAAGGGCCTGCGCGAGGTCGCACAGAACATCGCAACTCTTGAGACTGCGATCAAGACGGACATCGCACGCACCTCTCTCCGTAGTGGCGCACTCAAGATACTTGATCGAATCAAGGCTGCGACCTACACGACGTTCAATCGTCTTGATGGGATGATCCTGAGCGGCTTCCAAGTTCGTGTCGGCGCAGCAGCAAAGGGAGATGTTCTCAGCTCTGTCATCGTACAGAGGGAGCAGCAGCTGAAGGGAGTTCAGTTCAAGGCTGTGCGCGCTCGACTGCGCCGCCCTGGCAAGAAGCGTGGCCCCTCCCGTGCTGTTGCGTTCTGGTGGCGCTTCCTAGAGTTTGGTACCAAGCCACGTGGCAATGTGCGTGGCGAACGTATCAAGGTGAGCAAGAAGGGACAACGCAGCAAGTGGAAGTCCCTTCAGAGCACTGGCTCCAATCGTGGAGCAGTATCGCCGCGCAAATGGGTGAGACCGTCACTTCAGGTAGCCGCGTCAGGCGCAATCGTCGAAGTGAGTAACACGATGAGCAGGCGTATCAGCGAGGAAGCAAGCAAGCTTCCTAAGACCATTTAAGAGGTGAGCAAATGAGCCGTATTTCTTCCCAAGGCACCGTCGTGATGATCCAGAATGGCGATGCCACCGCTGGTGAGACGATCACCGCCGTCACCAAGGCCAAGCCTGCTGTGCTGACTGTCACGGGCACGACCGCTGCCAAGGGCGACATCGTTGTCCCGCAAGGCACCGGCTTCGCATCCATCGACGGTCGGCCCTTCAAGGTGTCCGCCGTCGCGACCGGAAGCGTGACGCTGGAAGACAGCGACACTTCCAATGAGCAGGGCACCGCTACCAGCGGCACGCTGGAGAAGCCTCCCCTCACGGAGCTGTGCCGCTCCACGTTCACGGTCAACCAGCCTGCTGGTGCGACCATCGACGTCACCACGCTCTGCGATGAAGCCCATCGCATCGTCAGCGGTCTGCCGGCTATCGCCACGTGGCAGGCCAATGGCTTCTATGACTACTCTGACGCTGCGATGCTCGCTGCTCGCGATGCCTACCGCAGCGGCGACTTCGTGGTGTTCACGGTGACGTTCCGTGATGGCTCTGGTCTCGCCTTCATCGGCAACGTCAACGTGTTCGACATCGCTGCCGGCATCAACGCTGCCGTCACCAACAACGTCGGTGGCAACATCGATGGACAGGTCGCTCTGTTCTCGCCCACGGCCTGATCGACCTCGACGCAATGCCCCTGCTCGTTGTGAGCAGGGGTCCCTGCGACGGCGCGTCTGCCGATCGCAAACATGGAGATGATGATGATCAAGTGGAATGACAGGGAAGTCTACGTCAAGGAGTTCACGATCAAGGAGATGAAGCCTGTTCGTGAGGCGTTTGCCGCCGACAATGAGAATGGGATGTGGTACGTTCTCAGCCTGACTGTCCGATACAAGGACGATGACACGCAGGTGTTCCCGTCCGTCGATGACGTTCTGGCTCTCCCTGCCAAGTACATCCTTCGCCTGACGCGCCTCGCGCAAGAGGCGATGAAGGTGAACGGCATCATCGAGGATGAGGCCAGCCCTTTGTCCTGACGCCAGACGACAAGTTCATCTGTCGGCTAGGTCTGGCGCTTGGAAAGACAGTTGGTGAGCTAGAGAGAACGCTCACCATGAGAGAATATGTAATGTGGCGGAAGTTCAACTCTGAGCATCCGTTCCCATTTGAGCTGATAGACCTTCATGGAGCGATGCTCTGCTCAGTCGTCTTGAACTTGGTGAGGTCGGCAGATAGCCCTCCCCACGATATGCGCAAGTTCCTCCTCCTCGACCGTCCCAAGGTTGAGGAAGATGATGGGGCAGACGGAGGGATGTCAGAGGCGAGCAAGTTTGCTGTTGCGATTGGGAGATAATAATGGCTGTTGCTGGTGACGTTCTTATCCGCTTCGCAGCAGACTTCGCTGAGCTCAAGATCGGCCTTGACCAAGTCAAGGGCAAGATGAATGAGTTCGGCAACCAGATGAAGTCTGTCGGCAATCAAGTCGAGGGAGCGATTGGATCGTGGGTCGGCAGGTTTGTGGCCCTCCTCTCCATCGAGCGCATCCATGCGTTCACAGAGGAGATCAAGACCTTTGCCGACAATCTCTCTGATGCGGCAGAGAACCTCAAGCTGACGGCTGAGCAGCTCCAGATACTCCAAGGTGCCGGCCTCCTGTCCGGTCAGGCAGTTGAGTCTGTCAACGCAGCGCTTGGCAAGTTCAATGTCTTCATCGGCAACGCGATGCGAGGCAACAAGGAGCAGATCGACACGCTCAATGAGCTTGGCATCAAGATACTCGACGCCAATGGCAAGGAGCGCCAGCGAGCTGACATCCTCAAGGAAGTCGCCACAGCCCTCAAGAACATCGAGGAGGGCGCCAAGCGTTCTGCCTATGAAGTGGCCGTGTTTGGCCGAAGTGGCCAGGCCGTCTCTGCCATCATCGAGCAATGGGCCAAGGGCCTCGACCAACTTGGTGAAGAGCTTGTCCAAGAAGGCTTGCTGTTTGACAAGGAACTCATCGAGAAGATGGCCAAGGTGAAGGATGAAGCTGACAAGCTCTATCGCCAGAACCAAGTCTTGTTCACTACCATCTGGACGCCAGTTGAGAACTGGGGCCTGAAGATTTTGAACACACTCCTTCGGGAGATCAGCGAATACCTCATCATCATCAAGGGCAACGTTGACATCCTCGACAAGATCGGGATGTTCATGAATATCATCTCTGGCGGCGTTGCTTCTGCCGTCACCGGATGGAGCGCCCTCTCCCATGAGCAGCAGCGGCTGACGGACCTCTCCTCCAAGTATGTGGAGAAGCAGCACGAGTTGAAGCGCATCGAGAATGATCGCTTCACCGGCCCGCAGAGCTTGCCTGCCAATAGGCTCCGCAAGGAGCTTGAAGAGATCAATGCGCAGATCGAGGACAGCAAGAAGAAGATCGACACTCTCACTGCGAAGCCTGCTCCAACTGGTGGCCCTCCCGGTCCTCCGGGTGCTGGCAATCCTTCAGTCAAGGACGCTGGCAAGAGCTTCCTTGATGAGCTCACCAAGCTCTGGGGAGAGGAGCAGGCTGCGAAGGCAGCGCTTGAGAATATCCTCAACGCTGACAAGGACAAGTTCGCAGACGACATCATCAAGGACGCAGAGCGTCAGCGCAAGATCACTGAAGCCATCGCTGATGTCGCACGCAAGGAAGGTTCTGGCCCTTACGTCAAGCAGCTGACTGCGCAGATCGAAGCGACGCACGCCGCCAAGAATGCGCTGGAGGACTACACAAAGACATTCACTCAAGCCGAAGCCGATCAGCGCAAGTATGGCAACGGCATGGAGAACTATCGCAAGCGGATGTCAGACCTGAACAAGGAGCTTGCGACAGGCCGCATTCGCCAAGAGGCGTATGACGCCGCAGTACAAGAGGCCACTGAGTCCCAGAAGGCTCAAGCTGACCAGCTGGCTCGTACCAAGGGCGGAATGGACGGTTTCGAGGCTGGCGTCAGCAATGCTGCGCGAGCGTATGAGAAGGCACATGATGCCTTCTCTATGGGACAGCAAGCGTTCACCGGTCTGGCGAATGCGATGTCTGAGGGGCTTGATGCGCTGCTTGGCCATAGTCAAAAGACATTCGGTGAGATTGCTGCTAGCTTCGCCAAGATGCTCGCCAACATGGCCCTCCAAGCTGCGCTCTCGCAAGTGTTTAAGATCATCTTCGGTTCGCTGGGCTTCGGCGGCTCAACTGGCGGCGGCCAGATGTACGGTCCTCCCGCTCCTGCTACCAATGCTGTTGGTGGAGAGGGTCGAGCGATTGGTGGTCCTGTCCGGCCTGATTCGTGGTACATGGTTGGCGAGCACGGGCCTGAGAGGTTTGTTCCCAACGTTGCTGGCCAGATCGTTCCGATGAGCAAGGGCGACGGACTCAACGTGACAGTCAACAACAACGCTCCGGGTGTGCGCGTGTCCACAGAGCGAAGCAGCAATGGTGATCTACTCTTTACCATCGAGAAGGTACGGCAAGCGCTGTCGCGAGATGTACAGCGCGGCGGCAACATCTTCTCCAAGTCGCTTGAGGGTGCGTATGGCGTTAGCAGGGGAGGCGCGTAATGCCTATCAGTGAGCAACTCAAGAAGGTCTATGCCAGCGCGCCTGCTGGGCAGACGTATGTTGAGACCCTCTCCCTTTCGCACTCTGCGTTCCCGCAGACGTTCTACATCAACAATGCGATGAAGCTCTGGAACTTCCAGCTGAGTGCCGGAGTGTACCAAGACTTCATCCCTGTCCCGTTCCGCATCGTCATGCCGACCGTCGATGGCAAGGGACAGCAAGACATGAACCTTGTTATCGACAACGTCGGCCGCGATGCGATGGATGCGATTGAGGCTGCTGCTCTGAAGCCGCAAGAGAACATCGTTGTTGTCTGTCGCATCTACCTCAACAGTGCCGGTTCCCTGCCGCAGAACGATCCGCCGCTGACGTTGTCGTTGTCTCAGATCGAGGTCACGAAGGAAGCCATCAGCGGAGTTGCTACAAGGGCCGACGTTCTCAACAAGACGTTCCCAAGCTTCATCTATCGCACCGACTACTTCCCAGGACTTGACCGATGATTGATGATTGGGTCAACGACTACGTTGGCGTACCTTACTTGGTCAACGGTAGGGATCGTGACGGCTGGGATTGCTGGGGCCTTGTCATGGCCGTGTACCAGGAACGCCTTGGCATCTCCCTCCCTGACTGGCGCGTTGACCTTCCTGCGATCGGCCTCATTGATCCTTCCGCGTCTGCGGACAAGATCACGGAGGCCGTCGCGACTGAGAGCAAGAAGTCTGTTCAACTTATGCTCCCTGCTCCTTGGTCTATCGCTGTCGTGCGTAGGCATCGACTTGCCTACCACGTTGGCGTTGTGACAGAGGGAGGGAAGATGCTTCATTGCTCCATCCATTCTCGCGGAACGTCTTGCCAATCGCTGGCCCAGTTTCTCCGTGAGTTCCCCAACACTACCTTCTGGCAATGGAACGGTTGATCATGCCGACAATCCAAATCTTCCGAAACCCGCTCAACGCCTCTGACAAGGAAACGGTTGACATGCGCGAAGGTCAGCGCGTGATCGACTATCTGACTGAGAACTATCCCAACGGCTGCGGCGGCTCCGTTCGCTTCTTGATCAACGGAAGGGAGCACACGCTGGACGATTTGGATTATCTCCCGAAAGATGATGATGTCATTACGCTCATCATCTGCCCTGCTGGCATCGAGACAATCCTGATCTCAATTGCTGTGTCGATGGTTCTGACGGCTATCTCCTATGGCCTCCAGATGCTGTTCAAGAAGCCTGAGCCTCCGGCATTCGCTCGACCGGATTTGGGTGAGACCTCTCCTGTGTACAGCGTTCGCATGAGCCAGAACTCTGCGCGCCTTGGTGCTCCTGTCCCTGTTGTCTATGGGAGCGTGCTCCATACGCCTGACTTGTGCGCCCAGCCGTATCGCTTCAGCTATGGTCCGCAAGATGAGTATGCGGACATGCTGCTCTGTATTGGCATGGGTGAGTTCCAAGTCGATGAGGTGCTGCTGGGAGATACGCCTGTGCAGAACCTCGACCCTGGCACGATGTGGTACAGCGTTATCCGTCCTGTCACTCATCAACAAAGGATGGGCAACATCGCGCCAGCACTCAACTGGACCCCTCCATTCTATGAGAACATGTTTGTGTCGCCTGAGGTTGGTGAGCAGGAGTTTGTCAACCTGAATGATACTGCTGGATGGTTCCGTCTCGGCAAGGCAGGACAGAAGGGGTCCAATCTGTTCTTCGATGTGCTGTGGCCGCAAGGCCTGTACCAGATGATGGACCAAGGCGACATCACAGCCACCAGCGTCACCGTGCGCTGCTCGTTTGTGGAGACTGATGAAGATGGAACGATCATCAGCGCTCCCGTCGATCAAGACTACCAAGTGACAACGACGGCTGCTGGGCGCAATCCCGCTCGACTGACCATCGCTGTTCCTACTGGCAAGTCCTCCTATTGGGCTGCGCGCATGTCGCGCACGACGGTTGCGGAGCCGAATGGCAATGAAGTCAATCGCTGGATTTGGACCGGATTGCGCATGTGGGTCGATGCGACTGATCAGCCTGTCTATGGGAACAGCACGCTGCTTGCTGTCCGCATCCACGCCACGAAGATGGCCGCTGAGGCAGAGCGGCTGATCAAGGTGCGCTTGCGCCGCTCCCTCCCGAAGTTGGGCCAAGGTCCGGGCGTCATCACGAACGATCCGGCAGATGCGTTCGTTGACATCATGATCAATCCTGACTATGGCGCACAACGTCCTTTGTCTGAGGTCGATACGCAACGCCTTGCCCAACTGTCTCAATATTGGCAGTCTGGTGGATACAACTACTCCTTCAACGCGGTCTACACGAACAGGTCTACCGTTTGGGAGGCCCTTACTCAATGCTTGACGCCGCTCGCTGCTGCGCCTCTGCCGCTGGGAGGCTTCATGAGTGCCGCCCAAGACGGCATCAAGTCCTCGCGCACGATGCTCTTCACAGAGCAGAACATCGCACAGGATACGTTCAAGTTGTCGTATTCATTCGATGACCTTGGTGCACCAGATGGTGTTGAGATTGAGTACCGTGACCCTGTGACGTTCGCTCCAGCGTATGTCAAGACCCCTTCCATCTCTGTTGACCCTGATCGTGTCGTCCTGTTCGGCTGTACAGACAAGACGCACGCGACGCAGTACGCCAAGCTCATGTGGCAGCGTCGAGGAGGGAACAGGAGGACGTTGTCGTTTGACACGGAGATGGAAGGGTTGATCCCAACGCTTGGTGACCGTGTGGCAGTCCAGCATACCCTCCCTCGCTGGGGCCAGTCCGGCTTTGTTGTTGGTGTCGAGCAAGACAGGGTTACGATCACTCTTGACAGGAACCTGAAGTGGGCCGACGTTACAGGTCCATACTTCATGGCCTTCCGCTCTGACACCGGCGGCATATCGAATGTCGTTGAGGTTGTGAGAGGAGCGGCAGATGATGTCGCTGTGCTCTTGTCTGATCCTTGGTCTGGCACGAGCGGCGGCTGGGCCCTCTCCCTCAGAGAGGAGATTACGCACTTCACTTGGGGCGATGGATCGAGGGTGCTGAAGGACTTCATCCTCACATCGCTGTCGCCGCAGAGCAGTTCCCTGATAACGATCAATGGGGTGTACTATGATCCTTCGGTCTATGACGACACTCTCGCATTCCTGATCAACCCGGTGCCATAACATGCCTGAATCATATCCCAGCTCGTTTCCCTGCCCGAAGTTGTCGCCCTACTCGTGGTCTGTCAACGTTGGGTTGCTGCGCACTCCTATGGACGGAGGACTGAGCCGACAGCGCCGCCTGTTCGATGTCATGCCGCATAACTTCCAGTTGGAGTTCACGATGCCTCTGTCGCTGCTGTACAGCTGGCAGAATTGGGTGAACAAATTCGGCTATGACTACTTCGAGATGGAGATGACATCGTGGCTGTCGTCGCAGGCAGGCCAGTCTACGTCGCTCCACTTTGTCCGCTTCACCAGCGACTTGTCGATGTCCTACACCGACAAGAACGTCGTCACCATCGCTGTGACGGCAGAGCTGTCGCCTGCCCAAGTCTCCAACTACTCGCCTCCTGCTGGTGACAATTGGATCTTGGGAGGGACACCGTCCAATCCGTCTGTCGGCAATCCGGTTGTCGCAGGCTCCCCTCCCTCCCCATCGCCTGACATCATCATCGCAGGCTCTCCTTCGGCTCCGTCCCTCTGAGGCTGACAATGACCAATGTCTATTCGAGAATGCGCCAGCTCATCGGCACTACCGCCGAATGGGCCGCTGATGATCTGATCCTTGAGAATGGAGAGATTGGTATTGAGGTCATTGGCGCCTCGACCTACAAGCTCAAGGTTGGCGATGGCACTCGCAAGTTCAGCGAGCTTCCCTATGCCGCAGCTCAGGGAGACATCACCAGCGTCTCTGCTGGCAGTGGCTTGTCTGGGGGAGGAACTGAAGGGGATGTCTCGCTGGCGGTCAACTTCGGTGTTGTTGCGCCGCTCGCCTCGCCTGCGTTCACTGGCACACCGACTGCGCCGACACCGGATGTCTCTGACAACTCGACGCATCTGTCCACGACTGCTTGGACACGCAGCTATGTTGGTGGGTACGCCGCAGCCTACCTCCCCCTGACTGGTGGGACGATCACTGGTGGCTTGACAGTCAACGGCGCGTTCCAGATTGCGCCGGGAGGAAGTGCGCAAGTCCCGACGATGCCAACGACTGATGTCTCAACTCATGCCGCTACCACGGCATGGGTTCGTGACATGCTTGCTGTTCGCGGTCGCTCTGGTGCTAAGTGGAACTATGGTAGTGCGAATGCCGCTGTCGATCCCGGCGCAGGCAACATCGCTGTTCAGATAGGCACGGGCCAGAACCGCACCATTGCTATGAGCAAGACGGATGCGACAGGAACGCAACGCTACCTGTTGCTTCTACAGCCGGGTGATGACATTGTCATTTCGGTGCCTGCCGACAGCGCTCAGCCCATTACTGGCTTCGCTCGTTACGACATCGTCGGCCAGCTTGCTGATCATGGCACTTGGGTTTCATTCCCGGCTCACCTTATTGATACCTCTGGAGACGGGACGCCGCCTGCTGTCGGAACGCCAATGCTCGTCACTGGCTTCCTCAATACAGCTACTGGTGATGGCCCGATCACCGGAGTGTCGGCTGGCTACGGCATCACTGGTGGTGGCGCGAGCGGCGTTGTTGAAGTTGCCATCGACACGTCTATTGTCGCAGAGCTGTCCGACCTCGCTGCGTATCTCCCCCTTTCTGGTGGCGTCATCAGCGGTGCCCTTACTGTCACAGGCGCACTCAACGTCCAAGGTGGATACTACTTCGGCGCAGGCGATGCCGCGCATCCCATGCTTCGCCGCAACGGCAACGCTGTCGAAGTCGTCACAGGCGACCAATCGGCCTATGCGCCGATCAACGCGAGTGATGGCACGTTCTACGGAAGTGTCAGCGTTCAAGGGGCTGCGTTTGCTACGAACTTTGCCATTGGTACTGGCGCTCCTGAGAATGCTGGCACTACCGGATTTGGTACGACAGCGAATGGTCCGTACATCACCTATTGGGGCAACGGCTCTGCTGGTGCTGGTCGGATGGACTTTACTGTTGGTGGTGCCGTTCGTGGATCCATTGACAGTGGTACCGGCGAGTTCAACTGGAACGCCGCCATCAACGTCCCGAAGCCTGCTGCTGGCGAAAACAGCACGAAGGTCGCAACGACCAATTGGGTGCGCGACCAGATCGCATCTAGCGGCTTCACTGCTGGCGATGTCAAGACGACTGCCTCCCCTCTTGACCAGCCGGGGTGGTACTCCTGCGATGGCTCCATCAAGAGCAAGACGACAGACGCCGCTCTGTATGCCGCCATTGGTGATACGTTCGCCATTGGAGGGGAAGGGCCGGATGAGTTCCGCGTTCCTGACATCGACGGTCGCACGGTGTATGGACCGGACAACGGCAAGGGTCGCTTGGGCAACGGTCGATCTGGAGGCTTCACTGGTGCTGCTGTTCTTGGTGCGACAGGCGGCCAGCAGTCCCATACCCTCGCCAAATCTGAGGTCCCTCCTCCCGGTGCCGCATTCGATGTTGGCTCCTTCCTGACGTATGAGGCATATGGCCCCAGCTCTGGCGCTGCTGGCGCAGCGTCCAACGTCTACAACGCCAGCGTTGGCTTCGGTGGACAAGCGCACAACACGACCTCTCCGGGCATCGTGCTGCGCTACCTGATCAAGCGATAAGGAGACAGAGATGGAAACCACTTGGAAGATCATTGGCACAGAGGGGCAATTTGCCGTTGTCGAGTACATGCGTGACGGCAAGTCGATCATTCTCCAAATCCTTCCTCCAACGCCATTGGAGGAGGAGACGGAGGAGCAAGCGCTTGAGAAGCGGATCAACGCTCACATGCCGACGGTCGAGCAGTTTGCTGGTGCTGCCACCAACGATCCTTCGCGCCTTGTCGGTATCGCAGGGCCGCAAGTCGCGCCCTCCCCTCGCCCTGCCAAGATGTGAGATGTAGAAACAGCTTCCTGTTGTCGCTCGAAACCCGCTAGGCTTTTTAGGTCCCGCTGAGTTTAGGGGTGGGATTGTTACTCAAGTTGATCAACATAGGAGACTTCAAGATGAACGCTATCAAGTACGTTGCGCTGGCGCTGGCTGGCATCTTCGCGGCTGGCGCGGTCCATGCGGCCTCGCTGACCATCGGCACCGGCCAGACCGGCGCTGTGTCGGGTGGCCAGACCACCTCGCAGTCGGGTTCCGTGTCGGGTGCCGCTCTGGTCGGCATCAGCGCTGGCCAGACCAGCGGTCGCTCGGTGAGCGGCGGTGTCGCTGGTGCGTCCAACTCGACCACTCCGGGCGCCAACACCTCGACGGCCGGCAATCTCCAGGGCAGCGCGACCCAGACCAACACCGCCTCCGGTGCGCTGGGCCTCGCGGCCACCGGCAACGCCTCGACCGCCAACGCCAACCAGATCAGCGGCGGCATCGCGGCTGGTCAGTACGGCACGCTGGTTCTGTCGCCGCTGCCGTAAGGCAACACAACACGGTCGGTGGGTTGGGCCTACCTTCCCCACTGACATAGTGGCTCGCCTGTCTTCGCAACCTCACGCACCCCAAGGCGTGTAGGCCCCACACCACCCCGCGAAGGCAGGCGGGTTTCTCTTCAAGGTAGGATTAATCCAACACAAGCATAGGTAGGATCATGAAGCGTTTCAATATGGTGAGCTTCGCGCTTGCCGCCCTCCTCGCCTCCTCGCTGGCCATGAAGGTCGAGGCGCAGACCGCCAACAGCGCCAGTGGCGCGGCGTCCAACTCCAACTCCAACTCTGGCGCCAATTCGTTCAGCGCGTCTGGTGCGACTGGCGGCAATGCCGCTGCGATCAATGGTGCCTCGACTGGCGCGTCCAGCGTCACGTTCAACAGCGGCAACAACAGCCCCTACTCGGTCAACAATCCCAACGATGTGACCATCCGCAGCGCGCCGCAAATCTACGTTCCGTCCGTGATCACGGGCAACGTCTGCGCCCTCGGCGCCAGCGCTGGTGCGTCGTGGCTGGGAGCGGGCTTCGCCGTCGGCACCAGCTGGGAGAGCGCCCAGTGCGAGAACCGCCACCGTGTCGCCCTCCTCTACAACATGGGCGAGAAGGCTGCCGCCAAGGAAGTCCTCTGCGACACCAAGGAGGTCTATGAGGGCTTCAAGCGCACCGGCAATCCGTGTGTCGTTCGCCCCCAGTGGGAGCCGAAGGAGAACGTGAGCCAGCTTCCGGCCAAGCCTGTCGTGCCTGTCGCTGCTCCTGCGCCGCGAATGGCGTTCAACGCTTCGATGTACGCCACTGGCGCCGACTGCCTCAATGCCGCTTCGGCGGCTGGCGCCTCCCTCAGCGAGTGCGCCGGCAAGCGCTAGAGAGTTAGCAGCCAACTGTCTTAGCAGTTGGGACTAGGTGGGCGGCTCAAGGACATCCTTGGGTCGCCCGCTCTTTTTGTTCAATAGGAGGAGAGAATGCCAGCCACTGATCTGACGACTGCCATCTTGGCCATGGGCCAGTTCTACACCAATGATGGCGCAGCGATGCTCGGCAACCTTGGAGAGGTCGCCACCCATCAGCAGAACGACATCGTGTCGATCGAGGCGATGCGTGCGCGCTTCATCGAGCTTGGCCACACGACTGGACTCAATGAGCTGGACGCGATCATCCTCAAGTTCCAGTCCGGTGAGTTGGTCGATGCCTGCTCCAACATCAACTGGTTCTCCTTGCTGATGAATGAGATTGGCTTCAATCTCACCCAGTACGGTGAGCTGCTGGAGGGGATTGAGCCTGAGCCGTCGCCTACCGCGAAGAAGGTCGCCCCAAAGAAGGGGTGATGGACAAGGGCCCAGAATTTGATCGGGTGAAGGCGGCATTCTACCTTGTCGCCTTTGTCATCTCTGTTCAGTGCTTTGTTGTGCTGATAGGAGTCATAGCTTGCGTCTGGCACGCGCCAGAGATCATCGCAGGCAAGGCCCAGTGTAATGCCAAGGAGCAGCTCATTGAGCTACTCGCCCAAGCGATGACGGCAGCAATGGCGTTCGCCGGGGGATACTCAAGGAAGGATTGATCATGAAATTGACGCCGCATTTCTCGTTGGAGGAGTTTACGCATTCCGATACCGCCGTGTCGCGCGGCATCAACAACTCCCCTCCCCATGACGTCGAGCTCAACATCAAGTTCCTCGCAGAGTTCATGGAGAAGGTCCGCGAAGTCCTCGGCAACAATCCCATCGTCATCACCAGCGGCTATCGCTCGCCAGCCGTCAACGCGGCTGTCGGCGGATCGTCCACGAGCCAGCACCTCAGTGGATTGGCGTGCGACTTCACATGTCCTGCCTTCGGCGCTCCCATCGACATCTGTAAGGCAATCATGGCCTCTGGTCTCAAGTATGACCAGCTCATCCATGAACATCATTCGTGGGTTCACATCAGCATTGCCAAGGAGCCTCGCATGATGGCTCTTACCATCGACAACAACGGCACGCGGCACGGCATCGCGTGAACGTCTCAACAATCATTGCGATTGTTGCTAGCATCTTGATGATCATCTTGTTGTTGATGATCTTCGGAGGAGAGAAGCAAGTGAAGCACTCTCCTCCTCTGAGGCCCTCGATGGGACTTCTCGTTTCTAACCACATAACGGGTTAGAAACACAACACTGTTTTTATGATGATTTCAGTGCTGTGAATAGAAATGTGCCAGTCTTTACTGGTGAAAAGAGCGCTTTTCTTTACTGGGTTCTGGGGCGATAATCGGCTTCCCTAGTCGAGCGATTGACTAGGGCCGTCGCCCAGTGTCCTCAGCGCTCCTTGTAGCCAGTGACCGCGCGGTGTTCGGTGAAGGGTCCACGATCCTCCGACAAGAAACGGAGGCCGCCATCAAGACCAAGGCGCGGCGACCACTTCTAAAACCCCGGCGGTAAGAGGCCAGGACCCGTAGCTCAGCGCTCCTCGTAGCCACGCTCAGCGTCCCGTCGCTTACAAGCTTTATCCCTCCCGGCCAAGCGCTCATCGTAGCCAGCGCCAGAGGACCCAGTAGCGTCCGCAAAAGCGGAAAGAGCGAACGGTCAACTCGGAGGAGTAGCGAAAGGGGTTCAGGGCAGAGGGGAGGAAACGCAGCCGCAAGCCGAAAGCGCCTCCATCTGTTACCTGTAAAATTGGAAAGCAAATACCCTGTGAGTATTGCCGTTGAGGGAGACGGAGTAGCGACCGTGTCCCGATACGCCAGCACTCAGCTGGACGATGATCACGCCGTGACATCGAATAACGTCAAGTGAAGGAATAGAACAATGTCTGCTAAGAAGATCACGAAGAAGGTCGCCATCAAGTCCATCGTTTCGACCGTCAAGAACGGCAAGCATGGCGTCAAGGTTCTGCCCGCCAAGAACATCGATGTTGTCGTCAAGGCCATCGCCAAGAGCAAGGCCAAGACCAAGAAGGAGCGCAAGTCCATCCTCAAGGATGCGATGGACAAGCGTCTGGTCCTCAAGAAGGCCATCGATGAGAGCAAGACGCAAGATGGCTCGCAGCGCTACAAGGCGCTCAAGGCCATCAGCGCCGCTGGCAAGAAGGGTCTGAGCGTTGCGACGTTCGTGGAGAAGAACCCTCCCTATCTGGTTCGCTATCTCACGGGCCACGGCCTTGTGACCATTCACTAAGTGTTGCGCATGAGGGGAGGGGCTACGGCTCCTCCCCTCTCCCCAGCATTTGGACTGGACAACGAAGGAGAAAGACAATGGCTGCTATCGAGAACAAGACCTACTACACCATCGCCATCCGTCGCGACGACGGCAAGTGGTATCCCGAGTTCGGTGACTATGACCGTGAGGTCGTTGCCGATGAGCGTGCGGACATCCTCCATGGAGCAGAGGTGACCGCCAAGAACGTCAAGATCATTCGCAGCAACCACGCACAGGCGGACATCGATGCCGCCATCGCCAAGCTCAACAACACCAACTGAGGAGAGAGACCATGTCGAAGTCGATGTTCAAGGACCCCAAGGCATACGCCCAGCAATTGCTCACCATCGCTTGCGGGCGCAAGGACGTTGCGCAGAACTTCGTGATCTGCGCGGCACGTGAGTTCCCCCTCTGCCCGGCCACATTCTTGGTCGATGTGATGAAGGAGCTTCTCAAGGATGAGGGCAAGTAACATGATCCACGATCCAATCAAGATCGCAAACATGAGCGATGCGGAGTTGAAGGCCGCTGTCATGCGGTTGACGCTCCAAGGACGGTCGCCCAGCGACTTGCGCAAGGTGACCAAGCCCTACCTCGATGAGGTCAAGAAGCGCATCACACAGCGAACCGGACACAAGTTCAAGAGCTAGAGGAAGCATTGCGCATGAGGGGGAGGGGCTGTGGCTCCTCCCCTTCTCCCCAGCGCTTCCGCTGGACATGACCGCGATGCGGCATGGTATCATGACTAGGAGAAAGACAATGGCTGCGAAGAAGAACACCAAGAAGGTCACGAAGGTCGAGCGCAACAACGTGCTGGCCAACAATCGCGACAAGCGACTGATCCTTGCCAAGGCCATCGAGGAGGCCAAGACGCAGGACGGCTCGCAGCGCTTCAAGGCACTCAAGGCCATCAGCGCCGCTGGCAAGAAGGGCCTCCCCATCGCCACGTTCGTGGAGAAGAACCCGCCCTATCTGGTCCGCTATCTGACCAACCACGGCCTCGCCAAGATCGTGTGAGGCCAAGAACGGTTCTGCGCATGAGGGGGAGGGGCTACGGCTCCTCCCCTTCTCCCCAGCACCGTTGCTGGACGATGATCGCGACGCGACATCGTGTAATGTCAAGAGGAGAAAGACAATGGCTGCTAAGAATGGCAAGAGCTTCGCTCACACCTACAAGTATGAGCGTGAGACCAAGGGCACGTGGGTCTACACCCTCTCCCTGCCGGACGGTGAGCGTGCGTCGGGCACCAACGCGGTCTACTTGCTCAAGAGCGAGTACAAGACCAAGCCCGGTGAGACGATCACCGTCACCTACCAGATCAACGCCTAATCGGAGGGCGCAGTCATGACGATGATGAACCACGTTGAGATCAACGTGTCGCATTTCGGCAAGCACTTCTTCGCTACGCATCCGCGCAGCGGCACCGATCTGAACAAGATCAAGGAAGTGCTCTGCGAGATCAGGAAGAAGTTTCCTCCCAGAGAGGGATACGAAGTCACGGCCACCTACTGGCAAGCCTCTGGTAGGAAGTTCATCGAGTCATGATGTTCTGGATCATGGGAGCGCTCTTGCTCCCGATCATCGTGGGGTCCGTCCGATCAGTCGGATGGGCCCCTTCCATAATCATCGTCGGCCTTGTGCTCATCACAGGTGCCATGGCGTTGATGGGCGATACGATCCTCACGGTTGCCCCGTGGACTATCGCTCTGCTGTTGTCGTTTGCCGCCACGAAGCGGCCCTTGTAAGGAGAAGAAAGATGTCTGCTGTTCGTGTTCTGGATGACGCTGATCTGCGTCGCATGGCTCCCGCTATCTTCACGATGGAGCCTCACATCTATCGAAGCGACAAGTATCGCTTCGTGCCGACCATCGATGTGGTCAACAAGCTTCGCACCGAAGGCTTCCTCCCTGTCCAGGCAGGTCAGGGGAAGTCCCGTGGCCAAGGCACGGCTCAGTACGCTCGCCACGTGATCCGCTTCCGCAGGGAGAAGGATGTCGTGATGCGCAAGCGTGTCGTTGGGGAGGAGGTCCCTGAGATCGTCCTCCTCAACTCCCACAACGGAGGAGCGAGCTACCAATTGCTTGCTGGACTGTTCCGCTTGGTCTGCTCCAACGGCATGGTCGTCTCCTCCTCCAACTTCGGCTCCTTGCGCTTCAAGCACAAGGGTGATGAGGACCTTCCCTCCAAGATCATCGAGGCTTCCTATGAGATCATCGAGGAGGTCCCCAAGGTCATGGAGCAAGTCGATGCGATGAAGTCCGTGCTGGTGTCTCCTCGCCAGCAGGCTGCGTTCGCCACGGCCGCCATCGAGTTGCGCAAGACGGCTCTGGACATTGAGCCTGTCCGTCTGCTTGAGGCACGTCGCAGCGAGGATCAGCCGGAAGGTCGCAATGGCGAGCGCTCTGTGTGGCGCACGTTCAACGTTGTTCAGGAGAACCTGACCAAGGGTGGCGTCGAGGGGAGGAGCAGCCGTGGCACGCGCCGCCTCGGCGCCATCAGCAATCTCTCTGACGATGCGCTGCTCAACAAGGCTCTGTGGACGCTCGCTGACGAGCTTCGCAAGGCCGCAGCGTAGCACGGCAGTTGGACAATGGAGGAAGCGCACACCGCGCTTCCTCTGTCGTTCCTTTTCAGGTCTAATTCGATTGAGGAGTGAGAGATGGCTAGGGATACGCGACTGCTGGGATTGGTTCTGTCTGGGAAGGCCCAGCACACGGTGATCGTGTTCAAGGACATGAAGACTGCCCGTGGAGCGGGCAACGGATTTGCGCTGTTCAAGAGCGCTGAAGAGATTGCTGGTGACTTCCGCAAGGTGACGGTGGAAGACATCATGGAGATGCGGAACAAGATCGTTCCGCCGAAGGATCGTTGGTCGAGCACCAACGATATCAAGACCAGAGTTGAAGGGGCATGGCAACTCTGGGCTGATGCTATGGACATCCTGCCCGTGACTGAAGAAGTGGAGACTGTGATGGCTAAGAAGGCAGAAGTGAAGGCGAAGAAGGCCACCAAGGGTGCTGAGGAGCCGAAGGAGCGCAAGCAGCGCGCCAACGACTACGAAGGCAAGACCATCTTCGCTGCGAGCAACTACGATGAGCTTCCCTCCCTCCGTGAGGGCAGCACGCGTCATGAGGCGATGGCCTCCGTGCTCGCTGGCGGCAAGAAGGGCATCAAGGTGGACACCTGGCTCTCCAAGGGGGAGCCGTGCGGCGTCTCCATGCTCACCAAGCTGATCGGCTGGGGGCGAGTGGAGGTGCGCTGATCGGCGCCACCATCGACTGAAGAAGGGGAGGGCAATTGTCCTCCCCTTCGCATTTCTCATCCATTCAGACGGGAGTTAAATCATGGAGATCAAGCCCCTCAACATCAAGGATGGAAGCAAGTACAAGCTCCATCCTCTTTGTGAGATGCTTCCAACGATGGACGACGATGGGCTCAAGAAGCTCACCGCCGACATCAAGGCCAATGGGCTCATGGAGCCTATCGTCATCTTCCAGGGCCGCATCCTCGATGGTCGTCACCGTCATGCCGCGTGCATGAAGGCGAAGGTCAAGCCTGTCTTCGAGGAGCTGGTTGGTGAGTCGCTGGAGGCTTGGACCTACATCTTGTCCAAGAACCTTCATCGCCGCCACCTGACCAAGAGCCAGATTGCTGCTCTGGTCGGCGCTACGCCTGCTGTGCTCAAGGCGGGGGGAACTGGAGCCAACCAGCACGTGCAGACGGGCCGCGACGGCCCCTCTGCAAAAGATGATGTCACGACGCAGGCCGTTGCCGACAAAGTCGGCATCAGCAAGCGCACCCTCAAGAAGGGCCGTCAGCTGAACAAGGACGGTGAAGAGGAAGTTGTCAAGGCTGTCAGGGATGGCAAGCTCACCATCGATGAGGGCCTTGAGGTCGCCTCCCTCCCCAAGGGCGAGCAGAAGGAAGTGCTTGAGGAGAAGGTCGCTGAGAAGGCCACTCCTAAGAAGCGTGAGAAGCCTCCCAAGCCGGAGGTCAAGACCTATGATGTGGTGTACGTCTCCGTTGAGTCGTTCACCAGCAAGCAGCTGTCTGACTGGGAGACGCACGCGCCCAAGCGTGGTCATCTCGGCTACATCCGCTGCCATCCGTCCGAAGCGCAGCGCGCTTTCGATCTGGCCAATGCGTGGGGTCGTCAGGTGGTCTCCGTCCTGATGATCAAGCGCAACAAGGCCAACGTCGATAACGTCACGCGCGGCGACCACGACATCTGCCTCATCGTCGCGAATGACGATGACATCAGCATTCCTCTCAAGGAGCGGCCCAACAACTGCCTCTCTGAGACGGAGTTCACCAAGCACCTCAAGTCGAGGGAAGGCAAGGACAACCTTCTGCTTGGTGACGCGAGGATGGACGGCTGGGAGAAGTCCTAGCATCCATCTGTCTGTTGGGGAGGCTTCGGCCTCCCCTTCTCTATCATCAACGCAAGGATAAAAGCATGTCTGCTAAGAGTATCAAGATCAAGTCCATCGATGACCTCGCTAAAGCGATGATGGATAACAATCATGCATCCGTCACCGTCAAGGATATGAGCTTCGATGAAGGTGGCTTGTCCATCAACATCAACGTTCGTGTCAGCTATTTGAGCAAGAGCCAGCGCGCCCTGCTCGCCGTTATCGCGAAGGTGAAGTAGCATGTCTGCTAAGAAGAAGTACAAGGTGCCTGCGGGCCGTCCGCGTTCTACTCCTCCGTCTGAGAAGATGAACATGACGGGCATTCGCTACGATGATCATCCGTTCGTGCCGGATGGTGTCCCGTTCCCTGGTCGCAAGTCCAGCAGCTCCTACGGTCAGGCCATCAACAAGATCCACGATGAGTACCAGAAGGAGAAGGGCCTGTCCGGTCCCATCTCCCTCCCTGGTCCGTGGATCATGTTCGGTGAGTTGCGTCGTCGTCTCAACTGTAGCAGCCAGACGTTGACGCACATCTCCCGGTCGATGACCAAGAGTGGGCGTTACGAAGTTGACGACAATCGCTTCCGGGCGACCAAGCCCGTCAAGTGCGTCTACAATCGTGGCGTCAGCAAGAAGGAGAAGGTCGCCGCTGCGGATGATCCTGTGCGTGACTTCCTTGAGGCCCTTCGCCAGAAGGTGGTCGAGGAGACGGACATCGATGTGACTGTGGAGCAAGCCGTCAGCTGGTTCCGCAACAAGCTCAAGGCTCATCCTGAGCTCATGTTCTAGTAGGACTGCGATCAAAGGGGAGGCCGTCGTGCCTCCCCTTTTCTCATGTCCGCATTTCAGAGGAGCAGAATATGGAGATTGTGAAGAGGATCATCAGGGAGATTGGGTTCTACATCTCCATCATCCTCGCTCTAGTGGCAGCGTTCGCCATCATGGCAGCGTTCGCCCCAGAGAAGCCGGGCCATCCTCCCGGCGCAACGTATCGTCCAAGAGGAGACAGGTAGCATGAACATCTACATCAACGGCAACATCGCTGTTGCTCCTGTGCGGCTGGACGATGTATCCATCAGCGTCCTCCCTCGCATCGAGGGGAAGAAGAAGTGGGTCATGAACGGCCTCCAGTTTGAGGCGACCAAGTTCAATCTACGCTTGTTCAAGGACCATCTGGGAGCGAAGATCATCGACAACCGTCAGGGAGAGGACGGTGATGAGAACTACAAGATCAAGTACAAGTCCAAGACCCCTCCCCTCAAGCACCAGTCTGAGGCTCTCAAGAAGGCTGTGAAGCTGCCGCACTTCGCTCTGTGGATGGACGTTGGCACGGGCAAGTCGTGGCTTGCGATCTACCTGATGGGCCTCCGTTACGTCAACAAGCTCATCACCGGCGCCATCATCATCAGTCCGAAGGGCGTCAACTACCAGTGGATCAACGAGCAGATACCGGAGCACATCAGCCCTAGCATCGACTGGATCGGTCATGTGTGGGAGAAGAAGGTGTCTGTGATGGATGAGATACTGAAGCCTCGCAAGGGGAAGCTCGACATCCTCAGCATCCACATCGATGCCCTCGATCAAGAGAAGGGCAACGAGACGATCTGGAGCTTCATACGCAAGCACGAAGGGAAGCTCATGATCATCTTCGATGAGGCCGACCTCATCAAGAACTACAAGGCCATCAGGACGCGCCGTGCGATGGAGTTCCGTGATGAGGCGCGCTTCCGGCTGGAGATGACAGGCACACCCTCTCCCAAGAACCTTGAGGATGTGTGGAGCGAGTTCAATTGGCTTGACCCTGACATCTTCGGCATCAAGTATGTGACTGCCTTCCGTCGTGAGTTCTGTATCATGGGAGGCTTCCAAGGCCGACAGATCACCGGCTATCGCGATGTGGAGCGCTTCAAGTCGATCATCGACCCCTACATCTATGCTGTCAAGAGTGAGGATGTGGGCGTCCTCCCTCCAGCGTACACACGTTGGCGCTTCGACATGACCAAGCCCCAGCGCAAGGTCTATGATGACATCATGGAGCAGTTGGAGCATGAGATTGAGGAGGGGAAGTTGCTGACCGTCCCTGACACAGCGGTCAAGTTCCTCAAGCTCCAGCAGATCACATCTGGCTTCCTCATCGACACCAACGACAAGGAAGCCAAGCAGAAGCCTCTCTACAAATTCGACAATCCACGACTGGAGGCCCTGCTACAGTTGATCGAGGCGCGCAATCCTACCAAGGCTGCCATCTGGTGCCGCTTCCATTATGACCTCGATCAAATCATGGGTGCCCTCCCCAAGGGCAGCGCGGTCGAGTACAGCGGCCGCATCAGGGACAGCGAGCGTGAGGTTGCCAAGCGGCGCTTCCTCGACACCAAGAGCGGCGTGCGCTTCTTTGTCGCTACTCCGGGCAGCGGTGGCGTTGGGCTCAATCTACAAGGGGAGGCGCGTCTGGCCGTCTACTACAGCAACAACTACAAGGCGCGTGAGCGCTGGCAGAGCGAGGGGAGGCTCAATCGTCTAGGCGCGCATGGTCAAGTTGAGATCGTTGATCTGATCTGTAAGGGATCGACTGACGCTGGGATCTTGGCCAACTTGAGGAGGAAGAAAAACGTCCAAGACCTAGCGAAGGGAGACATCATGCGCATTCTGAAGGGAGAGGAGGAATGAAGGGAGAGAATGTCTACATCACGCCAACTGAGCGTCGGCTGATCGAGATCATCAAGAGCAAGCTCAAGAAGTCCTCGCATATCTTGATCAAGGCTGACGACCTGTTCAAGGAGATGTGGGATGGTAGAGACGACAATGATGAGTATGACTATGAGCGCTATCGTCGCATGATGATCAACAACATGCGATACGTTCGTGTCAAGCTCCTCCTTGCGAAGCTCTATCGCATCGAGCGAGCTTCCAAACTTGGACCAGGAAGGAGGGCCGTCTATCGTGTAGAGAAGTTTTAGCTTCTTGTTGTTCGCTCTTTCGAGCGATAATCTAACCTGTGTTGCGAATGTCGAGGGGATGGACCCTTCGTAGCGCTTCACATCTAGGAGAAGTTCAAATGGCTAAGGCAAACGTCAAGAGTGTTGTGAAGAAGGCAGCTGTGCCAGCGAAGCGTTCCGCTACGGAAGTGGCGGAGTATGACGACAGCTTCGAGCAGTACGCTGGCGAAGGTCTGGAGAAGGTTGGTGCACGGGACGTTCTCATCCCGCGCCTCGGCATCCTTCAGGCTCTGTCGCCGCAGGTCAAGAAGCAGCGGCCTGAGTACATCGAAGGCGCCAAGGAAGGTCTCATCTGCGACCTTGGTACGCGCGACCTGATCGGAGAGCAGCTCCACTTCCTCCCGGTCATGTACAACAAGGTCTGGGTCGAGTGGGCACCGCGTGAGAGCAAGCGCGGCATCGTTCGCATCCACAACGATGATGGCATCCTCGCTCGTTGCGGCGTCAACGACCGCAATCAGCCCATCACGGAGGACGGCAATCTCATCGCTGAGACTGCGCAGTTCTTCGGCTTCAACATCGACCGCGACATGCGCAGGAGCTTCCTGCCGATGGCGAGCACCCAGCTCAAGATCGCACGCCAGTGGATGACGCTCGCCACTGGTGAAAAGCTCCGTCGCGCCGACGGCACCACGTACCAAGCTCCCATCTTCTATCGCTCGTGGGAGTTGAGCACGGTGCCGACCAGCGATGGCGACAACGACTGGTACCTGTGGAAGGTGGAGCCGGGTCCCTCCCTCCCTGAGCTGTTCCCTGATCGTGAGCTCATGCGCTCGATCATGGAAGAGTGCCGGCTGTTCAAGCAGCAGCTGGACCAGGGCGACAAGCGTGGTGATCTGTCCGGCTTGGAGCAGCCGGAGGAGCAGACCGCGCGTCGCAGCAATCGTCGCGGTCCTGTGACCGATGCGGAGGAGATGTAGTCACATGGCCAAGCGCGCCAAGCAAAGCACGCGTGGCGAGTTTGAGATGGGGGAGGCTGACGCCTCCCCTATCGCTCTTGAGAAGGCCAAGAGCCTTGCGCAAGAGTGCCTGACGGCTCAAGCTCGCATCGAGCGTCTTGCTGCAGAGGAGCAGCTGCTGAAGGGGAGGGTCAACCATCTCAAGACCGTCGCCATTCCAGATGCTCTCAAGCAGGCAGGCATCTCCTCCTTCACGGCCGGTGAGCAAACGGTTGTGATGGAGGACTTCGTTGCTGGTACCCTCCCCAAGGAGGAGAAGGCACGACAGAAGGCACTCGACCTGTTTGAGAAGTATGGCGGTGGCGGTCTGATCCGTACCATCATCACCATCGACTTCGCCAAGGAGGATCACGACAAGGCTGTGAAGCTCTACAAGGAGCTTCGCAAGAACAACGCTCTCAACATCGAGTTGAAGAGTGACATCCACAACCAGACCTACCTTGCCTTCATCCGCGAGCGTCTGGAAGGTGGCAAGAAGCTCGATGCCAAGACCCTCAATGTCTTCATCGGCAACACGACCAAGTTCAAGACTGACAAGAAAGGGAAGAAGAAGTGAGCATCACCATCATTGGAGCCGGGATGGCGGGGCTGCTGGCGGCGCACATGCTGCGCCGTCCGGTCAGCATCGTTGAAGCCGCAGCGAAGCTCCCTAACAACCATAAGGCGTTGCTGCGCTTCCGCACCAGCGCTGTTGGCGACCTTTGCGGCGTGCCCTTCCAGAAGGTCAAGGTGCTGAAGTGCGTCGCAAGCGACAACAACGACGCAGCGTCTGCGATGGAGTATGCGAGGAAGGTCACAGGCGAGTACAGCCTGCGCTCCCTCTCCTCCTCCTTCACCACGGAGATTGTCGAGCGCTTCATCGCGCCTGACGATTGCATCGAGCGCATGGGCCAGCCTCTTGTTGCTGGCTTCTCCGTCGCGTTCGCCACTGATGTGACGGAGATCAGCAGCGGTCATCTCCAGATCACTGACCTTGAGTCCGCTCCTCCTTCGGGGCGAACTGTCCAGCGCAACGGGCCGATCATCAGCACGATGCCGATGCCGAAGCTCATGGACCTCCTCCAGTACCAAGGGGAGCGCCCCAAGTTCCGCTACCGCAGCGGCTTCACCGTTCGCTTCAACGTCAAGAATGCGAACGCTCATGCGACGGTCTACATCCCGTCGCGTCACGTTCAGGCCTACCGCGCCTCGATCACCGGCAACCATGTCATGATCGAGTATGCGTGCGACCTCTTTGGCGCTGACCTCGATGTAATCGACAACGCCATCGAGATTGCCGATGAGTACCTTGGTATCAGCCCGCACGACATCGATGGTGCTGTGCTGATTCATCCGTACCACTACGCCAAGATCGCACCCATTGATGAGGACCTGCGCCGGTCCTTCATCGTCTGGGCGTCGATGCACTACAACGTCTACAGTCTGGGTCGCTTTGCCACTTGGCGTCCCGGTCTGTTGATGGACGATGTCGTGAACGATGTTCGCGTCATCGACCGTCTGATTAGTGGCAACAACGTCTACGAACATCTGCTGAGGAGCTAAGAGCTATGAAGGTCATTCTCATGGACTACACGGGTGCGGGCAATCTGTCTGATCCGTGGTACGCCGCGCGTCTCCTGATCTACGCGAAGAACACGCGTCTGGAGCAGTCGCCTGCCAACTGGGAGAAGCTCAAGAAGCTCACTCTCAGCGACATGGAGCCGGATTTGCTTGCGATCAGCAAGACGCTTCGCAGCAGCTGGGAGTTCATCGACTTCACCTTCCAGATCGTCGATGTGACGCGCGCCTTCACGCACCAGTTGGTTCGCACGCGCACGGCCAGCTATGCGCAGCAGGCGCAGCGTGTCGTGAACATGACCGGCTTCCGCACGCTCGTGCCGGAGACGGTTCAGGGAGCCGGGATGGAGGACCAGTGGGAACTCCACATGGCCCACACGTCGGACTTCTACAGGGCGATGATGGAGCGTGGCGTGCCTGCGCAGGATTGCCGTGGCGTCCTGCCAACGAACGTCTACACCAACATCTTGGTGAAGATGAACCTTCGGACGTTTGCTGATCTGGTCGGCAAGCGTGAGAACCTCCGTGCTCAGGGAGAGTACGCTGATGTGGTGCGGCTGATGAAGCAGGAGGCGTTGGATGTCATGCCGTGGCTCCCTCCCTTCCTGAACCCTGAGCGCACCAAGACGCCTGCCCTCGACCACCTCATGAAGGTGATGCTGGGTGATCGTTCGCCGGCTGAGGTCCCTGAGCTCAACGATGCGCTCAAGGAACTCGACCTGCTCAAGGGGACTTGGGGATGACGCAGGCACAGGTCCGCGCCGCACGGCGCAAGATGAAACACGATCCGCGCTTCAAGGCCAAGAGTGCCAAGGGAGCGCACACGATCAAGATCAAGTCCAAGAAGAAGTGAGGTAGCAACTATGCCTGTTCGCACTCTCCCCTACATCCATGATCGCGACTACAACGTCGTGATCGATGCGGGGTCGCATCTGACGACCCTGTGCCATACCGCCAGTCATCTCGCTGGATGGTGGACGGACAAGAACGGCAACGACATCCGTCACAACACGGAAGTCCTCGATGCGCTCGTGCCGACCAAGCTCATGCTGATCGTGAGCGAGGTGGCTGAAGGCATGGAGGGCCATCGCAAGGGGAAGGATGATGATCACCTGCCCCATCGATCGATGATCGAGGTGGAGTTGGCCGATGCTGCCATCCGCATCTTCGATCTTGCTGGTGCTCTGGGCTTCGATCTTGGCGCTGCCATCGCTGAGAAGCTCCAGTACAACGCCAATCGTCCCGACCACAAGGCCGCTGCTCGCAGCAGCGAAGGAGGCAAGCGCTATTGATCGAGTTGACGCTGTGCTAGCCATACGAGGGGGCTTGGTGCGACTAGCATGGCGTTGAGGGTGTTCCCTTCCCAGTTGATCCCCCGTCGCTGGGGAGGGGACATTCCTTCTTCCACATCAACAAGGAGCTATCAATGAGTGATCAATACGTTCCAGATCAGTTGCGGACCAAGGCTGAGTTGTATGCCATCCGCAACACGCTCTACAAGGACAACTACAAGCGCTTCGGCGCTGCGATGGTCGAGATGCTCGGCGCCATCGAGCTCAAGACGCCTGCCGACTACAACCGCATGGGGCTGCTGGTCCAGATCGTCAACAAGGTCAGCCGCTACGCGCAGATGTTCAAAGAGGGCGGTCATGACGACAGCCTCGATGATCTCAGCGTCTATGCGATGATGCTGAAGGAAATCGACAACGACATCAAGAGCGAAAGGATCATCTGATGGCCATCGATCGCAAGAAGCTCGCCAAGCTCTGCGAGATGTTCCGTTCTGATCAGGACGGAGAGGTAGCGACCGCTGCGCGCAAGGCGACGGAGATGCTGACCAAGGCAGGCGTCACTTGGAGCATCTTCCTCACTGGCAGCAGCGAGGGCTTCCATGAGACGGAGACGCAGCGTCCCCAGAACCAGCGCACCAACTACTACACCGGCACCGAAGGTCAGCCTGACCAGAGGGGAGACAAGCGCTGGGATGACTTCAGCAAGAAGGAGCCTGAGCGCGCCGCGTGGATCGCAAACAGCAAGCCCACTTTCGAGTTTGCTGAGAGCCTGTACCATGCTGTGCGCAAGTATGGTCGGCTGACGGAGAGGCAGGCTGCTGCCGTTGATCGTTGTATCGCTCGTGATGAGCAGCGCGACAACGACAATGAGTCGCAGACCTCCTCCCAGCGTGCGCGCGGCGGCTCCCGTCGCAGCAGCGATGACGATGACAACGTCCCCTACTAGGAGCACAGCCTGTGTACCTCTCCCTCCTCGATGTCGTCGTGATTGGCGACACTCCGTTCAGCGTTGTTGGCATCTCGCACGACGCTGAGATCAAGTATGACCTGCTTGCTGCCGACGGTCGGCACATCAAGGGTCAGCCGTATGCCGATGAATGGGTCCCCATCTATCGCCACAGCGGTTCCGTCGATGGCTGCCGCCTCCAGTCATTCGGTGATCGTCCGCAGAGGCTTGACAACTAGGAAGAAGGAACAAGTCAATGAACGACAACAAGTCTGCTAACATCGACCGCATCGAGATCAACAAGGTGAAGGGAGGCTACATCATTCGCACGTGGCCGCAGGGCGCTGATCGTCTCAGCCTCCCCTCCGTCGATGTCGTTGTTCCGCTCCCTGATCTGGTCGAGAAGGTCGTGGAGCATTTCCAATGGGAGTTCAAGTGATGCCTACGTCAGACTTCATCCAACGCCTTGAGAGCGAGGCCCGCAACACGGAGATGAAGCTTGAGCTTCCGCTCCGCAACCCGGTCTGTATCAAGATCGAACAGCTGTTGCTGGCCATCATCGAGCAGCAGGACGGAGGCAAGTCCAACTTCTTCATCGACTGCCAGAAGGAGTTTGGTGCGTCCCTTGCGCACTCGCTGTCTGTTGCGGCCGACGATGAGCGCAGGAAGCTCGCCTACATGCGCAAGATCGAACAGGAGAAGCAACTGTGACTGAAGCAATCATTGGGCTCTGCTTGCTTGTGGTCGCGGCGTTGCTGTGCATTCTCTGGCTGCTACAACTCATCGGCAGCTCAAGCATGTACACATCGTACATGGACCCAAGCGAGGGACAAATGCGCTTCACGATCAAGGCTTGCCTTGTAGTGCTTGTCGCAGGGATCATCACGATCATCTACGGAGTAGTCAAGTGATCCATCTTGTGTTTGATACGGAGACGACGGGCCTGCTTATGAACTCCGCAGTCGATGTCAAGCGACAGCCGAAGGTCATTGAGGCGTGTCTCCTCTCCTTCAACGACAAGGGCAAGATCGTGTCGAAGGTCGATGAGCTCATCTATCCGGGCGAACCGATCAGCGAGAAGATCACAGCCATCACCAACATCACGAACGATGACCTCAAGGGGAAGCCTCCCTTCAAGGCCGTTGCTCCCAAGATCGTCGCCGCCATCGAGAAGGCAGATGTGGTCGTCGCCCACAACCTGACCTTCGACATGTCGATGATCGACAATGAGCTCAAGCGCATCGGCCAGAAGGTCAAGTGGCCGAAGCGTCGCATCTGTACAGTCGAGCAGACCCAGCACCTGAAGGGATTCAATCTCAACCTGGGCCTACTCCACGAGCATCTGTTTGGCGCTCCGCACGAAGGAGCGCACCGTGCTGAGGCCGACGTCATGGCCCTTGCGCGTTGCTATTTCGAGTTGATCAAGAAGGGAGAGCTGTGATGAATGCGTTGGACTTGGTATGGGCCCTCAGGAAGATCGGCTCACCAATCGACGTTCACAAGTGCTACTGGCATGTTGTGCGCGATGCTGAGTCGAGGGGCTACGTCTCTGTGGCCCCTGTTCGTATCGCACTCCATGGCATCGACTACGTTCGTGTGACGATTGTCGCACGGATGTTCAACTGAGGGAGGGAAGGATGATCCGCGTTAGGACATCGTACAGCTTCAGGCAAGCTGCTGGCAAGATCGATGATGTCATGATGGCCCTTCAAGAGAAGGGCTACAGCATCGCTCCGATCACTGATCGTGCGTCTGCCTTCGGCTGGGCCAAGTGGACCAAGCTCAGCGAGAAGCTCAACATGCGTCCCGTCTATGGTGTCGAGCTGGCCGTGACCGATCAGACACCTGAGGTGCGCGCTGAGCGCAAGGAACGTCGGCTCAATGCCGACCACTTCACGTTCATCGCCAAGGATAGCCTTGTGCCCGTCAACAAGCTCATCACCGATGCGACGGAGATCAGTTGGTATGAGCCCATCGTCTACTATCACCAGCTCAAGAACATCGACCTGTGGAAGGTCGCAGGCAACGCCACGAAGCTCGACCTGATCAACGTGAAGGACCCCAACACCTTCGTGTCCCTCTCCCCTTCCTCTCCAGTCGGCCACATCAAGCGTGCCATCGAGAAAGGGTTCAAGTTGGTCGCTGCCTTCGACAATCGCTATCCAAGGGATGGCGACAAGTCGTTGTATGAGGTCGTGTGCGGCAAGAACGCGCGCCTTCAGTCCTACCCTCAGTGGATCATCAGCATCGATGAATGGAAGGAGGCCGTTGCGCACATCGCTCCAGCGAAGGAGATCAAGAAGGCCATCACCAACGCACAGATGATCCTCGACAACTCCACAGCCCTCCTCCCCCAAGGTGAGCTTCTCCATCCCCAGAGGCCGAAGGGAGGCTTGCGTGCGTTGTGCGTCGCTGGCGCCAAGAAGCTCGGCATCAACCTCAACGACAAGCAGTACAGCTCTCGACTGGAGCGTGAGTTGAAGCTCATCGCTGAGAAGAAGTTTGAGGATTACTTCTACATCATCGCTGACATGGTCGCTTGGGCCAGGCAGCACATGCTCGTTGGTCCTGCGCGCGGCTCCTCCTGTGGCTCGCTCGTTTGCTACCTCACAGGCATCACCACCGTTGACCCGCTCAAGTATGACCTGCTGTTTGAGCGCTTCATCGACATCAATCGTATGGACCTTCCTGACATCGACATCGACTTCAGCGATGTGCAGAGGGAGAAGGTTTTCAAGTACATGAAGGACAAGTATGGCGAGGATCGTGTTGCTAGGCTTGGTACTGTTGCTGTGTATCGTCCTCGAAGCGCACTGGCAGAGGCTGCTGAGAGCTTCGGCATCCCTCGCTGGCGCACAGACCGTGTGGCAGAAGCGTTGATCGTTCGCTCCTCCGCAGACAGCCGTGCGCTCGACACGCTGGAGGATACGCTGAGGGCGAGCGATGCGGGCAAGAAGCTGCTGGCCGATCATCCAGAGATGATCATCTCCACGCGCATGGAAGGCCATCCACGTCACAGCAGCCAGCACGCAGCCGGCATTCTCATTACAGAGAAGCCCATCGACCAGTATCTCCCCATCAGCTTCGACAGCAAGGCCGTCCACGCTGACAAGAAGGATGCTGAGGCCCTCGGCCTCCTCAAGATCGATGCGCTGGGCCTTACGCAGTTGTCCATCTTTGAGGACGTTCTGCGCATGCTGGGGAAGGGATACGACTACATCTACAACATCCCGTTGGACGATGTGGCAGCCGTCGAGTGTATCAACCAGCGCAAGTTCGCTGGCATCTTCCAGTTCAATGGCATCGCCCTCCAGTCGTTGAGCAAGGTCGTTCATGTCGATGGCCTCGATGATCTCATCACGATCACGGCCCTCGCTCGACCGGGACCTATGGCTTCAGGAGGAGCCAGCACTTGGGTCCGCCGCAAGAACGGCAATGAGCCTGTTAGCTATCCGCACAAGGCGTTTGAGCCGTACCTCAAGGACACGATGGGCATCGTCACCTACCAAGAGCAGGTGATGACGATTGGTCGCGAGATTGGCGACCTGAGCTGGGAGGACGTCACGAAGCTCCGCAAGGCCATGAGTGCGTCGCTGGGCGTTGAATACTTCAACCAGTTTGGCGACCGCTGGAAGGCTGGTGCGAGGAAGAAGGGCCTTGACCCTTCGGTGCTGGACAAGATTTGGGACGACATGTGCGCCTATGGCTCGTGGGCGTTCAACAAGTCGCACTCCGTCGCCTATGGCATCATCAGCTACTGGTGCTGCTGGCTCAAGACGTACCACCCCTATGAGTTCGCAGCGGCGACCCTCTCCCACGAGCACGATGAGGACAAGCAGCTCAAGACCCTCCGTGAGCTCGATGATGAAGGGATCAAGTTCATCCCCTTCGACAAGCACAAGTCCACCGACAAGTGGACCGTCATCAAGGACAAGGGAGAGAAGAAGCTGCTTGGCCCTCTCACTATCGTCCGTGGTATCGGCCCTGCCGCCGTCGATGAGATCATGGCGCATCGTCGCAGGCCGAAGGAAGTCAAGTTGTCGCAGAAGGTCGAGAAGCTCATGGACAGCGCGCGTGTTGAGCTCTCCTCCCTCTGGCCCATCCGTGATGCGTTCAAGAGGGAGAGGCAATCGCTGATCGACAAGCGCATCGTCAGTGAGCCGCGCGCCATCGGCAGCATCACAGAGGAGGACCATGAGTCAGAGTTGGTCGTGTTCTGCGTGCTCAGCAAGATCGACCTCAAGGATGAGAACGAAGCTGTGAAGGTCGCACAACGTGGCGGCAAGGTCATCACAGGAGAGCCGACTGCGAGCCTCAATCTGTTCCTCAAGGACGATACAGGGATCATGTTCGGCAAGATCACTCGCTGGGACCACGAACGGATGGGCGTGCCGATTGTTGAGAGGGGAGGGCCCAACAAGCATCTCTACGTCGCCAAGGGTATCATGAAGGTGAGCGGCGACTTCACAATGATGCTCATCAGGGGCATCCGCTACATCGGCCCATACGCAGCCGACAGCAAGGAGAAGAAGGCAGCATAAGCGTTCCCGCCGTCGCGGCGGGTATGCTCAAGTGTACACATCGTTGGGAGTAGTCAATATGGCCAAGGCAGCGAAGAAGGATCGTCCATCTCAGAAGGAGAAGGCATCCAGTGTTACGCATTTCCTGATCCAGTTCAGCTCTGTGCGCGACTACCTCGCGAGGATCGGCGCTGAGCCTCGCTCGATCAGGAGTGCCATCGTCAAGGAACACAGTGGCGTCTACTACAAGGACAGGTCGATCATCCGCTTCAGCAAGCAAGGTGAAGTGACGGCTGAGGAGAAGTATGCGCCCACTGAGAATGAGCGCGCTAGGATCAGCGCTGAGTTGAGCGGCGTGGTGTGGCCGGAGCCTGTGCCTACCAAGACGATCAAGAACCCCCATCCTCACTTCGCTGGAACGAAGGACAAGGACATGTTCATCTTCTATGACGATGAAGGGTTCATCACGATGATCCAACGTCGCTTCGAGGATGAGCACGGCAAGGGCTATGCGTCCTACACCTACTGGAACACCGACCAGTGGTTGATGATCGAGCCTGAAGAGAACCTCCCCATCTGGGGCACGCACCTCTACAAGGGACAGAAGGTCGCATTCCTCCACGAAGGAGCCAAGGCCGCGCGCTACGTCACGGACATGATTGAGAACGGGACGATTGGCGAGCATCCTTGGGGAGAGGATATGCTGGACGCTGTACATCTTGGCTGGGTCGGAGGAGCGATGAACCCCCAGCGCACGAACTGGAAGTGGCTCAAGGACAAGGGCATCAAGTTGGTCTACATCATCGCTGACAACGATGACAACGGCCGGGATGCCCTCCCCTCCATCAGCAAGGCGATCAACCTGCCTTGCGTCGCGGTCATGTTTGATGAACGCTTCCCTGTATCGTTTGACATCGCTGATCCCTTCCCCAAGGAGTTCTTCGGTGAGCTCGATGGGATCAAGTTCTACAACGGCCCGTCGATGAGCGCGATGTCGATGCCCTACACGTGGCTCACGGACGTTTGGACCGCCAACGTCAACGCTGGTCAGAGGGGGAGGCCCGCACAAGGCTACCGCCTGCGTGAGCACGCTGTCAATGACATCTTCTACATCGAGGACATCGACAGGTTCATGGTCCGCAAGAAGCCGGACGTCCAGTACACGGCTGATCATTTCAATCGCGCCGTCAAGAAGGTCAGCGACAGCTGGGACACCGCCAAGCTCGTGCTACAGGAGGATCGCAAGTTCGCAGCCCGCATCACCTACGATCCGGGCAAGCCTGATCTGTTCATTGATGAGTCGTCTGAGTGTAAGGTCTACAACACCTACCGTCCCACGCACATCAAGCCCCTGAAGGGTCCTGTTACGATCTGGAAGGACTTCATGCGCTACCTTGTGCCTGATGAGGAGGAGGCCGACCAGCTTATGCGTTGGTGCGCTACGCTCATCGCTCGACCGGACTTGAGGATGAGGTATGCTGTGCTGCTGATCTCTGAGAAGACAGGCGTTGGCAAGACGACGCTGATCAACTCTATCCTCGCTCCTCTTGTTGGGAAGATGAACGTCAGCTACCCCAACGAGCGTCGCATTGGTAGCGAGTTCAACGATTGGGTGGGAGCGAAGCGCTTGGCCTACATCGCTGAGATTTACCAAGGGCACGATTTCAAGGTGACCAACGCTCTCAAGGATGCGATCAGCGACGACAGCGTCACGATCAACGAGAAGTACAAGGCACCCTACAACGCGCCCAACTGGATCCACATCATTGCTTCTAGCAACTCGATGCGCGCGCTCAAGCTTGACCTTGAGGATCGTCGCTGGTTCATCCCGACTGTGACGGAGCAGAGGTGGCCTGACAAGAGGTTCATCGACCTTCACAAATGGCTGAAGGGAGGAGGTCTAAAGTTCATCCACCAGTGGGCGAAGGATTTTGAGGATGAGTCCGGCCTCAGCTATGTGGGGACGGAGGAACATGCGCCCATGACAACTCGCAAGAGGGAGGTCATCGATGAAGGAAAGAGTGAGTACATGCTGCTTGCTGAGTATGTGATCGAGGCGATTGCCAACTCTGACAAGCCTCTCGCGATCACGCCTGCTGATGTGTATACGAGTGTGACAACGACGCAGAACCAGCGGCGCTTCGGTCGCCTCTTTGACTCTGTGCGCGATGTACGCAAGCGTATGCTGGAGATGGGTCTTGTTGAGGTCAAGATTCAAGGCTCTGAGGCTCAGGGAAGGGTACGTGTTAGAGGGAAGCTCACGCCTATTCTCGCCAACTATGAGGGCGCGAAGCTGCTGAAGGAGGAGCCTACAAGGGAGGTATTCGCCCGCATCGACGCTTTCGGAACCGATCTGTACAAGGAAGCACTCGCTGAGGACATGTGATAGCAGTAGTCACTTGCTACACGTTTCCACAGGAACGATGCTGTGACAGACGTTCTAAGTTCTAGGGACCCCCCTACTCGTATTCGGCAACTGAATAAATCAGAGAGTATTTATCTTCCTAAGAAGTGCAGAACGGGGGGTCAGTAGAACTTAGAACTGACGGCTGCTTAACGATACAATGACAGGGCAGGCGATGTCCCTCCCCTGAGAGAGGCAAACATGACAACGACGTTTCGTGAGAGTGATGTACGCAAATGGATACGCAAGACGTGGAAGCACGGCATTCACTTCATTGAGTACGCTCAAGGTGGAGATGCCGGCAATCCTGATTGCCATCTTGTTCAGAGACGACGCCTTGTGCCGTGTGAGTTGAAGGTAGCAACGTACACGAATGGACGTTATGCGTTCAAGTTACGTCGCGCTCAATATGACTATCACAAGGAGTGCTATGACTACGGCATCCCAACGATCTTCGTTATTGGCTTCCAGCGAACGTATGTATGTGCTGCTGGGCCAAGCATCGAGTATGCCGACAAGATGGGCATCGTTGCTTCGAGTAAGTGCCGTGAGGTTACTCATCATGATGACCTCGCAGAGGCTATCGATGACGCTGTCAAGATTGCCAACCAACTCCGTCTGGTAGGATAGCGTCATGCTCAGTCGCTATATCCGAAAGGGAATAACGCCTGCCCTAGACATTGAGGCCCTAGCGGCCTCGCCTAGCGCAGGTGTTCGCTTCAGTACCAAGCCCCATGGTACGAACTTCGTTGTGTTGCCTTGGGCCTCCTATGGCCTGCTGCATGCGCGAGGAGGGGATGGGGTCGGCCTGACTGGTGGGGGGGTATGCACAAAGGTTTCCCCACATGATTGAAAAC
>Ga0213919_1000118_pt1 | contig 42188 bp, 45 predicted proteins | sample McNCre317MG_FD_161056 | JGI IMG/M metagenome (GOLD analysis project Ga0213919, IMG submission 161056) | Freshwater microbial communities from McNutts Creek, Athens, Georgia, United States - 3-17 MG | ecosystem: Environmental > Aquatic > Freshwater > Creek | place: USA: Georgia | collected...
AGGATTGGAAAAGAGATGAAACGTAGTGAAGCAATCGACAAAATAACATTGTTACTAGAAACGCAATCACGTCAAGGGACTGCATATAGATATAAAGCTTATGAGTTACTTAACTTTATTGAAGAGCAGCTTAAGATGCTGCCACCTGAGACTGATAGAACTATAGAGAAACATTTATGTACTGTTAATGAATGGGATAAAGAAGATCTTGGTTATATGAATGAAGACGAATGGGCTAGTGATGCTTATGACTACGATCCTAATGACGGAATGGAATAAAATCTAATAAACCCCTCTTTTTATTAATAGAGGGAAAAATTAGAAAGGAACATATGAAATACTTAGCTTTTTTAGCTTTTTTAATCTTATTTTATACAATAGATTCAGCTGCTTATGTTGATGTCAGTATATTTGATAAGCCCAATAATAAAATGGAAGTTGTAATTGAATACTGTGATCGTATGTTTAGTCAAATGGCTAATAGAAATGATGACCCTGAAACCATTAAGTGCAGTATCTTAAAGAACATGAAAACTTATTATAACGCAGGACTACTTAAATGTGACGTTCCTGTGTGCAGGAGGTAATATGGTAAAAAAAATGAGTAAAAGTGCCATTAAAAAATTGATATCAAAACGTGACAAGTTAATAAAAGAATTAGATAAAATAGAAAGTCAAATTTATATTTTAGATGATAAAATTGCCTATGGGATTAGTGCTCTTTATCCTGAAAATCATGAGTTTAGGCAGATCAGACGGCATTATGAACGTAGCGTTAATTTTAGTGGATATGAGGATTAATTATGGCAACTTGGGGTAAAAAGACAGTTATAGTTGGGGAATATGAGCCTAAGTCTACCTTTTATTATGATTACAATACAACAGTCGATGCTTATTACTTTAGATATACAGGACAAGAAGATCATGGTTTAGGCTATGAGCCTTTTGACATTCAAACTAGAATGGGCCAAGAACAGGGTGAAGTAATGCTGGAAGCTTTAGTTAATCACATTCTAGCATTCGACTATAGTGGAGACGAGAGTGCTTTTATTGAAAGATTTATTAAGAACAATAGATTTAAAAAAGCTCAAATAAAAGAATAATTATGTTTTATATCTGTTTATAACCCATAATGAGACATATTTTTAGATATAAAAAATAATTGTTTACTTTAATTAGTTCATTTGATAGTATTATTACATATCAAGGAGTTAATATGAATAAATTAGACGCTGAAGAGATGTTAAGTTACCACGATAGTTATAATAACGAATCTGTTACTTTTATTATCACTGAAGGTATCTATAAAGACTACTTACTTGAGTGTCATTATAATATAGAATGGGATGATGATTGTGCTGTTACCTCCCCCTCTACAATGTATTTAGTTGATTTACATGACAATAGTAAAGAAGTTACAAAAGATCCTTATTTTAGCTCACAAGGTATATGGTTCAGATGTGACCAATACGTTAATCAAGAAAAAGCTTATGAAGATAAATTAGGTGCAATGGCTGATGCTGCTTACGATAGAATGGATAACTAATATGATTTTAGAAGAAACAATTATAAATGCTATAAAATTCTTTGGTCCTTTAAATAAAAGAGACTTAATGCAAAAACTTGAACTAAGGGGCTTACAGATAGAACTTAGAGATTTGGATGATGCTTTAAGGGTATTAAATAAACAAGTACAATTAGATAAATCCACTATGTTAATTAAACTTAAGAGGTAAATATGTCTGTATATAAAGAAAAAGTCGAAGAAATTAAGAATTATGTAAAAAAAGCAAAGCAACAAGTTGCAGATTTAGAATTACTCCAGTCTTTGCTTGGTCTTGATAGAAATATGGAGTTTCAACTAGATATGGCTAAAGATGCTGTTCGTCGTGGTGAAGCTATGCTTAATAATATAGGAGAAGACTTATGAAAAGTAAAGTAACCGTATTATTTCATGAACAAAGTAATTTTATGGCTATAGCTGATCTAACTGGTGGAGGCTTACCTTTGCTTACCATACTTGATGATGAATTTACTGGTATAAACCCATATTACAGTTACCCCTACCGATATCTTTTAGAACATTATGGATTTGTAGAAATAGGTGAATTATAGTATGGACACTTTTATAATTATAGCGTATACTCTGGCAATTGGATCTGTTTTAGGGTATGCAGCACAATTAACTAATGAAAAGCCTAAAAGCTTTAGTCCGTTTATTAATCCTACACTAAAGCATACTAAGCCAGTGGTTAATCCATTAACTTTACCAAGGAAATACAATGAAAAAAGATAAATCTTGGGAAAAAGAATGGCAAGATATGCCAGAATTTGTACAAGAAAAACAAAAGCCACATGCACAGATTATTGTAAGATTTGAAAATGAAGAAGACTTACAAGAATTTGCTACATTGATTGGGCAAAAATTAACTAACAAAACTAAAAGTATCTGGCATCCACAGCTTGTTAGAGGCATAAATGCTGGAAAAAGGTACGTAGATGAATCCTAATTTTCCTATTTATATAGTTAGTAAGGGACGTTGGCAATCTAGGCTTACAAGTAAAGCTTTAGAGGGTATGAATGTTCCTTATAGTATAGTAATAGAAGAGCAGGAATATGATCAATACGCAGCTGTTATTAATCCTAAAAAGATACTGATACTTCCTAAAAAGTATTTAGAGGAATATGATACTTTTGATAATTTAGGATTTCAGAGATCAAAGGGCCCTGGGGCTGCGAGAAACTTCTGTTGGGATCATTCCATCGAGAATGGTCATAAATGGCATTGGGTTATGGATGATAACTTAGATGCTTTTCATCGTTTAAATAGGAATATGAAGTTAGAATCCGACACTGGAACTATTTTTAAATGTGCAGAAGATTTTGTACTAAGATATGAAAATATTGCAATTTCAGGATTAAACTATTATTCTTTTTGTAAGACTACTGATTGTGTTCCACCATTTACATTAAATACAAGAATTTATTCCTGTTTACTCATAAGAAACGATATCCCCTATAGATGGAGGGGTAGATACAATGAAGATACTGACTTAAGCTTAAGAGTATTAAAAGATGGCTGGTGTACTTTACAGTTTAATGCTTTCTTATGTGGTAAAGTGACTACGCAGCGCATGGCTGGTGGTAATACAGCTGATTTTTACGCTAAAGAAGGTACTATGAATAAGTCACAGATGCTTGCAGACATGCACCCTGATGTAGCTTCAGTTGTATGGAGATTTAACAGATGGCATCATCATGTAGACTATAGTTCCTTTAAGAAGAATAATATATTAAAGAAAAAAGAAGGCTTAGTTATTCCTAAAGGTGTTAATAACTACGGTTTAATTATTAAGAAGGTAAAATGAAAAACAAACAAGTAATCGACGATTTTGTAAATTCTTGGGGCAAGCCTATTGATGTTGGTAGCTTTGATGAGTTACCTAAAGATGCAGGCGATAGGGCAAAATTTGCTTATATTAATAATAAATTGAGTTATGTGTGGAACCCACTTGATAAAATTTGGTATAAATATAGTATACCAGTAGTGAAAACACAATATCAACTTTCTGAAGAAAATGAAAAACTTACAAAGTTCCTTAAGAAAGTAGCTGACTCAGACAGCTTGCATGCATCTGAAGCTCAAGAGCTATTAAAGGAGATGAATGAAAACATCAGAATTAACTTATGAACAATCTATGAGAGGCCGTAGAGAGGCCACGAACCTTAATAAAAGGTATGGGCTCCCTAATCAGATCCCCTTCTTACAGTTCAATACGATGCATGATGTATGGCAGGATGCTGATTTCGGTATTGGTTTATACTTCCAAACTATGATTTATCAAAACTGGGAATTTGTATTTACTGATGAATGGTATTCAGCTATTGATAAGCCTGCTGTTAAAAAGCGGATAAATAATAGTTTCAAAATGTTAAAAGTTATGTTATCTTTAGGTAAGAATATGTATTACGTAGATATTAGGCTTTGGAGGTTAAAAAATGACACTTAAAGAAGCAATTAAAAGCGGTAATCCATTTTTTAGAGTTAATGCTCCTAAGCAAAAATACGATCCTAAATTAGTTGGATTTAAAGAGGTTACATTTGACACTGAGCAGGTATTAGCAGATGACTGGACAACAATAGAACCTTCTGTTACTATGACTGAATCTCAATTTTTAAAAGCAGGGGTTGAAGCTGTTAAGTGTGTTTATAATAAGAATACTATGAGTACAGGTCATATAGATCCGCTTGATATAGTAAAAGAGATGAGAAATTTATTATTTGAAATGGAGGTTTCAAAATGAAGAACAAGAATAGAATTATTCTATATAGAAAGTACGATGAGCAAGTTGTACGTGTAGAGATCCCTGCAGATTCTACAATTAGTGAGGTTTTAGAAGCCGTAGGGGATTTCATGCGTGGATGTGGATATCACTTTGATGGCGATATAGAAGTTGTTAATTATGACTATAGCAGGTCTGAAGAGAAGTTGTCTAGTGACTTTATGGATGACCTAAAGGACGTTGAATAGCATGAAAAAGAAATCAATATTAAATCAAAAAATGAGCTTCCCAAAAGCTTTGTATTATTTACATAAGTACGATGGTAAAATTGAAGCTGAGAGTGCTGGTACGCACTATAAACAAACATTGAAGAGTATCAGGTATTGGATTGGTAAAGACATTACAAACTATGACCATATGATGAATATTATGTGGTATTTAAGAAGGAAGTAACATGAAAGAAGTTAAATTAGAACATTTCCATATGAAATTAGATTCTGATAATGGATTAATGATAATATCTGTCCATTCTTTAGATAAAGATATTAAAATGAGGCCACTTGTAACTATGAATCTGGAAGACGCTGTAGAATTTACTGATGCATTGAATTTTTTACTTAAAAGAAAATAAAAACTAAAAAGGAGTACATATGTACAAATCAGAATTAATTTCATTATATAATGAAATAGAAGAAATGAAAGAAACTCTTATTGATAAGGCTGCTAAGTTTTACTGTGTAGACAGAAGTACGGTCATCTCCAGTCCAGCCCTATTAAGTCTTGACTCGCTTAATAATTTTCAAGATAAAATTAAAGAAGATATAGCTGATATTGAATTAGGTATTGTTTAAGAAAATAAAAACTAAAGGCAGGTTTGATGAAACCTAAAAATTCATGAGGCTTAATGGAAAGAGGTGCATACTCGCTATTAAGCTCAATAGAATGAAACATCTATTTACTGTTAGCCTATAGTTCTTAAGAGAACGCATGTAGTTTAATTGGGTAGAATCTATTTATTTTAAAGGGCGAGTCTATTATACGAGTCTGGATAGAGATGTGAGTTCGAGTCTCACCATGCGCTTAAGTTTAAAAAAGTCGATAAAACAGTACTATGAGTATAGTTATATAGAAAAAAGTAAACCGAGATAAGAGGTTTAATTAGAGCTATGGTGCGGAACTGGTACGATAAGAGCTTTAATTAGAGCTATTATAACGAGCAAGTTTGATAGATAGAACTAGTGATTTTACTAGATGTATCTAGTGTTAAGGTAAGAACCTTAAATCTGTATTATTCTTTAAACTTCCATTAAGTTTACATTTTAAGGTTGAATAATTTAAGTTATTTTTTAAAGCTGCTTCTTTTATACATGAATAAACAGTATTAGTTATAATATTGATAACTTTTTTAGATTGATAGTTATTTTCACCAGAATGTGCAAATTTTCCTTGAGAATTTATCCTGTCTAATGTACAGATAGCCTGTTGTTTCCATAAACAAAGTTCTTCTTCGGTGATTATATTACCGTATTTAACTAAAAAGTCTTTACAGATACCGCCTTTTTTAGCGGCTCCAGAAACTCGAGTTGTGCTTGTATTTATATAGCCAGCTGCATCTGTTATATTATTAAAACATTTCAGGTCTGAAGTGTTTATATTAAGTATCATGATTGGTTTCCATCTTGACTTTACTTGTATACCTAGTCTAGATTCAGAGATTTTTTTACAAGTTTCTGCTGACCTTGGCCCTGTCTTTTTTCCTTTATTAGGTCCAGATCTGCCCTTAAGAGCTATAGAAAGTTTAACTCTTGTTTCTAAACTTACAACCCTGCCAGTCATTTTAATTTTCATAATCTGCTTAGTACGTTCTGTGTAAGTAGTGAAATGTCCGCCTGCAGTTTTATTATATCCATATAACTCATTATTTGATTTTAAATTAGATATCCAGTATATTTCACGTTCATTTAATACTTTTCTATCATTACTGTCAATATGTTCTATAATTTCAAAAGTAAAACAATTTTCTCCGTATTTATTCCATGCACGTTGCAAGTGTAAATTTTTATGACAATTATTTTGCAGTTCGCTTTTATGCCTAATCAGCCTTTTTTTAGGCTGTTTCCTTGTTGTTTGACCGACATAAACTTTTTTATTCACTAAGTTAGTTATTAGGTATATATACATCATATTTTAAATCATACTTTCCATCCCATAATTCAGGGTGGGGAGGAGGCTCTGCTATTGGTATAAATATTCTTTTTTTAGAAGCTGGTGGATTTATAGAAAAATGAACCCAGCCTTTAGTGTACCTAAAATCTTCAAACCAAAATCCAATACTTTTCATTAGTTCTAAATTACTAAGTATCCAGTTACGAAGATCCCCGTTTGGATCAGAGATGTCCACACACGCACCAGCTAGATGTCCACTTTTTGGTGCCTTTGGATTAATTCTCATTTGATCTGCCACTGAGCGATAACCAGAGGTAACAGTCATAGGTTTATTCCATGCTGCTCTAACTTTGTTGATCTTCTCTAATAATATTTTAAGATTAGCTTGATGTTCAGCAGGTAAGGTAGAGATATCTAAGTTACCGATTATTTCCTTCATCGCTATCATCTGGATCCCCTATTTGTAAGTTAATTAAATCGTCATCAATATTAGAATATTTATGCCACTCTTTAGCTTCTTCTTTGATTTTAGCATAAACAGGATTTGGATTAAGTAGATTGTACCCATCTTTATCTTCGCAGTAAGCACAATTAGGACAGCGTTTCCACCCTGCCAGCGTTTGATGATCTAATAAATATGCCATGCAATAAGGACAGGGTTTAGACATTATAGGCTACTTAATTATAGTATTCTTCAACTACAATAAGACCATTGCCACCAGCTCCGCCAGTTCGACCGCCTGTACCAGCTCCACCACCAGCTCCGCCAGCACCGACAGAATAAGAATAAGTTGCATTGGGGTTGCTATAGATAACTTCTAAGTATGCTCCAGCTCCACCGCCACCGCCACCTTGTTGAGCACTAGTATTGTCGGTTCCAGCTCCACCGCCACCGCCACCAGGAGCTATTGCAGCAGATCCACCGCCACCAGGACCTCCATTGGCTCCAGCTCCGCCATAAAAACCATTACCACCGTCGCCACCATGTTGTTGTGTTCCATTAGCAGTTGTTGGATTAACAGCTGAAGGTCGGCCTCGCTCACCTGGAATAGAAACTAAAACGGTTCCACCAGAACCTGAATTTAATCCACCAGTTCCACCAAATAAACGTACAGTTCCAGTGCCATTTCCAGCAATACGTGCATCAAAAGTTGTTGCGCTTCCTGATCCACCTGTAGTGCCATCAGCAGTTCCTGATCCACCACCACCGCCACCAGGACCGATCATTCTAACCTTAATTGAAGTACATCCAGCTGGCCTAGTATAAGTACCTGAGCCAGATGTAAATGTCTGAACTGTCATACTAGGTATATATAATTTAGTTTTAGCCATTGTATTTCCTTAATTGATTAAACGTGCTTTTCTTCAAGAGCTAAGATATCTTCTTTAGACAGTTGCATTCCCATGAATAATTTACGCTCTGCAGCAGTCCATTTAGTCATAGCTGAAGTAGTCATAGCTTCTTTAGCTGCATTAATGATAGCTTTAACTTGATCATTTGATCTATAATTAACAACTTCAGGTGCATCTTCATTCATTTCATTCCATTTATTAGCAATAGCATCTTTTACAGATTGCTCTGGCTCTTCAGAGAAATGTAATTCAAGTTTACTATTTGCTGAAATACCTATACATTTATCTGTTTGAGTTTTAATCCAATCATTTAAAAGCTCTAAGTCTACGCTAAATTCTTTCCATTGTAATTCTATATTGTACATTTTATCTCCTATTATATTTCTCTTACTTTTAAAACTCGTTCAGTACCTATTGCAGTAGCCGTACTTGCTCCATTGCCTGAAGCCCAGTAAACATCTATTTTATGTACTCCAGCGGGAACAGGGGCTATAGCTGAATTACTTAAAGTAGAAAAAGCATTTGCTGCGTTATCAACTTTAGTTTGAGCCCCTACTGGCAATCCATTAACATAAATTCTACATATTACGTCATTATTAAGAACACTCATAGTAACCGTTGAGTGAAATGCTATATCTAAATCTCCAGTATTAGTAGCTAAAGTGATAGTCATATCAGGCATAGGAATTAATGCTGTAGAAGTTGTTGTAGGCGCTGAAGTTACACCTACAGCTTGAGCACTATTCTTTTTAGTTGATAATGCGGCTTTTACAGGGGTAAATTTTCTACTATCAGCTATAGCATTACTACCAATACTTAAAGTATTTTGTAAATCATAATAAGTATTTAACTTATATGAATGAAGTGGAGTAATTACAGCTAATCCCATAAATCTTAATGCAGATCCAGAAGCTTTAGTTAAAGTTATTTTGTGAGTAGCTAAGCTTAATCCAGTAATTTGTAATTTACCGCCCTGACCGACAGTATTAACAGACCATAAACTACTTGCAGGAGTCCATGTTGGAGTATTTGAACCTACAACAGTTGCAGCGCCAGTATAGAAAGCTCCATCAATTTTTACTGTATAAGTAGCAGCAGCTCCAGAATCTCTAGCAAATAACTCAAATCCTGTACCAAAGAATGTGTACTCTAAAAGATCACCATTAGTAGTAGTAGAGATATCAGTATAAAAAGGTTCTACAGCCCCAACAGTAGTAGCATCAAAAGTACCTACATAAACCATTTCTCTAGAAGCAGCTTTAGCTAAAACCCCTTTAGAGTAAGATAAATGATCATTTGTAGTTGTAGCTGTATAAGTAGCCATAACATTATAATCAGATAATTCAATAGCAGCAGCTGGTACTGTAGGTTTTTTAGGTTGATAAACTATATATTTAATAATACCAAAATTATTAGTATCATTTCTTGTAAGTCTTACAGTATGAGTTCCATAAGGAAGACCAGATACTATTTTCTGAAGAGTTCCATCAGTTTTCCAAGTAATAGCACCTTGAGAAACTGAATCTACAAAAACTGTTATATTGGCTCCAGTACCACCTGCATTAGCAGTAAGAATATCTAAACCTGTACCTACAAAAGTTAAAGTCATATGATTTGTAGTACCACTTATACTAAAAGCATCAACTCCACCTATAGCAGAAATTACTCCACTACTAGTAGTTAATGTAGTAGTACCGTCATCTAAAGTAAAACCAGCTGCTCTAGCAACAGAAACCATTTGAGAAAAGTCATCTTGATTGGCATAAGTAGCATTCCATCTACTAGCACCGAATTCTCTAGGATAATAAGTTCTAACTACTTCTTCATTAGTATGAGATGCACTTGATAAGTAGGCTGGAGAAGCATCAACAGCTTTAAAAGCCTGCCCTATACTTCCATCAGCATTTAAATAAGAAACAACTCTTCCACCATTAGTACCAGTTACTGCTGCATTATAAGCTAAAACATTTTGAATAGAGGCAGAATATTTCTGACCTTTTTTATAAGCATCCCCTTGATTAATTTTTAAAGAAGAGGATTCATTAAGAACTTCAAAGCCATGAAAATTAAAAGCTCCAACAGTAGATTGTGTTGCATAAGTTATCTTAACGGTATGAACTCCTAAAGTAAGACCCGAAACTGCATTTACAAATACATTTGTTGCATAATTTCTATTTTGAAGAATATTACTGTTAGTAGTTCCTTGAGTGATAGTATTAAGAGTAGCTCCACCATTATCCGTAACTGTAAAAGTATAAGTTTGACCAGCTGCAGCTTGAATTAACGCTATATTTAATCCTGTACCATAAAAAGTAATCTCAACGGAATCACTAAGGTTTATTACAGCTGCAGGTCCATTTGCAGATACGTTATTTGAAATGTTACCAATAAGTCTTATTTGATTATGAATATCATTAACTGTTCCATAAACAGTCTCACCATTAGGACCAAATTCATTTTGAATTTGATAAACATTTTGTATAGGAATTCTTTCAATACCCATTCTAGGCTTAAGGTCTAATCTAAGATCAGGCATAGAACTTCTATTAGTAATAGTTGAATGGAATAATCCAGTGCCAGGAGATCCAGTTGTAGCAGTAGCTGTCATTTGAGGCAGAGTAACATAGCCTTGGAAAGAATCGTCTAAAGCGTTATATAAATTAGTGAAACGAGTGTCTACTCCAAACTCGTTCTCTTTCTTTAAGCCTAATTTCCAAGCTTGGATATTTAATCCAGCAGGGATAGCAGCAGTTAAAGTTACTTGAGAAGAAAAACCTAAAGAGTCGATAGAAGTAAATGTAAAGTCATAAGCAGAGCCTACAGATAAAACTTTACCGTCAACCATTAACATTAAAGAATCGGCTGCGTTTACAGTGTCTATAGCAAAACTTAAATTAATAACAGTTTGACTAGCTGTAGATTCTACAGGAGCCATCTTTTGAAGGACTGGTTGACGAGGTTGCACCGGGTAATCAGCATTTGTGTACTGTTTAATATTTGTTTTGGGATTTAGAACAGTTGTTTTTGACATTTTTATCCTCGTTTAAAATCTATATATATCATACGTTTAACTAACTTACAACCTAGAATCTGCCACAAAATGAAGTGTAGTGGCGTTTGTAGCTGTAACTGCATTTGTAGCGGTAGTAACTTGAATAGTAGTAAATCCAGTAGTTTCAATAGACCCTGCAGCTATAGTTCCGCCAACATCATTTCCTACTGAAGAATTTCGTATATTATTAGCAGCTCCAGTTCCAGTGCTGTAAACAGTAACCGCTGGCTGAGTACGTTTAACAACTTTAAAACTATTAGCATAATAAAAAGTATTGCTACTACCTGCCCCAACAGCATTACCAATGTTACCGATAGATCCATTACCTGTAACACTACCTGGAGCAGTTTCTACTGCATAAGTTTTCTCATAATATCTTTGGCAAGCTAAAAGTTCTTGCCCAACGTCCTTACCATGTCTTTGAAAGCCTTTTGGGCCTACACCTAAAGAACCTTCAACTAATGAAAGTAAAGATACTTGTAGAGTAGCGGCATTTGTATTAAGAATATTTAAAGCTCCTGATGGAGCATAGAACTCACCAGCTTGCCAAGCGTTTAATGTAGCTGTTTGGAAAGACGTTCCTACGGAAGGTGCTACAGATATTACAAAACCAACAGAAGTATCAAACGCATATCCAGAGACGCCTTCTGCTTCAAGAGTAAGGGTAATTGTTTTAAATTCCCAAGTATTAGCTGCATTGATAGCAACAGTAGTTACGTAGCTACGAGTAAAAGCAGCATTATTAAAAGCTATTGGTAGATTGCCAATTAAAGAAGATTTAACCCAAATTCCAAAAGTTACAGTTCTGTTTGCGAGTTTTGCATAGTCAGAACCTTCCATTCTGTAAGTTATAGGGGAAGACCTGTCTGTTGTAGCGTAAGTTGTTGCCGCTGTACTTGTAACTAATAAACTATAAGGCGCTTTAAATCCAGATTGAGCTGCTGTTGGAACATCAGTAGAGCGTACTAAAGTATAAGCCTTATTCGTTGCTCCAGCATTAGAAAAACCTAACATATCCGAAGAATATCCGTTAGCTGCAGCGGTGCTGATAGTGGTTGTCGTTCCAACTTTTTCTTGCCAAAAATCTAATGCACCATTTATAATGTTGTTTTTAATTTCAGATGGAATATGCACACTTAAAATTTTAGACATGTTATATTACCTCTTCTACAACTAAAGTTCTACGAGTTGACAATAAAGATACAGTTCCACCAGAAACAGCCCACATAACATCTACTTTGTGAACCCCTGCTGGTAAAGAAACTCTAAACATATCTGATATAGTTGACTCTTGTGTTGACGTAGCACGTTGATCTGATTTTTGACGACCTACGTTTTCACCATTAACAAATAATAAAAAGTTAACCGTTACTCCTGCTGGAATACTTGATGAAATGCCGTAATACATCTCTAAATCACCGCCATTAGTTCTAATTGTAGCTGTTAAATCAGGCACAGGAACGAAACTTGTAACAGAAGAAGTGGGAGTATTTACGACACCACTTACGGTTACGCTATTTTTCTTAAAGTAAGTTAACTCTTTAATAGCTGAAAGCTTTCTAGTATCGGCTATACCTTGAGAACCTACGCTTAAAGTGTTTTGATAATCATTATAAATATTAGATCTAGCAGAGTGAGCTGGAGTGATAATATCAAAAGCTTGATGGAAAAACTGAGCAGAGCCAGAAGATCTAGCTATTCTAACTGTATGCCAACCTAAAGCTAACCCTGTGATACTGATAGCTCCTCCTACAGAAGTTGCATTAGTTACAAGAGTTCCTGTAGAAGCTGTCCATGAAGAAACGCAAGCACCAACAAAACTACTATTAGTAGTATAAGCTGATAAATTTTGAGGGGCAGCTGCCGAAGGGTTAGCTGCATCAGTAATGGTCATTTGCCATGTATTTGTAGCTGCTCCATTAGTGAATCTCCAGTCAAAACCTGTACCAAAGAATGTGTATTGAACCCAGTCGGCGGTAGCTGTTGCAGGAGCGGTCACATTAATTCCACCTACATCTGTAGTTGGAGCAGATGGGACCCAAGCACCTTTGTATATCATTTCTCTAGTGTTTAATTTTCTTAAAATCCCACGACTCGTATCAGTAATACCAGCTGAAGTTAAAAAAGAATAAGAGGCTAATAAATTGTAATCAGCTAATTCAATAGCTCCTGAAGGAATACTAGGTTTTTTAGGTTGATAAACGATAAATTTAGTAATACCTAAAGCTTGATTTACGTTGCCAGTTCTTAAAAATCTTATAGTATGAGTTCCATAAGGAAGACCTGAAACAATTCTAGTAGTTCTTTGTGTAGTAGAAGCTGTTGTAGATAAGTTACCTACTGCAGCGCCATCAATTACTACGTTGTAAACATCTAAAGTTCCACTAGCAGCATCTTTTTGAACTATATCTAAGCCAGTTCCGACAAATGTAAAATTTACTTGAGCTGAAGTTCCACCTAAAGTTAAGGTTTCAGGACTACCCTGAGATCCTGCACTGATAGAAGATAATACAGCGTGTAAATTTGTAGTGCCATCATCCAACAAGAAAGCTCTATTATCATTGGTAGTTGTTAATGAACTAAAATCATCAGCAGCTTGACCTGCATTAGTAGCATTTCTACTAGCACCGAATTCTCTAGGGTAGTAAATTCTTAATATCTCTTCATTTTGATGATTAGCAGTTCCACCAGAATAACCAGTACCAGCAAAACTCAAGGCACTTGCACTTGCGTCTCCAGGCTGTAAAGCCTTACCGAAAGTACCATCAGATTTAAGATAACTAATAACTCTTCCACCTCTAGTAGCATCAAGAGTTCCAGAATCAAATCCAGAATTATAAGCAGGGGATTGCTGAGAGTTTAATACTAATTTTTTACCATTAACATAAGCTGTACCTGGATTTACTACTAAAATAGAAGACTCATTAAGTACTTCTAAGCCGTAAACTGACCATGAAATACCTGAAGGAGTATTAGTCATTTGAATTCTTATAGTATGTAATCCTAGTGCAAGATTTTTAGCAGCTGGAACTACCTGATTAACACTTAGATTTCTAGCACTAATTACAGAGGCAGTATTTGCATCAGGCCAAATATCTGCAGAAACTTGAGATCCGTCCACAAAACAAGCTAAAGCTGGTTTAGTTGCTCCAGCTGAAAAGTTTCCTAATAAATTTAATCCAGTACCATAAAAAACTATTTCAACAAAAGAACCAGATAAGTTTCCAGCATCAACGTAAGCACCGTTATTAGCAGAAGTAAATGTACCCCATGAGGCACCTACAAATCTTACTTGATTTAAAGGATCTGTCACTAACTTAAATACAGGTTCACCGTTAGGACCAACTTCTTCGTTAGTCTGCATTAAAGCTTGAGTTGTAATTCTATTAATACCAAAGCGCACACCAAGGTCTGCAGTTAAATCTACAATAGAAGCTCTGCCACTTATTGTACTATGAAAAGTACCAGCAACAGGAGTTCCGATAGTAGAAGTAGCAGTTAGTAAACTTGAATTTTTTACAAAAGACTGCGTAGCTTCACCAATAGACTCTTGAATTTGATTAATAAAAGTGCCATTAGTCTCACTGTTATCAATAACAGCTAAATTTTGACTAACTTCTATTGATAAACTAAGAGAAGAATAGTCTTGATCTAATTCAATAGTATTCTGATTGATCTCTAAATAAGAAGCATCAGGAGTTATTGTAGAATCTACAAATCTAGGAACTTTTTGTCCATTCAAGAATACTTCTAAAGATCCATTCGTTGTACCTGCATTAACAGCTACAGGATAAGTCCAAGACATTTGAATTCTAGTTTTACCAGAAACAGAGGAGATTGAAGCAATATTAATCTCTGTACCAGCTCCGTTAGTTAATCCATAAGCTTGATTTTGTAATAAACCATCTTGATAAGTAATATCACGATGGAAGAAAGTTTTGTATTTTAAAATATTAACTGAACCAGTACCACTTGTAGCATTAGCAAAGAATCTTAAATATAAGTTAGTGCTAGAAGTAGGTAAGTTAGTAAGAGTTAAGGTGTCAGATAAGTTTGTAGGTCTTACAGTTTTACTAGTAAAGTTAGTACCATCAGAAGAAGCTGAGTAAGCTATAACAGGGGTAGTATTGGCATCAAAGATAACATCCCCTGATGTAGTTGTATCTTCATAAGTAACTAAGATTTGATTAATATTTGTACTAAAAGCTGTTGATGGAGCTATTCCAGTTCCAGCATAGTTATTAATGTCTTTAGAGTAAACAGCTTGAGAAATAGTAACCTGTCCAGCTAATGTAGGGGCTACTGAAAAAGCATCTACAGTAAAACTAGCTTGAGACGCTACAGCTGTAATACGTCTAACTTCATTATTATAGATAGCTAAATCACCGATTTTAACAGTAAAAGAAGCACTAGCAGAAATGTTTAAGTTAGTTGTAGTAGTTCCAGCAGCTACAGTTTTAGCTGCGTCATAAGATACACGAATGTATTGATTTAATATACTATATAAAGTAGGATCAGTTTTATTAGCTGAATAATCAACTGAAGCATTAGTATCAGAAGTTAATTCACTGAATAACTCAGTAAAACTAGCTTTAAAAGTTAAAGCATTTAAATCATCCCCTGTACCGCTTCCAGTACCAGTGGATCCACCAGAACCAAGTCTGAAAGATTGACCTTCATTATAAACAGTACCATCTCTGAAATATAAACGCTTAATACCGTCAGCACTGTCCATACGTTTAGCGATCAAGAAAACTTCTTGATTAGCTGAAGTAACAGCAGGTAAAGTAGCAGACGCAGCGGTAACTGTAGCAGTTCCAGCAGTTCTATTAACTACTGCATAAATCATATCACCAGAAGAAGCAATGCTTCTAGTAGTAGCAGTTAAGTCTATAATCTGAGGGGATCCACCAGCAACTCTTGAATTTAAATGTAATTTTAGAGCTTGTGTAAATTGTACAGAAGTACCTAAGAAAGTTATAATACCACCGTCAATAAGGTTGACGTTTCTATCTTCATAGAGTTTAGCTAATTCATCATTAATTTTAGGGAAAACCGAATCAAGAGTATCATTAGCTGCAGAACCGATCATTCCTGTTGCTGTAACTAATTTTGTCTGTCTTGAGTCAAATCTATTAACTGTCATTTGTTATTCCTTTATGGAAGTCTGTCTATCCTGAATCGAACTTGCTCGTTAGCTAGTAAATCAAAAGTAAAAGCTATTTGAGTAGAGCTAGAAGAGACATAATCATCCCCTATCTTACATCTTTGGCCGTTTAAATAAATTTCTAATTCTTCACTGACATAAGTTTGTCCACCAGGTAATGCTATATTAGTTCCAGTAGTAAGTCCACCGCCTGGAACCACATACACTTGATCATAAATAGTAAGTGAAGAAGCTTCATCGAAACTTCTAGGCACTCCATTTGATAAGCGTAAAAATCTACCCATTAATTAACACCCATTACTTGTGTACTAACATCAATAGTAGTTGTAGATTGTACAATACCAAGTCTTACTACTGCATTATTTACAGTAGAAGGAGGAGTTATACTGAATGCACCAGAGCTTGTTAAGTAAACTGCTTTACCGATATCAGTAGAAGAGAAAGTTGTATCTGAAGAACCTAAAGTATGAGTTCCTAATGAGATCACAGTGATGTTATTACCAGCAGTTACTGCACTTGTAGATAATGCGATTCCGATAATGTAAAATTTATCAGTAGTCGTCGCATCTTGATCCGCTTTATATACGCGTCCAGCAGTCTCACCGTTTACAGCCCAACGAACTAAGAAAGAAGTATTAGCAGCAAAAGATTCCCCTGCTACTAAAGTTCTTCTCATTAAAGGAGCACTTTGAACTGCAGCAGCAGAACCTGAACCACCTGTAATAGTTGATTGATCGTAAGCAGTTGTTTTAACTCTTAATGCATTTGAATTAATCTCTATTGAAGTGCCATCGGTTTGAACTGCAATTTTAGTTCCACCGCCACCAGTTATAGCTCCACCAGCATTAAATGATGTAGAAACAATTTTGTTCTCATCTACTGAATTAGAAGCAAGTTTAGCTAAAGTAACGCCAGAGTCTTTGATTCTTAAAGCATTAGCATTTAATTCTAAAGTTGAACCGTCTGGATTAGTTGCAATACCACTAGCATTTTTAACTATACCACCAGCTGCATCAAGCTTAGCACCTAATTGATTAGAACCATCTATTTGTAAACTTGGATTAGTAGCTTCTAATTTAACTCTTAATTGACCAGCAGCATTACCAGCATTAGTTGATTCTAAACCTGAAGTGGTAGCTAAATCTACTGATACTACGTTACCAGTAATAGTGACCATGTCACCACCAGTAAAGCTAGAAGCATCATTAAAATAAACAAAAGTAATAGCGTCAGTACCTAAAGTGGTAACAGATCCTTGTTGAACCCAGCCTTGACCAGCTTGAGTACCTTCTTGGATAAATGTATAAGCGCCATTTACTTCATCAATAGGAGATAAAGAGTCAAAGTCAGTAGCTCTTGTTGGAGCGCCTGAAGCATTAACGGTATAGATACCATTTTGTGAAGCAGTAGCTTGATTCTTAATTAAGATACGATTGCCAGTAGCAAGAGTAACACCGTCAATAACGCTACCATTAGCAAAAGAAGTAGCTAAAGTTCCAGCTACAAGAGTAGCTGCTCTAACAGCTTGTTTAGGTTTTAAACCTTGAGAGGCAGCATCGACGTAAGCTTTTGTCGCAGCATCTTGTGCAGATGTAGGATCAGCTACATTAGTAAGCTTAAAACTTCCCATAGACTGAGCAGCAGAAAAAGCTCTAGTACCATCAACTTTAATATATTGAGTATGCGGATCACCAGTTGTTAATCCAGATAAGTTATTATGAGCAACAAAGTTAGCATCAAAGTTAATATTTAAACTTTCATCGCCAGATGGATTTACTACTGATTTTTGTAAAGCTGCAGATCCATTTGCTCCTACCGTACTTGATACAGAAAGAGTTCCGTTTAAGTAAGCTTTAGTTGTATCTGAAGCCGTAACCTTAACTTGACCATCGCCAACAGTTGCTAAAGCTGAGTCAATACCTGATAAGTGTGCTTGAACATCTGCAGTTCCAGCAGTATAATTAGTAGGAGTACCACTAACACCAATTTGCTTAGCACCAGACGAACCGCCTGTAGTAGAAGCTAATTGAGTGATAGTTTTATATCTACCATCATGAGTATGAGCATTAGTTCCAGTAGAAAAATCAGTACCGTTTTGTAAATTAACCAAATTATCTAAGATAGTCTTAGTTAATTCAGTATTAGTAACTCCACCAACTTTAATTGATGAAACTACTATCGTATTTGTGGTTAAATCTACGTTTCTTGTATAGCCGTTAATTAAACGTGCTAAAATTGAAATATCAGCCATGAATTTACCTATCTAATGAGGATGAAATATTAAAGATAATGAGCATTATCTATCAGAAAGGAATATTAAGTTTTTACTTTAAATTATTGATTTTGTTTAGGTTTTTCTAACTCTGTAAACTTAAGATCTACGTCAACTGAGTAGCCATATTTCTCTAGCTTTTTACGAGCTTTATTCATAGCTTTATTCATGATATCAGCTACTTCTGTACCTAATTGTTCTGCCATTTTAGCACGTTCTGACATAGACATATCGTACCAATTGAATTTTTGCTTAGCCATTATAATTGTCCTAAAAACTGTATGTTAAGTAAAACGTCTTTAAGAGATGGATTTGATTCGTTTTCGATAACCACACCTAAACGTATAATAAAGTCACCTTCAGTAAATCCACCTACGCCAATAGAAGGTTTACTGTTTGTAACTCCACCACTCTTAGATACATATATAACAGATCCAACAGCAAAACTCAACCCTGAATCAGAAATAAGGCCAGAAGTTACTACTTCCCCCACATCTCCATCATTAACAGAAGTTCTTGTTACTCCTGCAAATGAATCAACATCTGTTTCAATAGAAGGGTCTATTGTTTCCATACCAATAGATGTAATTTTTACAGGAATACATTTAGCTAAGGTTGTGCCAGTAGAATTACCAGCCTGTTTAGCTGTAGATTTAGAGCTTAAAGGATTGGAAGCATTAGGAGAATATCCCATTATACTTGCCACCACTTACTTACACCATCAGAAACAAGTGTGTAAGAAACCATTGGAGTGCTTGTTGTAGCAGTTAATGCGTTGTCTATAGTTTCAGAGCCATTACCGTCAACAGTCATCGCAAATGCACCTGTACCAATATTTTTAATATAATAAGGTTTAGTTCTTGTACTTGCAGCTGGTAATGTAATAGTTACATTACCGCCTGTTGTATTAACTAAGATAACATCATCATTTGTAGCATCAGCAGTATAATTAGCTGTTTTAGTAGTGACATTTAAATTACCACCAAGACCTGATAAGAATACAGCTCTTGTTTGTCTTCTATAACCACCAGCTGAGTTATCATAGATAAGAACTTTATCAGCATTATCGGCAGTAACAGAAGAAGTTAATGTATTGAAATCGTCATCAGGGGCTCCAGTACCTGAACCAGGGCCACCGACTCCACCAATTCTAAAAGTAAGAACATCATCAATAGCTAAATCTTGATTAATAACAATTTGATTACTAGCAGATAAAGCAGCACCAACTTCAGTCCATCCAAGTCCAATATTAAAAGGGGACTCAGTTAACTGAAGCATTTGACCATTTAAGTAAACTTGTAAATAGCCCTTACCAACTATATAGCTCTGAACTATATCGCCATTTCTTGAATGTAATGGTAAAGTTATTGTAGTTCCAGCAGATACAGGACCGACGATTTGATTATCATTAACTCCGCCACCAGTCATGTTTAATGAAAAATATAAATCTTCAGTAGGTTGTGGTACTACACTTGTAATAAGTCCACCAAGAGCAGAACCTCCAGAGTAATTACTAGGAGTTGTTCCATAAAAAAGAACAGCTTTACCGAAGCCAGTAGTAACGCCCACCATATAAACAGCTATATAGTATACAGTAGCATTAGATAATGCAGCTGGACTGCTAAATGTAAATGCTACATCTGCTGGAGAAGTTACCGTGAGAGAAGTCATTGCAACTGGATCAGATACCGCTAATGGACTTCCAAAAGGAGTAGAGTTAGGTACTTGAGCATACACTGCAGCATAAAGATTACCGTCAGTATGAGGGGTAGCACTTCTGGTCAATTTAAAGGTTATATTAAGTAAATTTCCAGCGTTAGGAGTCGTAAAAGATTGTCCATAATAGTCGTCACTAGAAAAATTACTAGTAAGATTATGGAGTGAAGATCCGAATAATGATTGACTAACATTAACACTACCGCTTGCAACTACAACCAGAGGCTCATCATATGCAGGCTTATCTAATGTAGTGAATACATCATTAACATCCCCTGCTAATGCAGAAATAGCTTCTGTTAAATTATTAGCAGAAGTAAATGTATAAGGAGCTAATCCGTTAGGAACAATAGTATAAGGAGGAGTTGTGTCAGTTTCATTAACTGCACCGATGAATTGTAAAATATTCAAATTAGTTTCGTCATCAATTTGAACTGATTCACCCTGCTCTAATTCACCAGGACCAGCACCACCTCTTAAATATAATTTAGGAGTTGCAGAAATACTTCCGCCACCTGCCGCAGTAGGACCAACATCTGCACCAGGATTATAAATAGTAAATTCGGTGCCAGAGATATCAGTCGTAATGATATCAAAGAATCCATCAAAAGAAGGGTCGCTTGCACCTGTGATAGTGATAGCTTGACCGCTAACTAATCCGTGACTAGTTGTACACTTAACAGTAGAGATATTAGAAGTTCTTTGTAATCCAGAAAATCCTATTGTATTAACCGTTAAAGCAGAAAATGCATTATCATCACGTTTAGCAAACCAATAAGTATTAGAACTTACAGGGATAGCAGTAGGACTAGCTGACTGCATTGTATATGAGCCAGCAGTTCGTAAAGCTTTACCTGTAGCAGTAGGGCCTGTATAATTAGATGATAAGATTAATGTAGATCCAGAAAGATTATTTACGTTAGCCCATGTACTAAAGTTATGAGCCTCAAATTTAATCCAGTCACCTGCAGAGATACCACTAATATTTGCAGTAGCAGTTACAGTGTTACTTCCATTAACAAATGAAAACGTATTAGAAGGTTGAAAGTCTTGATTACGAATTAAATCAATGTAAGCTACTTCACCGTCAGCTAATGTAACATTGCCAGCATTAACTGTTAAAGTAAGATTACCAAAGATAGATTTAATATAAACGTCTGAAGTCCATGTAAATAAACCAGGAGTCACATCACTGTGAACGTATTTACCACGACCAGTAACAACAGAAGCAGCTGTATCCCAATAAAGATCAGATATGTTAGCAGAGGGAATGAGCGTGGATCCAGCAGAATACCAATAAGCAGAACCTTTGACCGCTTTGATTTCGGTCATGACTGCATCCATCCAGTCTTTCCATGTCTTCAGTTCCCAATCGCCACCTGCATAAGGAGATGGCCCACCAGAACTAGACAATGTTAATGGATTTTCAGTAGCTTGAGAATAAGCCCAATTATAACTTGCATTAGCTGACGCTCCACCTTTACCAAGGCGAAACATGTTATTTTTAGGATTATCTATTTTAATTACATTATTAGAAGCATCAGTGGTTATGATGGCAACAGGGGAATTAGAATCGAAACCACTTGTATTAATTACAAATTGATAGTTAAGAACTAAACCCAATGGAACTGTTTTAGTAAATTCTACTCCAGCATCGACATCCCAAAAAGCAACTAAGTCATTAGTAGAAGAATCAGTAGCTCTTGTAAATTTTACAGATACATAGTTAATAGCGTTAGCGGTAAAAGAACCAGTAACTTTAGCATTAGCAGAGTTTAATGTTTCATTTGCTGTGCCAGATGGTACTCTAAGAAAAGATCCATCAGCTTCAGAAGGCATCCAAATTGTAGCTTGATCTACAATTATTTGTAGGTTAGAAGCATTGCCATTTATAGCTGCCCCTGCATTGTTAACATCAAAACCTCTTAAAATATAAGGAGTTGACTCACCTACAAAAGCTTGTAGTAATGATTTAAAATCAAATAATACACTAGAATCAAAAGCTCTCAAATGCGGAACATCAATACGCATATTTGATAAAAGATTTGACGACTGTTTAACCGACATTTGAAACCTCTACGTATTTAAATATAAACCCTTTTGTATGGCTTCTTTTCCCAACTAATACTTTATAAACATTAGATGCTTGCAATCCGTGAACTTTTGCGGCGTTTTTAATACTTGGATAATAGACCCCATACTGATCAACAATAGTTTTTTTATTTATTGCAGGTTTTCCATACATACCATTATTAGCTCCACGATTTGCTAAGCTTATCTTTAGTTTAGTATATTCAGATCTCGGATTTCTTATTTGACCTTTTTGAATTAAACTTATTTTTAATCTAGACTCTTCAGACATTTTATGTGGCAATTTGTTATTTGATTTTTTAGTAGCATTTCTTTTGGCAATTATTTCAGGAGCCTGCTTTTCTCCATATTTACCACCTAAGCCGCCTTCTCTTAGGTTAGTTAACTTACATCCTATAGCTTTAAAGTAATTTATATAAAATATTTCTAAATCTTGTAATTCTATATAACTAGAACACTCGTCTATTACCATAATTTCTGGCTGTAAATTTTCTTTTACAAGACTTTTAATCCAGCAATACACATAAGTATTAGATTTATTGTACGTAGACGGATTTAAATGAGTCTTAGGACGTTTAAGACCAGTAGAACTCATTCCAATATATCTTAATTCTTTAGTTCTAGGATCAATTAGACCATATATAATAAATTTCATATAACTCTTTTATTTTAGATAAATTACGAGAAAGGAGGGGTTCCTGCTAATATTAAGTTTATGAGATAAATTATTGATATTATTAAGCATTATCCACCAGATTTTTGGCTGATTTCAGTAGATAAAAAGGTTCCAATGAATGAAGCTGTTATAGTTGTGACAGCCCTTGCACTTACTTGCATACTATCAGAATTAAACATAACCTTATCTATTTTAGCTATAGTTATACCAGTTTTACGATCAACAAGTTCTATTACGCAATACTTTTGATTGAAATAATCAGCTAAAGTAGATGCATTAACCACTTGTAATCCATCAAATCCACCAGTCTCTCTAGTTCTAAGTCCATTAATAGAACCCCTAACCATATAAGGACCAGTAATAGCAAGTTCTTGAGGTACAGCGATATCAATACCATATATAGGCTTAATCCCCTGATCTCTTTGATAATTGATAGACGTACCAACACCAATAACTTTACCGTTTACTAATAATCTAATAGCTGCACCTGTAATAATACTATTTTGACTCATTCATATCCTTAACTTGCTTGCGAATCTCTTTCTTATTGTCCATTCGCTCTTTACCCTTTAAAGCTCTTTTCCATTTACCAAAAGGTTTGATATCTAGGAATTGATAAAGTTTCTGAAAAGCTTTCTTATAGGGCTTCATTACGTTTGATCCTCTGCATAAATAGCTTCAACTGAATTCAGACCAGGGCCTTTAGGGTAGACAACTATTATATTTAGAAACACACCAGCGGCTACTAATTTATTAGCTAAACTTTCAGCTTCAACTCTACCTTTGATAGTTCCAGTTAAATATGTAGGATAATCACTTCCGTCAACTGTTGGAGTATAAGGTTTAACGCTTCTAACCAAAGTAACATCTGCATTAACGTGAGTCTTTTTAAATGTATAAGATGCATCAAGTAATAAAGTATTATTAGATGGACGACCTAAATATCTAATTGGACCTTCTTGATTTGAAGTTCCATAATCTAATACGACAAAGCCAATTTCATCAGGGAATGCAGTAGTAGGGGAAGTGGCTGATATAACAGTATATACTTGACCTGCATTTATAGCTTGACTAGCTGTAACAGCCTCTTTGCTTATAGAAAAACCAGATTTAGGATTAAATAAATAAGATCCTGCAAAAGATTTATTTGCACTATTTACATGAGCATGCCATCCACCGATCAGCTCACGTTTAACTATCTTAGTAGTAGCAGGTAAATAGATAACAACTTCATAAGGATTTACTTCATATAATGTAGCAAATCTAGTTAAGTCATTTAATGTATTACGTTTAGGAGCAAATACTCTTAAATCATCAACATTGGCTAATACAACAACTCCACCAGTTTGAACTATCGGATTATTAACTTCAAAATAACCTGAACTAACAACATCAGGAACTACTTTGGTAATAACAAAAGAACCTGATTGTTCATATGGGAATGGAGTATATTTAAGATTTACGTAATCACCTACGTCTATGTTCTGTAGCCCTGGGTCGGCTCCACCAGACCATGTATATCTTACAGATCCACCTTCAACAGTTACAGTAAACTGAGTTCCAGCTATTTGAGTAGTAGGTTTAAGTGTAGGAAATCTAAAGATATTCTGAGCAGATCCACCAACTACAGATATAGCTGATTTTGGACCTTTAGTTCCAGAATATAATTGAAGATATGTTTTACCAGCTGCAGCATCTAAGTAATCTGTAGCGTATAAAGTGTAACCACCCTTAACAGCTTCTCTTGATATAATAGAAGCAATTTCAATGGCTGATGCTGTTGCAATATTTTCAAAGTCACTTGTTTTAAATTCAACTCTTAATGGGATATCTTTACCATCTTGTTTAATGTAGATATCCATACCATCAGTTAGTACATAAGTTTCTTCACTACTAGCCAATACGTTTGCTTTAACTGCGTCTTCACCGTAAAACAACTCTAGTACTTCTAAGAATATATTGGAAACTAACTGATTGTTTGTTGTAGATATGGCTAGATTTCTAAATGAATCATCATCAATCCCCACACCAGGCGGTCTAATAACTCCCATAGATGCAAGTAATTTATCTAAGAATCTCTTTTCGGCAGTAGCAACAAAAAGATTGTCTTTCATCGCTAAAATGTTTTGTTCGTTAAACTCATCCCCTACTGCTAATGATTCAAGTAAAGCATTAGTAAACTTACCTTTGATGGCTTTATTTAATAAAGCCCTAAGTCTTTGAAATGTTGTAGGATTATCTGCCATCTTCTTTTATTCCATACTTTTTAGTTAAACGATAAAATCTTTGAAGTCTTTGTTGTTGTCCAAACTTTTTATTAATATTATGGTCATGACTGTGAGCCTTATCATAATTACTATCAACGGCAGTTGAAACCAATCCAAAGAAATCTGCTAAAGTTCTGTTTTGATTATAAGTATTAACTTTGCTAAGTTTACGATTAAGATGATTCTTAGTATTATATTGATTTGTAATAGTAAGTTTATTAAAGTTCTTTTTCATTTTTTATATGACCTATTACTACCAGTTTTATGTATTAAATGAGAAGCTCTATTTAGTTTAGTATCTTTACATACATTAACCATATGATCTTGTTTATTAAGCTGAAAACCCCAGCCTAGAACAGTACCATCAGCCCAATCATGGCCGCCATAGTTTTCTATTTGCTCATAAAAAGCATTTTCTTCATATAAAGCTGCATATGTTTTAATCTTAACGTCCATATAGCCTCTTATTAAGAAACTTTTGACATTTACTAATTCTAGAACCTCTATTGTTTAAATAGAGCCATTCAGAAGCAGTCTCACTTAATTCGCTGAATCCATGATTAACTCTGTAAGTTTTCATACCTTGAGCTTTAGGGTCTACCAGTCTTTGACCTTGATTATAACCAGTCATATGTTGATGGAATATTTTAATCTTCAAAGGTCACTGCCTTATTCAATAAATGCCAAGAATTATAACCATTAACTAAGTGTTCTTGATAATTAACCCAAGAATCTTTAGTACTAAAGTCCCATTCTTTTCTAGATAGGTTACATTCAACTAATCCTGCTTGATTGTCAGATATACGATGATGTATTTTATCTGCAGGAGTTGGAGTAGTTATCTTACGTGGTTTTTTCATGTTTACCTTAAGTTGCTTGCGATACGATAATATCAGTGTCTATATTAAAGATCAATGGCTTCTCATCAGGTTGACTTATGATTTGATCATTGCTTGCATTATAAGTAGGGGATGAAATAGCTACAGCTTGAACTCCATCAATTGATTGAGCAGAAACAACTATCTCTGAAAATATTACAGATCTACCAACACCAACAGAATTAACATAAGCAGCTACAGAAGATTGAACTCTTGACTTAACTACGTTAAATGGAGTACCAGTTCTATTTCTAATAACAATAGATAACTGAATACGTTTTGGTAATGCTGCATCTGGAATAATATATGAACCAGCTGCCGCCACCCCAGGGTAGGTGATAGGATCAGAAGACTTACCTCTGATCTTTTGACCAACAGCTGAAATTAATCCACCATAATATTTGTAAGAGTCTTCACCTGTATTAACATCAGTACTAAAACCTAATTTAGATACTGCACTTATACTAGTACCAGCTGAAGGGGTAATCTTGGAAGGTAGTTCAATTCCCTCAAGGACAACGTCTGTATTGTTAATATTAGCTGGACTTAAGCCTATGTTAGCAATCTTGCCATACATATTAAATGGAGTTTCTTCGATAACTCTTACATTATTAAAATCAGATCCTAATGTAACTCCAGTAACATCTTGACCTAAAGAACAAGCAATAACTAATTCGTTTTCATTAGCGGTTAAACTACTAACAACAAAAGAACCCATATGTGATTCATATGGAGAGACGGCATCGAGTACAGATGAGCCTACAGAGAATACATCCCCTGCTCTTACTGAATCATAGTCATATATAGTTATATTAGCATTTGAAGATAGAGTGACATCTTCTTCAATAGCATTTGGATTTTCAAAGTAAATAGTAGTATTACTATAAACTCCAACGATAGAATATTCACCACGATTAGCTACATTAAAGTCTGTACCCAATACAACTCTATCAGTTTTTCTTACTTTTTTAAATATATTACCAGTAGCAGCTCCAGAAACTACATTACTTAATGAATCTTGTCTAAATTGTAATTGAGTGGTTGATGTTGCTGTTGCCCTATAAATCCCATCAAAAGATGAATTAGAACAATTATTTACAGTAATTTCCATTGATTGAGTCACAGGAATACCATGGGAAACACTAGTTGTAATTGTAGATACTCCAGAAGTTCTCGCTACATTTGATATATTTAAAGACTCTGTAAACTTAGGTTGGGTCCCAGTTCCAGTCCAACTTAAAGCTATAAACTTACCTTGCTTTTCTAATCTTACTTTTGTAGTCGAATCAGCTCTGTGATATTTCTTAGTCCAAAAGTAACCATTTTGATATACGTTTGAAGAATCACTATTAGTTAAAGTTATAGTAGATTGATCAACTACTGGAGCTGTAGTGTCCCAATCCATTTGAGTGGTCGCTTTGAACTTAGTATCTCTTGCAATAGTATCGGTATTAGCTACCTTTACCCATTGACCAGCATGTAGTCCAGTAGCTGAAGCTTTAGATATCGCAAACTTAATATAGTCTGTATTGACTACGGCAGCAGAGTCAACAACGGCACCGTTAGTTGAGTTACCAGATCCACCAGTTACAAATACTTTACCGCTTGAACCGAATAAAGTGCTGTATATTTGTAAAGATTTAGCATCTTCTGATAAGGAGATATTGCCTAAAGACGAAAGTCCAGTTACTGCAAACTTATTAAAGAATCTATTTAATTGTTCAGATCTTGTAGGAATTAAATAGAACTCTTCATTTAATAAATCAGCTGCAAATATAGTTAAAGGTACTTTTAATGTAAACTGATTAACAGGAGTGATTGTAGTACCTATGTTAGAAGAGCTTACCCAGTTTTCACCGTCTATTAAAGAAAGAGAAACATCTGATCCAGAACTATCATCTAGCGTAGAACTGTTTATTATACCAGCACCAGTTTCCATTTGTGCTATTGTGATATATTCAGAAGCTTCTGCATTACCGTTAATATAGGTTTCAACTAGGCTCGCTGTATTTGATACGTCATCTAATGGAAAGAACTTTAACGAACTAACTGTATTTAAAGTCTTATTGTTTTCTGCTAAAGCAGAACCGTAATTATAAACTTCAAAATAATTATTAGTTATAGCTATAATCTTAAATATACCAGTATTACCTGAATTAAATGTGCTTGCACTTGAAATATTTACAATATCGCCAACTACAATAGCAGCTGTTAAGAAATTAGGAGCTGTACCGAAGCTATTCCATGTATAACGATAAATAGAAGCAGGATGGGCAGTTACATCGAATTGAGTAGTAGCATCCCATGTTCCACCAGTACGTAAAGCACCTGAAGCAAGAATAATCTTGAATTCTGTTACATCATTAACTGTAACTGCATGACTTACAGCTGATGATTCGGTTTGAGGATAATAAATACCTACATTAGTTTTGTTACCAGTAGGTCCATAACTAGCAGATCTTACCATCATTTTATTATTTGCATTAGCTGGATCAAATATCTGTCTAGCTTTTAAATGAACTTTAAAATCTTTAAAGTCAAAGTTGTTTCCAAATCCTGAAGGAAAGTTAGCTGTAGGACTAAAGTCTGTATCATAAGCAATTAATGTAGATGCATTAGGAGAAGAGTATACTTTAGCTTTTCTACCCATTTTAATATTAAATGTTTTATTAACAGTATCATTATCTAATATCACAACCATATTATCTAAAGCATTAAAATTAAAAGGTACACTTAAATAATATCTATCATCAGCGATTATTTCATGTAACTTAGCAGAGCTTCTCAGTAAAAGATTGGTTCCATTAACGCTTATAGTATCAGCAGAAAGCTTCCTATTTGAAGATATATTAACTCCATAAGGATTAAGGAAAGAGATTTTATTATTTTGATTATATCCAAAAGCTAAGATACTTTGTAAGGTTTGAACGGTATCATAAGGACTAGATCCGTCTCCTACAGTAAACTTATCATGATAAAATTCAGTAAAAGTAAGGTCTGATTGGCTATCATTAAACGCTGTATGGCTTATTTCTGAACTATCATAAGTTCCTACTGTAAAACCTAAAGTAGATGCGTTAATGTTTTGAGCAGCTAAATATATACTGCCAGATGCATTGTCAAAAGATAAAGTAGATATGCGTATTTTCTTACCACTAACAACTTCAGCCGTTAACCCCTGTAATGTTTTAATAGTGTTGGCAAGTGCCGTAAGTGTTTGTAATCCAACAGGTAAATTAACTGACTGAACCTCTCCATTTGGAGAATTAATGAAAGTAAAATCATTAGCGCCAGTTAAAGCTATTGGCCCTTCAGGAGTTGCTATTGTATTGGCCACTTCAAACCATGTACCAGCTCCGTCAACTGCACTAACCCTAAAAGACCCTATGTTGCCTGGATTTAAAGCAGCATCGTCTGTAATAACTACAAGATCATCTTTTTGTACACCTGAGATAACTCCAGATACAGAAAATGTATATCTACCTATTCCAGCAGAAGGATTAGTAATAGTTACTGTAACTGAACTAGATAACGAAACATTTCTTTTCTGAGCAGCTGCATCAACTATAACGTATAATTTAGGGATAGGGTATGATCCTAATGTAACAGAACCAGAAGAAAAAATAGATGAGTCAATAAATCCGCGAGTAAACTTAGAACCTGCAGTAAACACATCATCAGCTACGGCTGGACTAGCTAATTGAATTTGACCAGTAGATTGATTCAATGCGTAATCAGACGTTAGTCCAGTTACAGCCTGTTGTTCAAACATATTGTCACCAATAGATAATGAATTAGCGACATTATCTGTCGTGATTTCTAAACGAGCTGAGCTATTAGCTCCTTTATTAGAAACCATTTTAAGCTTATTACCTTCAACAGTTACGGTAACCCCTGCAAGTTTATTGTTTAATACAGAAGCCCATGAAGCTAATGAATTATCTTTGTTTACTGTAGCGTATCCATAAGGAACAAAGTCTACGTTGTTTATAGTAATAGCTTGAGTTCCTGTTTGGTCTACTTTAACCTTAAGAGTTGACCCATCTGTAATAGAATTGTTCCATACATTTTGTGCATTAGAATATATAGTAGGAGTAATACCATCTTTGTATAAAAGATTGTCATTCTTATAAAGTCTTAATGTATACGTAATGTTTTTAGCAAATCCAAAATAATCATTAGCATCTACACCTGAACTTGGAGTTGACACTTGAATATCTTCAGAACTAAAAGCTTTTGCAAATATTACAAACTGCTTACTATTATTATAAGCTCTGGCACTAAAAGTAAGATTAGGATTATTATTAATAGAATTAACTACTTCAAATGTATCAGCTGAACCATCAGTAGCAAAATCAGCGGTTGCAAACATATGTTCACTTAACAATCCACCAATTTTAACAGACAGAGTCATTCCGCCTGTAACAGCAAAAGGAGCTTCTAAACTACAAACAATACTCGCTTTAGTTAGATCTTCTTTTTGAAGCTGCAAGAATTTTTCGCCACCATTAGCATCATCAATGATCTGTTCAAATCCTTGACCGCTAAATATAGGCTGATAGCCAGTAGAGTCGTCTATGAATAGAATTGAGGGTTCAGTTCTACTAGCAGGTTTTCTTATTTCAGCTGAAGTAACTGTTTTATTGTCATCAGTTGATTGAACTCCGATAGAAGCTTGGATGATAGCAAGATCAGTACCTTTAACTCTAGATTGTTCAGTCTTTTTAATTAGTTCACGATAATCAGCGTCAGCCATAATATCACGACCAGAAACAAAAGCTAATGGATTGATAGCTGCAGCATTAGGGAAAGGCTCGCTTGTAAATTCTACAATAGACTGAGAAGATACGTTACCAGCTGTACCAATTTTAGTACAGATAACTGGAACGTCTTTTATCTCTACTTCACCGTCAAGTAAAGTAACAGAATTAATAGTTCTAAAAGTGACAGACTCAGAAGTTAAAGTAGATTTAGTTTGAACAGAAGACCCAGCAGGGATAACTCTATTGCCACCTTGAGCTAGAACGACCGCTTCCCCTGTATTATGATTTTTAGTGGTAGGAGAAGATAACGCTAATTGATAATAAGAACCTAATGAAGTAATAGATGTATAACTAATTGGACCTTCAAGATTATTAGTTCCACGACCGATATATATAGATCCAGCTGCAGGTAAATTAGCAGCATCAGCTATGTTTAATGTAACAGATCCAGCTGGAGGAGCTGCAGTACCTTGGTACACTTTAGTTGCTATTTTAATCAATGATTTCTGATAGATAGTGATAACACCGTTAGATTCTCTAGCTTGAGTTCTTGAAACACCTTTACTAAAACCGATTCTGTCTAAGTCGGCATTTGTAGCTCTGTCTATATCAACAGAAGCAAGGGCTGACATTATGTCACCTTGAATTTTATAATCAGATAGAGCTGCAGCTTCAATAAGAGATCTGTTAGCTGAACCTTTGTTAATATCAGTAACACCAGACTTAAAAACATAAGTTTGGATCATAGCTTTAAGAAACTGTTGAAAACTGCGAGGTACAGGCAACGACATGATTACACTACCTTATTGCTTTTTTTAATATTATCTCTCCACCACAATGGCTGGAGATTTGTATAATGGCAAGCTTTTAAAAGCTGCTCTTTATCAGTTAAATCAAAAGAACTTAATGGAACGATATGATCTATATGCCAGCCACGATTGCCGTAGGTTTCCCAAGTCATTCCTTCTTGGAATTTGGATTCTAGATAAATTTTTAATTGTTCTACAGAGCATCCAAGGTCAGCTACTGCTGAGCCACCTTTAACTGAACCTTCAATAATTTTATGAAGCCGCCTTCTTAAATTTGTTTTAATTCTTAGTTTGGGGCAGGCTCTGCGTCTATTCATATAATTCTCTGTAAGCCTTTTTCTATTTTTCTTTTCCCATTCACGTCTTTTAGCAAGTTCACGATCTTTATTTTTAACATAATTAGCAGCTCTCACCTTATCTTGACATTTTTTGCAAGATGCAGCTCTACCAGATTTTACTTTTCTATCTCTATAAAAATCGGATAAATCTTTAATAATTTTACATTTTGTGCAAGGTTTCATAAGTCCTGTTATTGTCTATATAGATGAGATCTAGGAGGGGATAAAAGAATATTAAGTTTTACAGATAAACTATTGATTTTATTAAAGAATAAAGATATTAGTAAGTGCTAATTTTACAATTATTGTTGTACTGTAAATTCTACAGGAACTATACCTTGATTATCAGCAGCAGTTAAGAACACCTTAATACTCAAAACTCCAGGCTGCTGTTGTATCTCAATATTATCTACAGATTCAAACCTGGCATCATCAGCAAAACTATCCTTGATACCGTTGATTAAGGTATCTATAGTAAAATCAGCTTCTGAGTCTCCAACATCTTGACCAGCGCCAAAGGTAGGGTGAAGTAATAAAGATCCTGCAACAGTCTTGAGCTTAAGAGTAGCTGCTTGAATAAGGTTTTGTTTACCATAGGCTAAGTTCTGAAACCCGTCTTGAGTTACAGCTAAATCACCGTTTTGATCAAGTAGTAAATCTATTTTAGACATGGCTAACATTTCAGGAGTCTCATCAATGAAAGTAATGGGTTTAGTCTGAACACTATCTAAGTTTGATGGAGCGTCTATTGGTATATAAATAAGTTTCTGACTATTTACCGTATTCGGTAAGAAAGCTTTCATTTTAGCTTTATCTGCAGATTTATATTCACTTAAGTTATTATCCCCGTCTACTGTTATAATGAAGTTACTGTCAGTGATCTTTTGTATAGATTTAATGGTTCTTTTCTGGATTGTCTTATTGTTTGACATAATCCATATAGACTGACTGACAAATAAGTTCTTACTAGAGTTAATATTAAACTGTCTGTCATTACCGTTTGTAAGAAATTCATAATAAAAACCATCCTCATCAATGTAAGGAGACTGTAAATTATTCACAGCAGCGATTTCAATCCATCTGGTTGCATCCCCTAAGTATCTTTGAGCTAACCACTCTAAAGTAACTCTAAAAGGAAATGGGATAGAAAACTTAGAGTTTGTTTTTGTAAAATTTATACCGCCTGAAGCAGCATATCCTTGATAAAAATCTAATAATGGGTTAGCACCGCCTTGTTGTTCGCCAACAGTATGAGTCCCATAAAAATTATCAGACAGTAAAGAATATGTATTATCAATGGTATCATAAGTAGCATATAGAATATCCCAAGCAGGAGAATCAACTCCTTGAGATAAAGCCTGTGCTTCTAAAGCCGCCGACATCTGCTCAAGATCCTCTATAAATGTAACTAAACGACTGTTTGTAGTGGTAAGAAATGCATTTGCAACAGCATCTTCCATTGCAGCTTGCTGTTCTGGAGTTGTAGGGATTGCATTTACGGGTACGCTGTTAGCTACATTGTACCAAAAAGAACCCCATCCAGAACCACTGAACCATGAATTACCAGACTTCGGACCACCCTTTGGTAGATTTGGTTTCTTACCACCTGGAACATCTTTAATTGGATTTACTTCAGGTAAGGCTGCGTCTTGAGCTTCCTTGAACTGTCTTAATAAGTCAGCACCTATAAAATCAGTGATAGACTTATTGGTAGTGGAAACTATAGTTGTAATAGTAGAAGCATTGATATCGTCAGGAAAATCAGCTATATTTTTAGGTATGTCTAACGCTTCTTTTACCGTGAGAATAATATTATTCATTGGACCTATAATATTAGCATCGTAATCAGCTTTAACTCCACGGATAACATCATTAAGACTTTGGAATACAGTTCTGGATTTATTTAATCCATTTAATATCTTTTGAATTTGATTAATATTGTTACCAATAATTTGACTACTTGCTTGCGCTTTACTTCCCGACTGTTCTGGTACAGTTCCCCATGCGGTACAGCCAAATGAATAAGTTATTTCCATTGGATTAGCTGCTGATTTCTTACTAGTAAAAGCCTGTGGTGTAATTAAATAAATAACCCTATCTTTACCAGTTTCAAATCCTAATCTATACCCTCTACCATTAGCTTGAGACTTAAGATGTGCATACATTTCAAGAAAAGCACGTACCAAGTGATACTGATAATATCCAGTAAAAACTAAATCATTAGTTGGAGTTAAAGGTAGGGCAGCTTGAGCTTTAGGAAAGATACTGGCAACTGCACTTCTGACATTATCCACTGCAGCAATTGTTCCAGCAAAGATAGTTTGCATATTAGTTTTAGCTACAGTCTCTTGATTAAAAACTCCTCTATTAGTTAGTATTCCAGTAGTAGCATTAAAGTTTATATTTTTAAATACAATACCGTTATTTTCTTCCAGCACTCCACGGCTTGCAGCAGATACTTGAGAAGCAAATTGTGTAGTGATTTGAAGATCTTGAGGTGTTATAGGTAAAGTTACTGAAGTTACTTCCTTATAATTAGTAGTGCCGCCATCACCAGAAACTGTGTATAATATGAATCTATAAGGATATATAGCAGTCCAGTTTGAAGCTTGGATCTTATCTAGATCAAGACCCCGCAAAAGAATGGAATTTTTCCCATTGTTTTTATTAAACAATTCCACGATAGCTTTAGCTGAACTGTCAATACTGCCATTACTGGGTTTAGTAGAAGTTTGATTGGGGATTTTTTCACTTAATTTCTTAAGTTTTTCTGCCCCAGCGCCTTCGATTTTATTCATAAAATTATTAGCCATTTTTCACCTATAAAGTTTTAAAGACTCTTGCTATATCTGCAATAGTGTAAGTTTCAGGAACTGGAGCGTTAAGTTTAACTTGAGTTGTACCCATTAATTGGGAAATAGTTCTGGTAATTTCTGGTTGAGTTTCAGAAACTACAGTAACCGTATTCCCATTAGACAAACCTGTTGTATCTTTTACATGGATAATATCTGAGCCATCGTTGAATATAACTGCTTTAGTATTAAAGTAAGCTGCATATTCAGCTTTGATAGCTAAATTGTCATTTTTCATTTGGTCAACAGCACCCTTAGCATCGTTACTAGAATAATACCTTCTTAATGAACCAGTCATTCTATTTATACGAATATTTAACCATTTGTATCTATTGTAATATGGATTACCAGCAGAAGAAGTTGAATATGTATTGCCAGATTGAGATAGCGCATTAGAAGAAGTTCCACCTAAAGCTGTTGTTATCTGCGATAGTCTAGTAGTTATAAAAGACTGTCTTGCTGTGATTTCAGCCGATATCGGATTAATCCCAGTGTTTACATATTTACCACTAGCACCTGTATTAGATAGAGCCTGCCATGTATCTATAATTGATTTTGTATTATTTACATCAGCTAAAGCTGTAGCTAGTTGACTAACTTGAGTAGCTCTATCTTCATTATTAGTAGGAATAATAGTAATCTGAGAATCTATTTTACTTTCCCATTCAAGAACTAATGCAGGAATAATGGTAGTTAAGCTAGTTAAAATTTCTTGGTATGAGCCTGAAGTTAAAGTATTTCTTTCTGTATTGGTAAACCCAGCAACAGTATTGCTGATGCTTGATCCTGGTCCAGTGAAGCCAATTGCTGATGGAAGTATACTGCTAACATTAATATGTGCTCCATCTGGAATACTTGCTACTTTATAAATGCCACTAGCTGAACCTTGTCTTATGTAAATAGTTTGACCCGCTACAAAATTTGCAGAACTAACAACATCAAGATTCACATTTGTTACAGTACCAGCAGCAATAGTGTTATTAGGGTTTTGAGTTGTTGTACTCGCAGAAGGACTTGCCGTTATACCATTTAAAAGCCAATTAATAACTTGAGTTAGTCCTTGGGTCGGGCTGGCCACATTTGTTAATATGTTTTGTTCATACCTAGAGTCAGCTCCAGTTGTATGGAAATAACCTTTTACTTTATTATTAGTAAAAGCTGCATCTGCAATTAAAGGAATGTTTCTTATGTAAGCTGGATCTGGATTAATTGGATAAAAAGGTTCTTGAGCTGGATTTTGACCAGCTGCAGTGACATCCCCTGCAGAGTAAGTGTCTGGGATTCCGCCATTCATCTGCCTAGCTTCATTTTCATAACCTTGGCAGATAGTATTGTAGTAGTCATAAAATTTACTATTACTAACATCAACTTGCAATAAGGCAGCCTGTTGAGTATTAAAAGAATCGGAAGATTTTTGGAAACCTTCGTTCTCCAAGTCAATTCTTAATTGACGACGAGTAATTGCGAGTCTTTCTGCTGCTGTAAATGTTATTGCCATATATTAACTTCCAATTAAAACTGTTGCGCTTCCGCTGATAATTTGTGATATAACTGGGAATCCTTTGTTGCCTGTGCCTATACATTGACTAATACCAACACCTGCCGCAGGAACAGAACCATCGCCAATTAGATTTAAAGTACCCTTTAATTGAGCAGTTCCTCCGCCAGTCATAGTCAGATTGCCACCAGCTTTTATTGTGGCATTGCCTCCAGCATTAATAGTCCAATTAGCACCAGCTTTATTAACTATATTTGCCTTAGCATCTTCATTAATATCCTTGCCAGCTTTTTCATTGATACTGCCAGACTTAGTTGATATCGAGTGATCTTTTTCTTTAATATTAATATCTTTAGACTTAGCTATAGTTTCTGAAGTTGTACCAGTAGAAGTTAGGTCTATCTTTTTATTCTTCTTATCAATAACTATAGAATCGGCACCATTACCCCATGTAGACTTTTGGTTAACCCTGTCTATTTCCCATGATTGCTTTTCATTATCTGAGATTTTAAGCTTACCGTCTTTGAATATCTGGAATATAGTACCAGCTGCTTTAGAGTCTTTCTTTTTACCGTCAACATCAATAGGACTATTAAAAGTCATAGTGTATTGACCGTCTTTATCTACTTTTACATTCATTCCATTGAATTGCCATTCATAGAATTGACCGTCATCTTTAGTTGATTTCTTAGCATAAGGATATGATAAGCCACCAACAATAATACCTCTACCGCCTGAAGCATTACCGTTTATGGCCAATAAAAGAACTTGAGCGCCTTTAGTGTAGTTAGCGCCATCTTTTTTAGTGTTAGGCTGTAGTGTATAATGTTCAAAGTTATTTACAGTGCCGAATCTATCCATAGTTTGACATCTAGAGTAGGTAACTGTAGAATTGCCACCATCGGCTCTTTCTTCAATAGTTACAACATCATACTCAATAAACTGTTTAGTTTTATTATTTGGATCTTCTGTGTAGTATATCTGAGTAACAACGCCTTTTTTTAAAGCAAAGTCCATCCTGTACACTTGACTAGCTGGAGTGCTGCCTTGTGAACTAAGTGTTGATTGTATTACCGATCCGTCTTTTTGTATTTTCACGATTCACCTATTGAATTAATAGCTTTTTGAGCTTTAGCTTTAAGTAAAGCTTTCTTTTCGTCTATTACTTTTTTAACTTTTTCATTAATAGCCGTTGCATCTGGGAACATTTGATTTTCTAATTGATCAGAATTAACTTGAGATTCGATAAAAGCATCATTTACATATAGTTCACTGTCTGAATACCCAGGTAATAGTTTATCTGGCTGATATTCCCTAACAGTTGATTGAGAAGACATATAGTCAAGTTTATTTCCATTTACATAGTATCCATGACTTAAGGCTAGTGTTGTAGTAAAGTTCTTTTTACCACTACCAGCAGCTACTTCAAAATTATGAACAATACCTTCAATATGAAACACTTTATTATCAAATTGTAAATTATCACCTATACATATAGGTTGCTGTATTCCTGCTACTGTCATAGTTCCATTCATTTTTAAATGTCCATTGATAAACCAATCGGTTATTAGCTTAGCCCAAAGATTAGTTCCTGAAGCGTCCCATCCTTTTTCACCAAGCTTAGCATCTACATCGCTTGTAGAGCTGTGGATTCTTGGACCTGATCTTAGTATATCAGCATCATCTAACCCTATATTACCTAGTACTACTTGCACCTGTTGATCTTTTTGAACATCCCCTGTGCTGATAGAATTACTATATATCTGCATAAAATTAAATCTTTCTGCATCTGAAGTTCCGATATTGTAATTCATTATTGGATATTTGTCATCTATTTTCCATCTTGGAAGAGAGCTATATTTAGTAGCTGTATTGTCTTTTAAGTCTATTTTATCAGAAGTAAATGGCATCTCTCTAAGAGTTATTGTTGGGTATATGCCGTTTTTTGATGGAATATACTTTAAAGTTGTATAAATTTCATTTAACGAAGGATTGCTATGATTAGTTAAGAGAGACCATAGTGTTATATTATTAAAATTACCTGGAGTTGTTAATGCTCCACCTTTTAACTCATCAAGATTAAATTCATTAGCTGTCCCTGTTTTTTTAATATTACTAGGAAACATCTCTTGCGGATTGTATTTCTGAATTCCCATTATTCTATGTAAAACGTCTGCATACTTAATACCAACAGACTTATCTTCTTTTTTAGTTATATTTAGATATTTTGCAAGTTGCGTAGGAATTAAAAAAGAGGCATTTGGTGTTTGAGTTAGACTAGCATCTACTTGTTTTGCCCTATCTTTAGGGCCATCTCCCATAAATACATTTAAGTAGAATCTAATGACTGATTCAGTAGTCATTCTACCGTTATTTTTTAAATCCTTAAATAAGGCTTTATATTGCTCACTTACTTGAACGAACCAACTTAAAGCACTACCTGAAGTATCAGACTGAGGGCTTAGAAGTTCATTAAAGTATATCTGAGTTTGTAATTCAGTAAATCCACCTAAAGTAACTAAATGTCTATAGGTTTGAGTTCCAGTAGAAGGATCTGTGCTTAGCATTTGTCTTACAGAAACAACTCGACCTATAAATTTTAATCCACTGTCTAAAGTATTAACACCATTTGCTTTACCTAAAACTTTATTAGAAACAGTATCGAAGGTTGTTTTGTCATTCATCAACCAGATCATTGCATGATCGCCTGGAGCTAAAGAGCTGGAGTAATTTTGATCACCAGACATAAGTACGACTTCAGCTGAATCTGTTGGACTTCCTTTATTGTTAGATATTGTAATTCTTGCAGCGTCATTAACAACAATTATTGGCTCTTTAATTGCAAGAGCCGTTCCAGCTTTATCCTTGTACTTGTCTTTAGTATAGAATAGGTCTCTATTCTTAAAAGGCATGAAACAGATGACGTAATTAGCTGTAGACTGATGGCTATCAGGAGAATTCATTGAAATATTTAATGAATTCTCTGGCTTTGCTTCAGTTTTTTGAGTAGGCTTAACCATTACTGACCACCTTTATTAGATGAAGACTGAGGAACATTTGAATCAAATTTATCACCACTTATAGTTCCAGCTGCTTTTAGCATGGCATCTCTGATTTTATCAGCAGCATCAGCAATCCCACTGATAGATTTACTGATTTCACCAGAATCAACGCTTTTCATAACCTGCTCACTTTGAGCCTGAAACACAGTTAAGATAGCTTCCATATTTTTTTCAAGATACTCTTGAGCTTTAGTGTCTTGAATATTTCCCCCAGATGCTGCCTTGCCAACCATCTGACCAGCGTCAATCCCAGTTGTATTAGCATTAATTCCACCTAAAACTTTTCCTAAGTTACCAGGTTTATTTGTTCCACCTAAAGAAATGCCAGTTATGCCAGCACTTGTTAATAATTCTTGAATTCTTGCCGCCTTATCAGCCTCACTCATATTAGCTGCATTTTCACCTGATCCTGTGAGAAACTTATCTCTATCCCCGGCAGTCATTATACCGTTCTTTTTTGACCTGTCTATTATTTCCTGCACTGAACCTGGAGCTGAAAAGGAGTTCCATGTTCCTTCTGCTTGACTTTTTTTAAGATCTTTATATAAATGAAGATCTTTTTCTTTCACTCCATATGATAGAAGCTGTTCCTTTGACAGATTATTAAGCTGAGAAGGAGATAGGTTATTTAAAGTTTGAAAAGTTAAATAGTCATTACCTGCAAGCTCTAAAAGTCCTGCTGTTTTTTTAGCTTGCATTAAAGGTGAGACACCAGAAAGAGTCCTTCCAGATGTAGCCATTGAAGTCCTAGCAGCATCAATAGCTCTAGAATCAGTTCCAACTAAATATTTATTAAAAGCTTCAGAAGCTTCTCCTGCGCCCATCTTACCTTTAAATAAATCCATTGTAGCTGCTGTTTGTTTTTGATATTCTTCTATTAGCGCAGAGTCTTCTATCCCTGATTTAACCGCTTCTTTAAATAAACGACTTAAATCATCTGATGCAGCTTTTGCTCCACCTTTATTACTTAAAGCTACTTGACTTAACATCGCTGATGTTTGATTAACGTCTTGACCAAATTCTTTAGCCATACTCGCAGCTCGCATACCCATATTGGATGCATTGTTAGTTCCGAATCCTCTAAAGTTCATAGCAACAGAAGCCATCTGGCCTTCATCTAGAATTCCAGAATCACGCATACTTCTTCTAAAATCTAAAGCTTGACGATCACCCATTTGTAATTTACGTTGATATTCATATCTTTGAGGAGCTCTTTGGGCAGCGTAATTATAATATTCAGTGTCTAAAGTAGAAGCCTTGGCTTCAGTTTCTGCAGCTGTAGTATTTTGAACTTGCTGGGCTTCTCTACCTCCACCCCTAAAATACTCAATGCCTTTGTATAAACCGTAACCACCTGCAAGTGCTGCAGTCAATGGAGCCATAGCTAAACCACCAGCTGCCATAGCTAAACCACCAGCTGCTAATCCAATACCGCCACCAATACCAGCTGCTCCCATTCCTATATCGGACCATTTATTTAAACTTGCCGATCTTTCTTGAATTTTAGCTGCTCTTTTAGGATCTGAATATAAAGTGGCTCTTTCTAGATTGCCGTTAAATACATCAAAAGCTTGCTGCTTAAATCTATCAGCTACGGTAACTCTATTTTGTATTTCTTGCATTTGATATTGTTTATACATGCCAGCAGCAGTACTTATTCCACCTAAAACTGATCCTGCTATATTTAAAGCACCAACACCAGCGGCAAATCTACCACCTAACCCGCCTGAAGCAGAGGTTAATGCATTTCTAATTCCACTGACTGGTGGAGCTGGAGTGTTACTTGCTAAAGATTCAAAAGCACTTGCTGATCTATTTAAAGTCGCCTGCCTTTGATTAATCATTTCAGCTGAAGCACCTTCACGTTTAAGTTTATCAAGGTTTTCAATCTGTCTATTAATTAAACGACCTAATCTGTCTAAATTCTTTTCAGCTTTACCAAATTGTTGATTATTAAGTTCTTTAAAATAATCAGTAACTTTTTTCATTTCGGTAGACATGCCAACGCCAGCTTTACCAAATTTTTGATTTAAAGACTCCATAGACTTAACAAATCTATCGACTTCTTTTGAATTGAAAGATTTACTCATAGATTCGGCAGCTTTTTTAACTTGATCGCTACCTTCACTCTTGAATTTTAATATGATTTGCTTGACTAGATCACTACTGCTCATTATTCATCTTCTTTATTAAATTTAATGTCACTATCGACATCTTCAGGAATATCTTTATTCAATTGTTTATATAAGTTTTGCATAGCTGACATAGCTTGTGCAGCTGCATCTTCCATACTCGGACCTTTAAGTTCTTCTTTAGGCTTTTCTTCTTGTTTTTGTGCTAATAACATCTGCTGAGCAATCCATTCATCATCAGACATAAGCTCTTGCTCTTCTTCGGCATAAGCTTCAGGGTCAAGCATAGGCTGATACTTAACTTCTAGTTTTTCTTTCATAGCTATAACGTCTTCAGGAGGCATATCAGTTAATTCGTCTTCCATAAAAACCTGAACTACATCTACTGGGTTTAAACCTCTAACTATATGTAAAGGAGTATGATATGTCTTAGAATAATACCTGCAAGCTTGTTCAACAAACCATTCAATAGTATTACAACTATAGTTATCTATAGCTATAAGCTTAATACTTTTAAGAATGTCATTATTGATTATTGCCATTTCCACTTTCTACAGTTTTATTAAGTTCTATTTTCCACTCTTCATACTTTTCGTTAACAGCTACAATTAAGTCATAAATTGGCTGAGAATCAATTAAATCACGGCCATTACGTGATTGAGTCCACCAAGCTGGGGCTTCAACGATTCTTTGATCTAATTCAGCTATTCCAGCTGCTCTTAAACTAACATCCCTATTAATGCCATTATCATCTGGTAAAAAATTCTTATAAGTACGCTCAATACGGAATCTTTCATCATGAGTTAATAGA
>Ga0213919_1000119_pt1 | contig 42171 bp, 69 predicted proteins | sample McNCre317MG_FD_161056 | JGI IMG/M metagenome (GOLD analysis project Ga0213919, IMG submission 161056) | Freshwater microbial communities from McNutts Creek, Athens, Georgia, United States - 3-17 MG | ecosystem: Environmental > Aquatic > Freshwater > Creek | place: USA: Georgia | collected...
CACGGCTCACGCGACTATGCGTATAGGGGGTAAGTATGGCTGAAACAATCGGACGAGCTGCCGCCGCAACATTCACGCTTGGGTTGAGTGAGGCGGTGCGCCCACTCATTAGTAAACCAAAGATTCAAGGGCCGTCCGTGCCGCAGCCGACCACGGCTCCCAGTACGGAGACGCAAGCGGTCCAGCAAGCCTCCTCAGAAGCCTCGGCGCGACGGAATAAGGCGCAAGGCTACCGCAGTACGATCCTCCAGAAGCTCAGTGCGACTCCCTTGAAGGACACGATTGGAGCCTAAATGCCTATCGACGGGAAATCCATTGTCAAACGGTACGACACGCTGAAGCAGAACGCGAGCACGCATTTTGCGCTCTGTGAGCAAATGGCCAAGTACGTCGCGCCTTCTCGGGTCGGCATCCTCGGTAAGCGAACTCCTGGGCAATCTCAGATGACCGGCGTGTTTGACTCCACCTCGCTGATGTCAAGCGAACTGATGGCACAGTTCATCAGCTCCTATACGATGAATCCCGCGCAACAATGGGGCGCGATGCGGATGAGGAATCCGGCGTTTCGGGATGACGATGAGATCAACGAATGGCTGGAAGAGTCACGAGATCGCATGCTTGCCGAGTTTGCGAATAGTATGTTTTACGCGGAAGCGCCTGAGTCGATGGTGGATTGGGTCGCCTTCGGGACGAACTTCCTCCTTGCCGAAGAAATGCCGTTCGGGGTGGCGCGTGTACCGAAACGCGGGTTTCGCGGGCAACGGTTTGAAGCCGTGAAAACGGGGCGGTTTGTGATTGCTGATGGGCCAGACGGATTAGTCGACACCGTGGGGCGCGAGCATGAGGTGACGGCGGACGTGATGGTGCGACGATGGGGTCTGGAGTCCATGCCTGACAATGTGACGAAGGCCATTAAGGAACCAGGCGGGGGCGATAAGCCATTTTGCGTGATCCACATGGTCTATCCGCGCTCGTTCAGTGACCGTGAGTTTGCCGCGGGGAATAAAAAATTGCCGTGGATCTCGTGCTGGGTGGAGAAAGAGAGTAAGGCGTTGCTGAGCGAGTCTGGCTATCGCACGTTCCCCGGTGCGGTCGCACGATACCAACGGACGCCAGGTGAAGTCTTTGGCCGTGGCCGTGGACATTTGGCCTTTCCTGATATCTGGAGTTTGAACGAACTCAAGCGGATGTCGCTGGAAGATTTCTCCTTCAAGGTGCGTCCGCCGGTGCTGGTGGCACATGATTCCGTGTTCGGGACGTTACGCCTCGTCCCTGGCGCGGCGACGACGATTCAAACGCATGGGCTGCCGATTGAAAGCCGCATTCGGCCATGGGAGACCGGATCGCGTCCTGAAATTACGAGCATGAAGGAAGAGGAGTTGCGGAAGTCGATCCGACAGATTTTCTTCGTCGATCAGATCTTGCAACTCATGGAAGTCAACAAGTCGGAAATGACGGCGTTTGAGTTTGCGAAGAAGCTGGAATTACTGTTCCGTTTACTCGGGCCGGTCTACGGTCGGGTCGAAAAGGAATTCCTTGGGCAAGTGTGGGACACCAGTTTTGATGCGGCTTTGAGTGGGGGGCTGTTCTCGCCTCCGCCTCAAGCGTTATTTGAGACCGACGGGGAAATTGAAACAGTGTTCGAGAATCCGATCTCTCGCTCGCAACGGGCGACCGATGTTGAGTCGATTGGCCTCGCCGTGCAAGACCTCTTGCCGCTCGGGCAGATGTTCCCGCAGATCTGGGATACCTATGACCCCGATGAAATGGTCGCTATCGTCAACCGGGCACGCGGCGTCCCGGCCAAGGCGACGCGCTCGATTCAACAGCGTGAACAGTTTAGAAATGCTCGGCACCAACAAGAGCAATCCGACCAGGCGCTTGCCCAAGCCGGACAAATTGCCGAGGCCGGGAAGAATGTCGCGCCGTTGCTGACGGCCTTACAGGGAGGCAAGCAGGGGTGAATATCGAAACTGCTGTTCTAGGAGCGATGCCGAGGATGGGCATGTCCTCCGATCATCCGCTCATGGCAGACGGTGGCGGATCAATTTACTGCTTGGCATGCAAGTCCGAGATGTGTTCCGAGAAAGGCGATCTCCGTAAAACATACAAACTCAGCACGATCGCTCAATTTAGGCTGGAGAGCAAGAAGCCATGATTGACTGGATTCTTCGCAGATTTCAACGTGAGCCGGACCAGGCCGAGATTGTCTATAATGCGTACATTTCGACGTTCAACACGCCGACCGGGCAGATCGTCTTGCAGCACCTTGTGAACAGCGTTTATGCCACCATTTGCTACAGTAAGGACCAGATTGAGCAAGCCGCGCATAACGGACGCCGCAGCGTGGTCCACGAGATCTTAGAAACCATTCACCTCAAGTCACAGGAAACCAATGGGGATACTTGATCGGCTGGCCGGCATGGATCTGAAGCAGAGTCGCCCGTCCAAAGAGCGCATCGCAACCTACGGCAAGCGTACGGACGGCAGCCCTAAAGGGGCTGGGTACTTTGGCGAGATACCAAATCCTCAAGGCGGATACTCAACAGAATTGAGCATCGGCGTTAACATTGATGGGCAAGAAATGAACATTCCAACAATGGTGCCTACCCTGTCCAAGAAAGACATCAAGGACTTATTGAAGGCCAAGAATGTTCAAGAAATCCCTGAATCGGTTGTACAAAAAGCTGTGGACCATGCCAAAAAACGAATGCGTGACGGGAAGAGTCCGTACGCGGAGCCGGATGAATTTTACCCACTGCCGAAGGAGTAATGATGAATGAAACGATTGACGGGCAAGCGCTCAGTTCACAGCCCAATCCGAGTGATTGGCGCGGGCATTTAACAGATGATCTCAGGGCCGATCCGGTTGTCTCAGGATGGGCCGAGAAGGCAAGTGAGAAAGATATTCCGTCTCTCATTAAGGGCTACGCGCACGCACAGAAGCGCATGGGCAGCGCAATCAATCTTCCCGGGAAAGATGCCAAACCGGAGGACCTTGCCGCACTACGCACCAAACTCTATGAATCAGGCGTGTTCGCGGCTCCTCCGGCTAAACCCGAAGAGTACGGCTTGACCGATCCAGGAAACTTACCGGAAGGGGTGAAGTTCTCGCCTGAGTTGGCCGGGAAGTTTGCCGCGGCCATGCACAAGCACGGCATTCCGAAGGCCGCGCTGGCGGACCTGATGCCGGTGTATCTGGAGGCGATCCAAGGGAATGCGGCCACGCTCAAGACCGATGCGGACGCCAAGGTGCAAGCGCTTCGCAAGGAGCACGGCGACAAGTTTGATGAACGGTGGGAGCTGGCGGACCGGCTGGCCAAAGACATCTTTAAGAGCGATGAGGAGCTAGCGTTTCTTGCCAAGACCGGAGCGGGTCCCTTGCTCTACGGGCCGTTGCTCCGCTTGGCCCACCTCGCCAGCCAAGATTCCAGCTATATCGAAAGTCTGAAGCCGTCAGGGGATGGGAGTGCCAATGCGGCGAGCGAGCACACGAAGATCATGACGGACCCTAAACATCCCATGCATGAAGCCTACAGGCGCAGTGATCCGAAAGTGCTGGAGTACATCGATGGCCTCTACCGAAAGCAGGTGACGGCATGACATCGACCAGTGTTGAGCCGGTTGAATTTGAGCAAGGCCTTCGGACGAACCACCCAGACTTGAAGGTGTTTACTGAGAATTTCATTAAGATGGGCATGGGCAATGAAGAAATCTGTAAGCGGGTCGGGGTCCCTGGCTCATTCGTTGACAAGATTCGGTCAAGTATGCGAAAAGGAGACGTTACGAAAAGGTAACATGTAGCGAAAAGGTAACATCATTCCGGGGAGCCTCCTTGTGAGGTCCGGTGGGAGACGCGAAAGCGTCCGAACTTGGTAGCACGTCACGCTACTAGGATGGTCCGGTAAGTACGGGCAGCCCTCCGCGACAGTCGATCTTTATCGGTATTCTCACACCGGAGGTTTCCTATGTCTGTCTTCGCAGATCAGGCGTTTAGATATAACTTTGACACCACACTCTTAACCACATTCCAGCAAGAGAAAACCATCGTCCGGGGGCTTCTCATGCCCCAGATGATTCACACTAACGTCAAGGCCGCGATTGACCATCATGAGCGGTTGGGTACTGGCATTGCGAACGATGTCGTTTCGCAGTTCGGGCAGACCCAGCTTCAAAACCTCAACCATTCCCGGCGTGCCTGTACGCTGATCTCCAGCGATTTCACCGTCGCGATCAGCGATGAAAACGTCTTGCGGAGTCTGGTCGAGTACCAGAACGGGTACACCATGACCCTCGCGGCAGGTCTCAATCGGCGTGCCGATAAGCACGTCATCGATGCGTTGATTGGCTCGGCCAGTACCGCCGCCGTAGGCACCGGAACCGGCATCATCACCTACAGCACACAGACGATGCTGGCAGGACACCAGATCGGGGCCGCCTCGGCCATGGATCTCGCTCGCATCATCAACGCGAACGAGTTATTGAGCAAAAAGGGCGTGCCGAACGACGGCAAGCGAGCGTTCCTCTACTCTCCTGGCCAGCTTCGAGACATTCTGGCGATCACCCAGGCGTCAAGCTCTGACTTCACGAAGAATCAGATTCATGACGTAGGGACGATCAACGGGGTGAGGTGGCAGGGGTTCAATTGGTACGAAATCGCAGATGTCATCCAGGACGATGCGAGCACGACGTTGCTCCGCATGCTGCCTGTTCCATCGTACCGACAGTGCATTGCGTTCCATCCGGCAGCGGTCGGGCTGTCCATCGGGAAAGAAATTCAGACGCAGATGGACCCGCGTCCTGACCTGCAATCCCGTCCGACTCAGGTCCGTGCCTCCATGATGATGGCGGCGGTTCGGGTCTGGGAAGGTGGAGTTGTGGAAGTGAGAGCCTTGGAAAACTAATAGCCTGACGGGTACCCCGTCAGTGTAAAGGGAGTGACAGTATGGCAAATCTCAACTCAGCTCAGTACGCGAACATCTATGTGAACAAGTACCTCGTCGATGCGCGGAACTTCGACGGACGCGCAGTACCGATTCCGTTCGATCATGTCGTGGGATCTGATGCGAACGGCGACACGGTGAACTTGGCCGTCATTCCGGCGAACTGCAAAGTGGTCGGACTGGACGTGGCCAACTCCGCGCTCGGCGCGGCGACGACGCTCTCGTTGGGAGACGCTGGCAGCGCGACGCGCTTTCTCGCGGCGACTGCCGTGACCTCAGCAGGCAAGAACACGGGTCTGTTGGTAGCGGGGCAGAACTACAAGCCGACAGCTGACACGATCCTGTTAGCCACCTGGGGCGGTGCCGCTCCCACGGCGGCTGGCACGATCTCTGGGGTGCTCTGGGTCATCCCGGCAGTCTAACGTCTTTCTACCTGAAGGGAGGGGGCCGACTCGTCGGCCCCCTCCTCTCATCGGAGGTCTATCATGGCAGCATTTGCAGATATGGCGGCAGCCGGGTCTCGGGCCGTCGCAAAGGTGGCGGATGGGACATGGATTAACGCCCATTCCGAACGCAAGCAAGACGGCACGATTGCGGTGCGCGTGCAGCGCAAGATGAGCCCCGCGAATCCAGACTATGGCGCGTGGGTGGAAATCACTGATGATGCGACGGTGTAAGGGAGGCACGCTATGACGAGTGCACAAATTCGGCAAGCGATGAAGATGACGATTGATTTAGCCCCGGCGATTGGCCGCGCGGCGGAAATCGTGGAGTCTGCCGAGCAAGCGGAAAGCCTCATCATGGAGGCGGATGTACGCCGGAAGGCCATTGAGGATGAGATTACGTCACTGAGAGAGTCGATTCCTGCACTGCGAGACGGCGCGGCGAAGGTGGCGACAGACCTGGAGCAAGCGAAGCAAGCGGCAGACATCGAAAAGGCGAGCCTGAACAAGCAGCTTGGGGCCATTCAAGAAAAGATTGATGCGGCGAAATCCGCCCTGGAGACAACACGCGCCGAGCATGCGGCGTTCATGCAGAGTACGGAAGCTGAGAGGATCTTGGCACAGTCGGAACTTGACGGAATTAAGCGAGACATGGAGACGGTGTTAAATAAATTACGGAACTAGGGGAGAGAGATTATGGCCGCTGGTGCATGGACCTTTCCAAACTCCGCTCGAACCGACTTACTCAACGGCACGTTTGATTTAGACACCGATACCTTCCTTATTGCGCTGTTTCTCTCGACTTCCAATATAGGCGCGGCCAGCACGACCTATGCTGGCGTGACCAACGAACACGCGAACGCGAACGGGTACACCACGGGCGGGTTTTCCTTAGGAGCGCTGACGCTGGCCGGTACGACGACGGTGACGGTCGATGATCCGGCTGACGCGGTGTGGACGGCCTCTGGCGGGTCCATCGTGGCGCGGTATGCCGTCATTTACGAATCTGCCGGGCGGGTGCTGTGCTATTGCCTGCTTGATAGTACGCCTGCCGATGTCACGGTGACTTCAGGTAATACGTTGACCATTGCCTTTAACGCAAGCGGGATATTCACCTTGGCCTAAATGGTAAGCGTCCCTTGAGGAGGAACGTTATGTCTAGACGGTATATGTGGGGTGTACTACTAGCAGTATGTCTTCCCTCTGTGTGTATGGCCACGACAGCCAGTTGGGACGCGGTAAGCGATCCTGAATTGCAAGGATACCGGCTCTATCGTGCCACGGGGTCCTGCGTCACGCCTGGCGCGTTTGCGACAGTCAATACCTATGGCACGGTGACAACTGGGATCGTAACGAATCCCACCACGAACGGGACTTACTGTCACAGATTAACAGCTTTTAATTCCGCTGGCGAATCACCCTTTTCTAATATGGTGGAGTTCAAGTATGTGGTGGTCCCTCCCCTTGCCCCTCAAAATCTCAGTGTCAGACCTTGAGGGGCCTCAAGCGGTGGCGGTGTTTGCATTGTAAGGATCATATGAACTAACGCAAGGAGAATGACATGAGTGTTGGATATTGGGAAACATTAGCAACGGTTGCGGCAGATGGGACGGCATTGACGGCGGCGGCACGGGCGAGCTTGCTCCAGGGTAGCGCAAAGGCTGGCCTCTATACGCTCCCGGCCAACAAGCTGAGGATCGGTGACGTACTCCACCTTCGTGCTTCAGGCCGTATTTCGTGCGTGGTGACGACGCCAGGGTCCATCACGTTTGACCTCTCGGCGGGTGTGGGCGGGACGGCGTTTTTCTCGTCTGCCGTCATCCCGTTGAACATCGTCGCCAAGACCAACGTGCCGTGGATCTTGGATGTTGAGATGATTGTCCGAGCCGTCGGCAACGCGGCTAATTTGTTTGGCCAGGGATTCTGGCTGTCTGAGGCCGCCCTCAACGTGGCGGTACCATCGACCGGCCCAGGCCCAGGCGGTAATACCTTGCCCTACAATACGGCTCCGGTGGTGGGTAGTAACGTCGATTTCTCGATTGCGAATATCATTGATTTCAATTTCACCCAGACCGTGGCCACAGGCAGCGTCACGTTACACAACTACTGCTTGTCGCTGAAAACCTCGACTGGATTCTAGGGGGAGGCACCATGGCTGTGAAGCGGACTGCACGACGCAAAAAGAAACCTCTCACGATTCAGCAGGCCGTCAAGCGAGCGTTTGCGGCATTGGCCAAAAAGAAACGGAGGGCGTAGATGGCGCTAAAAACGATCATCATCCCGTCGAATACCTATCAGGTTGGGACGGCCTTAATCAATTCCGCTGTCGTCCCTGGCGAGGCCGTGCAAGCGCAGATTACCTTAGATGTCTCACTCTGGACGGATCCAGCGGCACGCATGGATATTGCGCTCGAACAGTCATTAGATAATGGCTCAAGCTGGGTGCCTGGTGGAGCAACAACATGGCAACCTAGGCTAGATGGAACCTTTAGATCCAAAGGTCAAATATTAACCAGTGTAGTTGCAACCTTTCAATGGCAAGCAGGGGTCACGAATGTTCGTGGCTCTATCAGCATTTCAGGCGCGAGTGTGCCGACTAGTGGTACGGTGGTTGTAAGCTAATATGTCTCTGAGCGCAGGCGTCAGCACATTCGCAGCGGTGACTGCCACCACAACCGTCACGACTAGCGGAGTGGCGACGCAAGCCAGCGGTTCAGGGATCTACCTCGCATATTCATTTACGGCGACGTCAACATTTTCATCAATTGGAGATAATAAAGGGAATAGCTATCAACGTGTCGGTTCAGAACAAACCGATGTCGGAGGATCGTTAAAATCGGGTGTCTTTTATTGCCCAAACGCTGCGGGAGGATCTGGCCACACAGCAACATTGACCGTCACAGGTAGCGCCGGTCTCCTGTTGAGTATCGTAGAACTTAAAACAACGAATGGCGCGGGGATTCTCGTCGATCAAGCGACTCAAGGGACCGATGACACTTCAGCCTACACCTCACCCAATATCACGACCACAATAGCCAACGAAATTCTCACCGCGTACACGGGCGAGGATTCATCCTTTTCAACGGTCAATCATACTGCTGGGAACTCGTTTGTCCTGCAAGTTGAAGATACAGACACGGCGATCTGGACAGGCGCGGTAGGAACTCGCGTCGTATCGTCCACAGGGACCTATAATAGTTCCTGGACCATGACCGGAACGATCAACCACACCAACCAGCATATTGCCTCATTTAGCGAAGTGGCTGGAGGCGTCCTTCCTCCAAGTCCTGCCTTCCGCATGCGGTCTCCCAATCGTACCCCATTTAAGCGGCGAGGTATTCGGGCCAGCCCCGGTATTGTTGGTCGGGATGATACCAATACTGCCAATATCCCGGACGAGGGCCAGACTGCCAACCGCTCCAGGTTTGGGTGGAGTCCGTCACGCCGTCCGCAGATGCGCCGTGGCCGGCGTGCGAGCGCGGCGGCACCAGAGATCATAACTAGCGTTATATTGACACCCAGTACTGCAACTCTCACGCTCACAGCGTTTTCGCCCACAGTCTTGACGCCTGTGGTGGTCACGCCAGACATCGCCTCGTTGACGCTGACGGCCTTTGCGCCAACAGTCTTAACCACTGTGATGGTTATTCCGGATCTGGCAACCCTTGCCCTCACAGCATTTCCCCCAACAGTTCTCACGCCGGTCATAGTTGTTCCTGACATAGCAGCCTTGACGCTGACGGCCTTTGCGCCGTCCGTCATCGTGGGCGGTGGGGTGGTCCTTACGCCTGACCCGGCGAGTTTAATCCTAACAGCCTACCCCCCTCTTGTGAGCGGAGGAGGCACTGCTTCCATGGCCGGGGTGGTGCCCATTCGGTATGTCGTTGGAGAGACGGCGAATGTCGTGCCAGTGGAGACTGTGACCGTGTGGGAGCCTGGGGTTGTCTCTGTGCGTGAACAGGTCGGTCCGGCCAATGTCGTGCCGGTACGTGAAGCTCCAGGGGAAACTCCACGGGTCAAGGTGTTGGTGGTGTAGGAGGAGGGTATATGCAAAAGATCTATCAGATATGCGGGTTCGTTTGGTTGATGATGTTACTGGCCGGGCCAGCCTGGGCCTTTGAGCACTACGTCAACACCGTCCAAGACCAGCAAGGCAACGCCATTCCTGGGGTGCGCGTCACGGTCTACCTTGCAGGGACCACAACTCTTGCGGACCTGTTCAGTGACGACGGATTCACCATGAAGGGCAACCCGTTTACCAATGCGTCGAACGGGGTGTATGACTTTTACGCCCCCAATGGGACCTATGACCTGAATTTCTATCGCGCAGGCACGGACTTTACCTCAGCCAACGTAGCCTATACGGGGGTAGTGCTGTACGATCCAATGGGTGGCGCGGCCACGCTAGGACTCGATGGGAACTTCGACGTGGGGCCAGAGATCAACGGGGCGACGAGCGCGAACCCTGTGATTATTGGCAACGGGGTACAAAAGGTAGACATCGGAGGCGATCCCACGATAGGGGGATTCATTCGCCCGAACCCGCTCGGCGATGCGACGTTTAACTGTTGGACTGGGTTTAACTGTCTGATTGTTGACCGTGCTACAGGCGCCACGGTGCTGACGATTAACCCTGCCGCTGGAAGCAAGAATGCGACGTATCAGTATGGCGCGAACTACAAACCTTTCCTGTCATTTCCGGTTCCACTCGAACCTCGTGGGGCGGCAACCGCCGCCTCAGAAAGTCTGACAACGAACGTCCCGAAGCAGCGGTATATGACCGTGACGGACGCGAATACTGACGCGGTTGATTTCAGCTTCGTCGTCACCGCTCGCATGGCTGGCGCGACCTCGATGACGTTTCGCCTGATTGGAGTGAGTAACAATGCAGCTCCCTCTGGAAACATTGATTTTGACTGTGCGGCGTATACTTATACACCAGGGACCGATACCATTGCCGCGCACAGTACGACGGGTGAAGTGACGGCGACTCTCACCCCTGCCACGCAATATCGCCCCGTCGCGGTCACGACGGCGGCGCATACGATTAACGGAGGTCCGTTAGTGGAAGGAGATCTCGTCCTTGGTTCATGCGAGGTGGACGCCACCGCGACGACCTCGGCACAAATGACGAATTTTCGGTTGTACGACAACATCAATATCAGCCTGTCAATCAATTCATGGAGTGACTAAATGGCGCGCGCGCTAGTTCTCATTTTCGCATTTCTCCTATCTTGGACGAGTTCATCTTACGCACAACAGGTGCTCTTTCTAGCTCCGGTTGATGGAACAGGTACGGATGCGGACCCACGCATCGCGCGAGGACTGCTGACGACACCTGGCATAGGTTGTATTGATCTTCAAGCTGTGAATCGATTCATCTGTGCAGCAGACAGTTATCCAGCAGGCGTGGTCCAGCTCGCCACCATCATTGATAGGTTGAACCCAGCCCGCAAAGCAGCCATTGAAGCGGTGCTCGGCATCACGCTGACTGCCGACGACCCGATGGAGGTGATCGCTGAATTATTGATTACCCATGCCCGCACCGATGGAACACGCTGGAGGCCGTTACGGAAAGACCCTGACGGTACCTACAAGATCTACCTTGGTAGCCAAAAAACGCCGCGTTGGCGGCAAACAGCAGCGCTCTATCCCTATATTCGTGACAATGGCATGGTGGCCGATCTGTGGAACAGCACGAAGGAAACCGCGTATCTCGCCTACCATTACACCCTCGAACCTGCTGTAGCATGGGCCACGACACTTGCCACGGAAAATTTCACCGGCACAGATGGTGATCTGAATGGGCGCACGTTCGTCCACCCTTGGACGGAATTTACCGGGACAGCCTGGGCCATTGTCAGCAATCAGGCTAAGGTCACGGCTTCCACAGCCTCCAACGAAGCGCGGGCTGATGCAGCGTTGGCCTCAGTGGACCATGCTGTGCAGGCCACGTTTGTTTCGGTGTCGGGGGATCGGTGTTCATTAATTAGTCGCAAGGACAACACTGCGACTCGCACGTTTTATATGCTCACAGCAGATCCGAGTTTCGGTGGCTGGCGAATCATGAAATCCGATGCCGGGACCCGCACTATTCTTACTGGTACATCGCAAACGATCAATGCAAACGATGTCGGGCGTGTGGAACCCATTGGAAGCTCTATTTCGGGGTATGTGAATAATACCCTCACGGTAGGTCCAACGACTGACACCACAATCACCACAGGAACCTATGGCGGAATAGCGACTCATTCCAGCGGCCCCGCTGAAACCTGCATCATCGATGATTGGAGCGCGTATGATATCATTGCGACCAGCATGCTGCCGCGACGGAGGACCTATTGATGTACTGGTTGGTTCTGGGCCTACTATTTCTAGTTACTGATCCTGCATCGGCTACTCGGTATTGGGTCTCTACCACCGGGAGCGATGCGAATTCATGCGCTGCCGTGTCGGGCGACAGTGATCCAGGTGTGTACAAGTTGACTCCTGCAAGCGGTGTTGCCTGCCTCGCAACTGCTGGTGATATTTTGACGATCAGGGCGGGTAGTTACACGGGGGCGAATGCCAAAATTACGATGGCCGTCAGTGGTGCTGCCGGTAATCCTATTATTATTGAAGGCGATCCGAGCTCTGCCACAGGTTGCGCGTTAGCCCATACGTGTGGGACGATTCTGACCCCAACCAGCATCAACAGCATAATATCCGGGAGTCATGTTGTTATTCGTAAAATTGATTTCAATGGGGTCAACGCGAAAAACCTCTACATACTCCAGGTTTCGGAACCGGCGACCGATGTTCTCGTTGAAGATGTTGAGGTGCGGGATACACAAATTACCGTCGGCAGCAGTACCGCAGCGAGTTGTTTGTCCGCGACCCCATTATCCTCTTTTGTGACCTACCGTCGTGTGCACGCACACCACTGCGGCAACACGGTGGCTGTTAAGGGGCACGGTGGGTATCTTTCAGGTGATGACATCACGATTGAGTACTCATGGTTCCATCACCATGCCAATATGGGCGTGCAGATGTTCAACTCAACTGCCGTGTCCAACGGCCTCGCAGATCGGTCCATTATTCGCAACAGTCTATTCGAGGATAACGGCAGATCGGGAATTGTCATCTCTGGGCGTGATGCGATCATAGATAACAATGTAGTGAGACGTAACGCCACCAATGGCATCGATTTGTTTTACAATGCTCTTCGGTCTAAGGTTATAAATAATGTATTTTACAACAATGCCACGAACACAATCGGCCTAGGTGGTACAAACGTGGCGGTAGGCAGCCATGGCACTGCGACGGACTCGATTGTGCAGAACAATGTGATCTTCGGGACAGGTGGCGGGGTCTTTATTTTCAGCGGATTTGGCACCACCAATGTCACTATCTCGTACAACGCCTGTGCGTCCGCCACGTCATGCGGTACCACAGGCAAGGTAACGATTGCGGCATTGACTGATATTTTTGTCTCCACCAGCGATTTTCGACTAAAAGCCGGCTCGGCTGCCATTAATGCCGGGTTAGCTATTAGCGGGTTCCCTTATAATGGCTCAGCGCCAGACATCGGGGCATACGAATCCATTCCTAATCCAGCGTGTTCGATTACGACTAATAAAATTACGTGTATTTTCCCCATGAACCTCAACGTTCCAATTCAGAACTTGTCTACGACGGGGGTAACAGTTGGTTGTACCGGATCTGCATGTCCTGGGTCACTAACTGTAAGCGCTGTGTCCCGTGTTACAGCAACGGATACCCATGTCGAAATAGTTGTGGCTGGATTTGCCGGGAATGCGTGCGCAGCGGCCAATCAAAACTTGTCGTTGAACTATGACAGTGCCACAGGATCATGGTCTGATAGTGCATCTGTAGGTGGGACCACAAACCAAACGATCTTTTCGTTCACTGGGCTGGCGGTCACAAACCAATGTACCGGATCTGGACCGACTGGGTACCCGGCTGGCTATCAGCTCTACTACAAGCTCGACGAGAACACTGGCACGAACGCGAATGATGAATCTGCGAATAATCTCGACGGCACTTTGACTAATTCTCCAGCCTGGGGAGCTGGCAAAACCGGGTACGGGGTGGTTACGACATTAGGAACAACTCAGTATGTGGCAATCCCCTACGGAAATGCGGTGAACCCTTCGACCCAGAGCATGACGATTGCGTTTGGCGTGAATGTGCCCGCAGGACAGGAATCCGCGACTCGGGGAGAGTTTGGTACGAGTGTTGGGACCAACCAACGTGTCGCCATTATCGGGCAGGGTGGAACTTGGCGTCTTAGCATCCAGTCGAGTGGGGCCAGTAGCGGGGCCTCCAGTCTCGCTGTCACGAGCGGATGGAATCACTTGTGCTTGGTGCTCGACAGTGGCACGGATACCGCCACCCTCTACCTGAATGGGGTGGCTGGAACGGGGAGTGCATCGAAGGCTTATACTTCTTATACCCTAGCGAGTAATTTTAAACTTGGATTGTATGACATCAACACAGCTCCAGGTGGAACGTATGACGATCCGATTATCTATACGTCCGTGCAGTCGTGCGCGGACATTTATACGGCATTCCAGGCTGCAGCCACACCAGCAGCGGGGACGCTCACGCAGTCGGCGGTGCAACCTGAAGGGGTCTTCTATTTCAACGGCCTGCCGTGGGATCTTGGGCGCCTACAGCCTACCAATGATGTAGTCGCGAACGGAGGCATTGCCCTCGTTTTCCAGGTCACGTGCGAAAATATCACCGACTGCGATCCGACTGCCTTTAAACTCGTGTATTCCAAAAATGAACCGGCGTCGGTTGCGGCCTCATCTGGACGATTGAAGCAGGTCCCGAATGTGGCAACATCGGACGGGATCTCGATGTGGGGGGCGACGAGCGAGAATGGCCTGAATACTGGGCCAACTTCTACGCGGCTCGTCGGGAGTTGTGCCGTGACGACCGGCTCAACACAAGTGACAGCCGATCATATTCCGAGCGTTGATCTTCCGCAAAATGGGTGCGTGATGCTCCGGTATCTTATCAGGGTTGGCAATATCCCGGGTGGGTATCTAGAACTTCGCTTGTTGACGGAAGGCGGGTTGCCACTCAACGGCGGCTATGCCGATGCACGTATTAACGTGGTGAATCACCGAGGGAGCGCCTTCTAATGGCCACGCTCCAATACTGGCAAACGAAGTGTAAAGCGTGCGGAAGGATGCTGGAAAAGGAAACGTTGGCTTCGCCGTGGAAATGCTGGGGGTGTGAGTGGTCTACGGAAGACGTGAGCCGGAATAATCGCTGGGACGGCGTGAGCCAGAAACCGGGGGAGCGAACGGGGGAACATTTATGAGAGAAACACTTGTGCAACAGATCCAGCGGCACGAAGGACTACGCCTTAAACCGTACTATTGCACGGCTGGGAAACTGACCATTGGTTATGGGCGTAATCTTGAGGATGTCGGGATCACCGCGCACGAAGCTGCGTTCCTCTTGACGGGCGATCTTATGCGCTGCGAGGACGACTGCTTGCATGCCTTCCCCTGGTTTGCCGATCTGTCTGAACCAAGGCAGCATGTCATGCTCAATATGTGCTTCAACCTTGGGCTGGCTGGGCTCAAGAAATTTGCGAAGTTCTTAACGGCGGTCGAGCTGGGCAACTATGACACGGCAGCCGATGAGATGCTGGATAGTCTCTGGGCCAAGCAGGTGAAGAGTCGGGCGCTGGAATTAGCGCAGATGATGCGGGGCATAGAAACTGTGTAACCTGGCGGATCGGCCAGTAGCGCCAATCGTTGGAGAAAGGTATACCATGACATGGCCGAGCAGGATCAGGAAAATAGAGAATTTGGTCCTACCTACAAATCTCTATTTCTTGGTGCTTGCATTGTTATTGGGTCTACTTTTGGGTGGTGGCTTACGAATTTTATTGCTGCCACCGAATCTATCCATGCCAAACATGAGCATAGAATCGCCGAGCTGGAAGCAAGGGCACTTAGAGAAACCTGGGAGCGAGAGGCAATCCGCGATCAGGTTGACGCACTCCTTGAACAAGGGAAACATAAGCCATGAGTGACGAACACAGCACACCCCCGCTGAAGTCGAGACGCAACCTCGATTGGTTCATGGTACTACTTACGTGGTACATCGTGTCTGGGTTTATGGCCGTCATGTTGGCATTGTTTCTGAAGGAAGTCCCTGCAGGGAACAAGGAAGTCCTCATCTATATGGCCGGTCAGCTATCAGGCTTTGCCGGGGCGATGGTGGCAGTGTGGTCTACTACCACGCATGAAAGCAGTAAGAAATCGGATGTCATCGCACAAGCGCAACCAGTCAAACTCTAGGGAGGATCTATGCGAATCTGGGCAATCGGAATTCTGGTGTTGGGTCTGTCGTCCTGTGTAACACCATACAAACAGACCGATGGGAAGTATATCAAAACGTCTCAAACGGAAGTCAGGTCACTGTTTGGCACGAATCAGAGCTTTGCCAGGTTGGAACGGTGCGATGGGCCGGCGAAGAAAGTGCTCTGGTACAGTGACGGCGATTTCACAAACTGCGTGATGCTGACGAAGGCCGATCAGGATGAATGGGAACATGGTTATTCCCGTGGCGCAGGTCCTGAGATTGCGGGTGCCGCGATCATGGGCGGCTCGATTGGAATTGGCGCGGCGTTGAGCGGTGGGAGTGCAGCGGCTTCGGCTGGCGCTAGTGCCACGAATACCGCAATTCAGACCGTGACAGGCGGGAAGCACCATCGGAGGTAGAGCATGTACGCATTCCTGGGCAGCATCGCTGGCAAGATCGGCCTAGGACTCCTGGCCGCTATTGCGGTGGGTGGAGCCCTCTACGCCTACAACGCACGGCAGCAATCTATCGGGGAGAACCGCGTTGAGGCCCGTCATGCTGAAGCGGTCCAGGCGCAGACCGAGCACGTGAAGATCGTCGATATGACACTTGATGACCAGCGGTTGCAAGCTGTCGAGAAAGCCAGTGCTGAGAAGGACAAATTCAACGCCAAACTCGTTGAGTCGAACCGTGCCTATGTGGCTGCGAACGCGAAACTCAAAGCGGCGCTGGCGGCACAGGCGCACGTCCAAGAGGTACCTAATGAGACTGAAATTATCCCTGTTCTCTGTGTGGTCCCTGATCGGTTGCTTGATCGTGTGGATGAGCTTGGCCGGATGCTCAACCACCTATCCAACAGTCGTGTGCCCGGAGATACCGGAACCGCCGGCCAGCCTGAAGCCGAAGGTGCTGGACCCGTTGCCTGCGATACGCTCGTCCAGCGCATCGAAGTCCTCACTTCCCGACTTGGTAACGCCATGATTGAACATGGAGAGTTGTGGGACTATTCGATGAAGCAATATGAAACCTATGCCGCATTTAAGAAGGGGGTGAACCGTGAAGCCAAGTAGGCCCTGGCAGGACTGGCTCAGTATCGATTTGGCCTTGCTGGTCATCGTCGTGCTGGGCATGATTGGTCTATTTATTATGGCGGCGTTTCTACCGTTGCGTTCCCATGCCTCGGCCTGCCTGTCCATCGATGTCCCGCCTGGAGCAGTGGTCAATCAGCCAGACGGCGATACCTTCCACGTCTTCGCGTTTCAGCCTGGAGGTGTGGTCAAGATCAGGGTCGAAGGGGTGGATACGCCGGAGCGGCATGAGCCGAAATGGGCGGAAGCCAAGGCGTTTACGAGGGCTTGGTTAGCGAAGGGACCGTTCAAGGTGAGCACCTGCGGGAAGCCTACCATTGATAGAATTGTGGGAACGGTGGAGCGTGACGGAGAAACGCTGGCGCAGGCCCTCAAGGGCGCTCAGCTTGTAAAGGAGTAGCCATGCCTATCTCTGATGATGACTCTGGTTCTGGAATAGCTGAAAGCGTTACCAGTGAAACTGACCTCTTCAACGATGCGCTAGGTATGATCGGACAAACACCGATCCGCATGGCTGGAGATGGCAGCGTAGCCAGTAACCGATGCGCCACGTTTTACACGCCTCTCCGCAAAGGGTTGCTTCGGTCGCATCGCTGGAATTTCGCTGAACGGCGTGTCGAGCTCGCGCAGCTCTCCACGGCTCCAGTCTTCGGCTATACCTACGCCTATCAACTCCCAGCCCAGTGCTTGCGCGTCTGGGAATACAACGGCGCAGGAGTACAAACGACTGGGTATATCGACTACTACGGCCTCGGCAATCGCTATCAGCCTATGTTCAAGATCGAAGGGCGCTCCCTCGTCTCGTATGATGCGCAAGCGTTCATCGTGTATTCGGAAGATGTGAACAACCCGTCCTTGTGGGATGCGCTCTTTTATCAGGTGGTGGTCACCTGGCTGGCATCCAAGCTGGCGGCCTCTATCCCGAAGAATGATACCAAGGCCGATATGCTCATGAAGCAGGCCGTCACTGTCTTGCTGCCGATGGCACTGGCGGCAGATGGGCAGGAGGGATCAACGGAACCGTTTCAGGCCGATACGTTGACGTGGGGGCGGCGCTAGTGGGCAAGACTCGGCAACTCATGACGAATTGGAGTAAGGGTGAACTCTCGCCCCTGCTTGAGGGGCATTCCGATCTCGCGGCCTACTTCGAGGGTGGCAGCACGATTGAGAATTGGTTACTCATGAGACAGGGAGGCGTGACGCGGTGGCCTGGCTCGCGCATGGTCGCAGAGGCGAAGTACGCCGACTCGGATACCATCATCTGGCCGTTCGAGTTCAGCGTGGATGATGCCTACATTTTAGAGGTCGGACATTTGTATATCCGGGTCTTCCGCGACAAATCTCAAGTGCTCCTGAGCGGTGCGCCGTATGAAATCGCCACCCCGTTCGAGGCTCAAGATATTCGCACGATTCACATGACGCAATCTGGCGATGTCCTGTTTACATTCCATAGCCTCTACGCACCACGGAAACTCTCCAGGGTCTCCGACACCGGCTGGACGCTCTCCCTGCACCGTCCTGAACCGTCCCCATCGTTTGAGGCTGATGCCAATATCGGGTTTTCGATTGGGGTGAGTGCCAATACCGGGACTGGTATCCCGTTCCGGGTGGCAGGGTCGTCGCTGTTGGCGGCTGATGTCGGGAGGCAAATCATTATCGGGGCAGGTCGAGCCCTCATTACCACCTACAGCGACACGTCAACAGGTCTCTGCACGGTGCTGGACCCATTCAGTCAGACGATTAGAAATCCTGTGAACACGCTCGACACGGTTGCCGCCGTGCTCACGTCAGTCGCGCATAACCTGACCGTTGGAGATTACGTGCATTTGACCAGCGGAGCACAGAACGGACAAATGCGGATTGTCACGTCTCTGATCGATGCCGATAACGTCAACATCGATGCCGCGTTCGGGGCGAACCAGGCCGGGACGACCTTTGACGTGATTAGCCCGACTGCTGCTGGGAGTTGGGGGTTGCGCCTGTCTCCGCAGGCCACGCTCGACCCAGACCGTAAAGAGCCGGTTGGCTGTACGGTCGTGGTGACGGCTGGCGCGGCGGCATTTCGAGCCAGCGATATTGGCAAGCTCATCACCATCTACGGTGGCGTGATTGAACTGACGATCTGGAATTCCACGACCGTCATGACTGGGGTGATTCGGTCGGTGTTGGGGGATGCGGTTGACTCGAACCCCGCAACCGCCCCGGTGGGGGCGTGGAAATTGGAAACCCCATCATGGAGTGCAGAGAACGGCTGGCCGCGCACCGGGGATTTCTTTCAGGGGCGGCTCTGCCCGGCCTCGACCGACGCCGAGAAAACGACATTTTGGGAGTCGGCGTCCGACAACTACGGAAACTTTGCTATCGGCGTCTCAGATGCAGACGCGGTGAGCGAAACGATTGCCTCGCGCAAAGTCAATCAGATTGAATGGATTGCAGAAAATAATAAGCGGTTAGCGATTGGGACCACGGGTGCTGAACTGCTAGCCAGTGGCAGCGGGACTGATTACGCGCTCATCACTGGCACGAATCCCCCATTCATTGATCGTGTATCCAATATCGGGGTTGCTCCAATTCAACCCGTGCAAGCCAACCTTCGTACCTTGCTGTATATCGATAGAAGCCGAAGGAAAGTCTTTAGCTTGGGATATAGTTCCGAAGCAGATGGCGACTCGTCTACGGAATTGACGCTCGGGGCTGAGCATATCACGACCAGCTTGGTGAGGGTGGGGCCAATCGGGTATCAAGCCCGTCTCGACCCTCGGCTGTACTTCGTGCGGGAAGACGGGCAACTGGTTGGATTGACCCATTTCCCAGAACAGAAAGTCACCGGAGCCACGCGCCGCACCACGCAAGGCACGTTTGAGCATTGCGTTGTCAGCCCCTCACCATCTGGCGGGAATGATCGGGTCTGGGTGGTGGTCAAGCGGACCATTAACGGAGTCGCGAAGAAGTTTATTGAGATGTTTGAGCCTGAGCATGAAGGGCTGACGGGCCGACCCTGGGCTTCACTGCAAACTGATTGCGCGGTGGTGGTGTCCGGTGTTGCCGGCACGACGGTCTCCGTGTCCCACCTCACCAACATGGAAGTAGATGTCATCAAAAACGGGGTCTATCTGGGGCCCCACCAAGTAGTCGGAACCACCCTGACTGTACAGGAGGACTTAGTGGAGTCCGATGTTTTAGAAATCGGACTGCACTACGATTCATCCTGTGTTAGCATGCGCCCAGCCGTCAAGGGCGGGATCATCGAGGGACTGCCACGTTCTTGGGTCTCGCTCTTTGCGAGAGTGCATGACAGCAAGGGCGGGAAGGGCAACGGCGAGAGCTTCGAGTATCCGACGGACAACGTCGTGAACGGCTCACTCTATACCGGAGATCTGCGAATTACTGGGACCGGCTACAGTACCGACGAACGTTTTACCATCCTGCAAGATGAGCCGTACCCGATGACGCTCCTGTGCGCCTTTGGTACGCTGGACATTGGCGAACATGACTAGTCCTACGATCAGAACCTTTCATGCCCACGATGCGGCCAATATCTGCAACCGCGATGGAGACCAAGTGACAGCTTCTCTCATTATCGACCAGGCCACGAAAGGGCCAGCCTTCACGGCTGAAATAGATGGGGTGATCCTGGGGTGTGGTGGGGTGGTGGTGCTGTGGCCGGGGATGGGCGCATGTTGGATGCGGCTGGCCGATGAGATCGGGACGCATGGACTCTGGCTCTGCAGGGTGACGATGGAGTTTTTAGATAGAGTGACGCGGGATCTCAACTTGCACCGGCTGGAAGCGATGGCCCTGCATGAGTCAATCAGAAACCAGAAGTGGCTAGAGTTGTGTGGATTCATGAAGGAAGAGAACGGGATAGCCCGGGCGTACTTACCTGACCAGCGGTCTATGGTGCGTTACGAGAGAGTGAGGGTCTGACATGGAGGCAATTGGTTTGGCAGGAATGGGCGCACAACTCGCCGGGACGGCGGTAGGCACCGTGGGCAATGTGATGGCCGCCGACACCAACGCGAAGGTGCTCGACGCCCAAGCGAGAGGGATCGAGCAGGACACGAACTTTCAGCTCAGGCAGTTTGGGAGGGAGGCCAAGCTCAAGGCCGGGTCGAATGTCGCCACGACGGCAGCAGCCGGGATTGATACCACGCGGGGATCGTCCCTATTTGCGGAACTGGACTTTGCGAAACAGGCAGCGCTTGAGTCTGAATCCATCCGGCGTAGTGGCAAGATGGCCGCTGATTCTAAGCGCTTCCAAAGTCGCCTCACGAAGCAACAAATTCCGTTCGATATTATGAACGGGGTCACGCAAGGGGCGAGTATCTTGACAAAGCTAGCAGGTAAATAATGCCAAAGATTGACGTTTTTACCGCACAGGGCAGAACCGGGAACATTGAGGCCCAGGCGTCTCCTGATTCGTTTGGTGGACAAATGGGCGAAGGGTTACAGCGATTCGGCCAAGCCCTAGAGTCTGTCAGCGATAAGCTCCAGCACCAGAAGGATGATATCGACCTAGCGGATCGGGCCGCCTATTTTGAACAGCAGGCAGCGGAGCACTACCAGAAGATCTTGACCGATGACACTCTACAAGGAGCTACCGTACAAGACACCATGCGGCTCAGGTCGAATGCGTTCAAGAAGTTCGCCCGCGAACATATGGACGGGCAGGGCACGACGCAGATCCGCGATACACTCGACGAAAACGGCGCAGAGATTCAGAAGGAAATCCCCCCTGCATCCGGTGCGGTGCAGATAGCGATGCAAAAGTACATCGCACACCACCTCGGACAAGCTACCGTGAACCTCCAAGCCGACGTGTTAAAGCGTGAGGCGAACCGGCAAGCAAACGATATGGAGCAGCTTAGCCAGAAGTACGCTGACATTGCGGTGCGTGAGCCGTGGAATGAAACGAAGAATCTTGGCGTAATGCAACAGACGTTTGCACGAGCCAGAGAGGCCGGGGTGATTTCTCGTGAGGTTATCGACAAGCAGGAGGCCGCAGCCTTTGACCGATTCTATACACAGATGGCCTCTGTCTCGCCGGAACGGATGCTTCGCATTCAGGCTGATATACTGTCCGGTGGCGAACCGCCGAGGATGATGGATCAGTCGAAGGTGATGCAGTACGGCAACCTCGCCATCGCTCGGATCAATGCGAAGGATAGGGCGAATCAGGCGGATATTAAGGACCTACAAGACAAGAACCACGCGAACTTTGTCGCGCAGGCGATTCGCGGCGGGATGGACCGTGGTACCTTGGCGGACGTGGTAGAGCGGCGGGGCATTGACCCAGACAAGGCGACGGCTCTCGTGAACCTCAACGACAAGATCAAAGAGAAGCAGCGGGAAGAGCACTTCATTGACGGGCGCACGCCACAGATCGAGACGCGACTGCATGCGATGAAGTTCGACCCGAAGACAACCCCGGCCAAGGTCGAAGCCTATCGGCAAACGATCTTTGACGCTCGCATGAAAGACCAGATTTCACAGCGAGACTTTGAACACCTCATGTCTACGTGGCAAGGGGTCAATGAACATATCCATCAAGAAGACAAGACCGGCAAGAATATCGCCGTGACGAATGCAAGATCCTGGATGGAAACAACGCTGCAAGTCACTGGTGTCATGGGGTTTGACTCCCTCAGCAGTCAAGCAAAATCCGCTGCGATCTTGGACTACTACCGTCAGCTAGAACAAGACCCGAAAGCAAACCCGCTGGATATTGCCGAGAAGGTGTCGAAGCGGTACAAGCCGATCATTGAGGAGCGAATTAAGTTGTCCGATGAGGATCAGAGACGCCTGAATACCGCAATAATGGATGGGATGGCAAACCGAGGGGCGATTAGCAAGGCCGCCCTACAGGAGTGGAAGGAGGCGGATCAGCAGAAGATAGGGAAGAGTATTGTTGACCGGGCCATAGCGGACTATGTACCGCCGAGTGAGCCAACCTGGTTCGATACCATCATGGAGAAGGTCGATAAAGCGTTAGGCACTGAACCAAAGAAGGACGCCGCACCTAAACCAGACGCCAGACTGAAGATGAGGAAATAATGTCAGACACGATTGATGAGCACTATCGCGCACTGAGGAAGAACACCGATACATGGCAACGTGGCTATATGGCGATGCAGGACTCGGGTGGATATGGCACACCGACCGATCCAGCGACCTCCATTACACTCGGCAACCAGCAAGCGCCGACAGCGCGTCAACCACAGGCTGGAGAAGGGGAAACGCTGGCTCCTGCCGTTCCGTTTCCATCCGGTGAATTCACCAGTGAACCGCCCATCACAAAACTAGGGAAAGCCATAGGTGCCAAGGGCAAGGAGCTGGCCGCCGCGATTCACCCTGGCGTGAGGGCGGCAGCAAAGACGCTAGGACTTGATGACACCCAGGCCGATACGATGGCCACAGGCTTGACCGAGTTCATAGCCGGATTGCCTGGGCCGGATGCCAGCGAAGGACAGGCGGCGCTAGAGACTAGCTTAGCGGCATTGCCGGGGATTGGGATGATGACCAGGGCAGGGAAGGCAGCGGGGAAGGCGGGCAAGTTTTCCGCCACGCTCGGCGGTCTGTCGCCTGAAGATGTCGCCAAGATCAGGGAACATACGGCGAACTTTGAACAAAGCAGTAAGCAGCTTCAGAAGGATCTGACTGAGGCGCGGCGAGGGGTGCGTACCGATCAGCAAGTCCTCGCCGATTCCATCAGCCCAGAGGCCATGACGGTCGAACACTTCCTCGACCTCAAGCCGGGGTCGATTGCTAAAGATTCCGATGTGGTCAAGATCAAAAAGATGTTCAAGGATCTCGCTGAGCCGGTGCGCTTGCTCGCCAAAAGAGCAGACGATAATCCGAGAGACACGCAAGCAATCATGTCAGTGCTTGAACAAATCCAGAATGTTAGGACTGGCCTACTGAAGCTCTCGGGGGTCTATGCGGAAACAGGCCGATCTGAGCGGCAGCTCTCATCTAAACTGCCGATATCCGAGGCACCAGCAGTAGACTCACCTGAACGGGTGCGGATCAGTGACCCGTACATTCAGCAATGGCTTGATTTCTTTCAGAAGCAATCCGAACTTGCCAAGATGGGTGCTCCAGCAATGACGCTTGAGAAAATGATTTCCGCTTTAGCTACGCTGAAGTCTCCAGAAGAGTTCATTAGACTCCTTAAGGCGATGGATAAGCCCACGAAATTCGATATGTTCATTGAGTACTGGATTAACGGGTTACTCTCTGGGCCGCAAACCCACGTCACCAACATGGTAAGCAACGCGGCTACGCAGGTCTGGGGCATTCCAGAACGGGCGCTGGCGTCGTTCTTTAGCCGGTCAGTGAGACCTAGTGAAACAACGGCCATGATCGGCGGAGTGGTCGAATCGTTTGGTGATGCGATGCGGCTCTCGTGGAAAGCATTCAAGGAAGAAAAGGCCCAGTTCGGCGGGTCCAAGATGGAGAACCCGCGACGCGCGATTACCGGCGACGCGCTGGAATTAACTGGTATTCCAGGCCGAGCGGTAGACTTGTTGGGCTCTATAGTGCGACTCCCAGGGCGAGCCTTGCTTGCTGAAGATGACTTCTTTAAGGGCATTGCCTTTCGGTCTGAGTTGCGAGCCTTGGCGCGGCGTGAATCGCTGGCACGAGTGGCGGAAGCACAGCTCAGCGGGTCCGCTGCACGGGCGCAAATCGAGTTCATCGAAAAGAATATCCTGGACCACCCAGAACAATTCCCATCCATTATTGAAGACGCGCAACGGTACGCCTCCTATGTGACCTTCACGAAGGATCTTGGCCCGAACGGGCAGAAAGTGGCGATGGCCTTAAGCACGCCGATAGGGCGCCTTGTGGCTCCGTTCGTGAAGACGCCGATCAATATCTTCAAGTTTGCCGGGGAGCGAACGCCCTTCGCGTTAGCTTCGCGTGCCGTGCGTGATGAGATTAAGGCGGGCGGCGAACGTCGAGCCCTCGCTTTGGCTAAGATCTCGCTCGGCTCGATGGTCATGGCCTACTCCGCCAAACTAGCAGCAGAAGGCACAATCACAGGTGGAGGTCCGGCTGACCCTGAGCTATTGCGCGACAAGCGTGATACAGGCTGGCAGTCCTATTCTGTCAGGGTTGGCGAGCACTATTACCGCTATGGACGGTTAGAGCCGATAGGTACTATACTCGGGGCAGCGGCAGATATGGCAGACCTGATGGGGCAACTTGACCAAGGCGACGCGGAAGAGCTGGCGTCCGCTGTGGTGGTAGCGATCTCACGGAATATCAGTGAGAAAACCTTCATCAAAGGGCTTGCTGGCACACTGGACGCGATAACATCTCGGGATATTCACAAGGTCGAACACTTCTTTTCTAAGGAACTCCCGACCATTCTGCCATTCTCGGCGCTGTCCGGGCAACTTGCACGGCAAAGCGATCCGACCGTGCGGAAAGTGTCCCCAGACCATAGTTACGAAATCATGGATCGGGAACTCAAGTTTATCCTTGATTCCTTCAAGGCTAAGGTGCCTGGGTACTCGAAAGATATCCCCCCTAAGCGCAACCTGTTTGGTGAGGCGATCTTGCTGGAGGGTGGACTAGGGCCTGACATGATCTCCCCTGTCTACACGACCAAAGAAAAGACAGCGGTGGTCTCGCGTGAGATAGTCCGGCTCAAGCTGTCCCTTGATCTACCGTCCAAGGATATTGACGGGGCACCGTTGAACAATGAGGAATACGACGCCTACCAAGTGCTGGCTGGGGCAAAGCCGATATTGGGAAACATGACGTTACGGCAGAAGCTCGAATCCGTGATGAACGGGGATATCTACAAGGAAGCATCTGGCGGACCTGATGGAGGGAAAGCCTATTTCTTGAGGTTTTGGGTAACGGCCTATCGTGAACGGGCGAAGGAGATCATGAAAGACAAAAACCTTTCTAGGCAGTACCTTAACAAGGAGTTCCCAATTATTCCGCAACTCATGGATCTGAAACGCCAGCAGAGCATGCAGAAGTTCAACGCCCCAGTTGAGGCTAGGTAAGGAGGATCAATGGTACACGTCATCATTCTATGTCTCAGCCTTCTACTCGCAAGTCCTGTCCTGGCGACGGTGCCAGAATCCCCGGCAGCTGATCGGTATACGGCGAACGGGTCAACAACCTCCTACACCTACACGTTTAAGGTCTATTCCAAAATAGATCTTGCCGTGTATGTGGATAACGTGTTGAAGGTTCTCGACGTGGATTACACGGTGTCGGGGGTTGCCAGCGATGGCGGCGGCGTAGTGATCTTCACCTCTCCGCCGGCAAACGGGTTGAACGTCACGATCTTACGGCACCAACTGAACCAACAGTACAGCGTCTACACGCAAAACGGCTTCAGCCCTCGGCAGGTCGAGAAAGATCTCGATAAGCTCACGATGCAGGTGCAACAGCTCAGCGAGCAACTCACTAGGGCCTTGAAATTCCTTCCTGCATCTACCTCTGTAGCAACCGTAGACACGCCCACGGTCGGAGCGTTTGCGAGGGCCAAGGTTGGGGGCGGGGTCGATTGGGCAACCCCCAGTAACAGCGTGATCTCCACGCCGGTGTCTATTGCGAACGGGGGAACAGGTGCGATTACAGCCCCACTTGCGTTAACTGCACTCGGGGCCTCACCGGATACCGGCTCCACAAAAATCAACGCCAAGGGCGATCTCCTAGCAGGAACGTCGGATAACACCTGGGACCGTGTAGCGGTGGGTGCAAACGGATCAGTGCTCACGGCGAACTCTGCACTTTCGACTGGTATGGGGTGGGTGGCTGCCGGTTCGGCCTTGATGTCTACCGGCGATGTGAAGATGACGATTAAGACGACGGCTGATTCAGGCTGGGTCTTGATGAATGATGGCACGATTGGAGACGCTAGCAGTGCGGCCTCGAACCGTGCGAACGACGACACTCAAGCCCTCTTTGAGCTGATCTGGAATAACATCTCCGATACCTGGGCTCCGGTGGTTGGTGGGCGTGGCGGTTCATCCGCCGCCGACTTTGCAGCGCATAAAAAGATTACGCTTCCCCGTTCGCTCGGGCGCGTCCTGGCTGGCTACGGGGCTGCCGTCTCGCAAGTGACCGGCAGTAATGCACAGGTTGATACGACCGGGAACCTCTTTACCGTTCCGTCCAACAACTCGACTTGGATTACCGGGATGCCGGTCACGTTCACTCTGACGAGCGGCACGATTACCGGCCTGACATCCGGCAATACCTACTATGTGGTGCGGAATAACTCGACCACGATCTATCTGGCTTCGTCCTTGGCGAACGCGCAGAACAGCACCGTGATTGACCTCACGGCCAAGTCTAGCCCAGTCTGGTCGATTACCTATACCGGGACCACTCGGGCGCTAGGCGAGTTCGCCGGGGAGAACGATCACGCCATGAGCATTACCGAACTCCTAGCCCATACTCACGGCTCAGCAACCACCACCGGCGCAAATGGTCCGGCTGGCGGCTCACTCGGCGGAGGCGTCACAGGATCGACCGGAGGGAACGCATGGCAAAATACCCTCCAGCCAACCCTATTCGTCAACACCATGATTAAGCTCTAGCACGGACGCGGGTTGCCGTTCGGCGTATAGCAGGGGCCGTAGCGCGGAGGAGTCGGCACGCTCAACTCCTGCCGTTTGTTCGGCTCATACATCGTGCCGGTACCCTCTTTCCCGGTATAGGTGGTGAGCCCGTTGCGATCCGTGTACGTCTGAACATTGTTGCCGTGCGTATCCCAGTAGTTCGTCAACCCTGGCTCTGTCTTGTAGATCGTGATGGCATCCCCTTGACGCAAGCCGGGGGGTGGCGAGTCAGGACCGGCATGAGCTGACGATAGACCAACTGTGAGGAGTACCGCTGCAAGTAGATATTTCATAGAGCACCTCCCTGTTGATTCTACGCTCTGCAAGCTATAAGCCTGCCGTATTCTCAATACTATCATAGGCCGTCTTGAGTCATGCCTGCCAAAACCGCCACACTTTTTACAAAACCGCCACACCTTTTCGCCTCACTTGCGCCGTCCATTGCGCAGCGCAATGCAGAATAGCGCCATAAAATGCACATTTCATTACGGCACGGCCCTTGCTGATACGCCAGGCATGCACGCGAAAGGAGGTGAGAACATGCAAGCGACCTACGACGAACATTTAGAATGGCTGATCCGGCAGGAGCGAGGAGCCAGGGCTGAGCGGCAGGGGTTTGTGGATGCGAAGAGCTTCCCTGAGTGGACGAAGCCGGTGGCATTTACGAAGGACGAACGGGAGCAACAGCGGTATGACCTGGGTTGGGAAAATGGGAAGACAATGCTCAAGTGTGAGAAGGCACAGGAGGGGGCGTGATGAGCCTACCGGATGACTTACTAGAAGAGCCAGAAGTGTGTAACGAGCACGGCGTAGAATTCCCATGTCGCTACTGTCGCGTAGACAACGAGGATCTCTATGCAGATGCTTCGATTCAAGACGAAAAGGAGAAACCATGACACGCCTCACCTGGTTTGAATGCCTGGTGTTGCTCTCGTTCTGGATTGGTGGTCTCACGGCGTTTCTGGTCGGCGGACTGGTGGCGGTGGGGCAGTTGCTTACGGTGTTTCTGGCCGTGGTTGTGTGGTGGGTTGTACGCGAACTCTGGCGGGAATATCGCGAGCACCTGAGGACGGAGTACTATCGTGAACAGATCTTTCGGAACTGGCGGGAGAACTCACGCCGAAAGGGGATAGAGTGATAAGTATTTCTAACAACACATGGAGGACGCAATGAAGAAGGGTGATTACATTATTTGCCGGACCTATTCGGCTGGCGTGTTTGTGGCACATTGGTGTCGCGTACAGGTAAAGAGGTTGAACTGAAAAATGCGCGGCGGCTGTGGTATTGGGACGGGGCGGCCTCACTCTCGCAGCTCTCACAAGAAGGGGTGAAGGCTCCGCAGAACTGCAAATTTCCCTGCGATGTGCCAACGGTACTACTCACAGAGGCGATCGAATTGTTGCCAGTTAGTAAAAAAGCGAAGAAATCTATTATGGGGGTTCCAGTATGGGCTCGGTAGGCGCTGGCGCTGGCGCTGGCGCTGGCTATGGCGCTGGCTATGGCTATGGCGCTGGCGCTGGCGCTAGCTATGGCACTGGCGATGGCGCTGGCGCTGGCGATTGCGCTGGCGCTGGCGCTGGATAATATATCGTTGGGGGTGTCATGTGAGATACGCACGATTCTTTAGAAATTACCAGGACGACACAATGAACGGCTTGTCGAACCACGATAGCGGGTATCTGGTGAATCGAAAGCCGGTGGTGTTTTCGTTCTTGGTCAACCGGCCCAAGAAGCACGCCGGCACGAAGGCGGCAGCAAATCGGATGGGGCATCGGTTCGTGAAGAAGTTAAAAGAAATGGGGCTCTAACAATCAAGGAGGATGGAAAATGGATAGCAAATCACTCGCAGTACTCGAATCGGCGAACGCGCTGACAATCAAGGTCGCGCCAGACCGGCAGAAAGCGGCGGATCTCTGGGACGCAATCAGAGCCTTTCGCAAACAGGAAGAGGCGAACAAAGAGACGGTGTGCCGTCCACTCAAAACCGCCTGGGATGAGGCCAAAGTCCCGTTTGATGAGTTTATTAAGAAGTGCCAGGACGCCGAAAAGAAAATGCAGGCGGCCATGAGCACATGGGACCGTGAACAGGACCGGCTGGCTCAGATCGAGCAAGTCAAGATCCAAGCGAAGATAGACGCTGATAACGCGAAGAAGCTCGCCAAGGCAGAAGAGAAAGGGAAGGACCTGTCAGAGGTAGCATTGAAGGTCGCGCCGGTGGTGCAGGCTCCGGCCAAAAGTATTGAGACACAAGCTGGAACGACACAAACGCGCTCCACAAAGAAGGTCTACAAACCGAAAGACCTGAAGAGTCTCATGACGGCGTTCCCTGACCTGTTTGAATTATCCATGCCAAAGTTCAACGCATTGGCGAAGACCGGCATGCTAGACGGTCGGGCCGATGTCGAGATCAGTGAAGAGTATATCTATCAACAGAGAGGACCAGCATGAACATTCCAGCCAACAAATTGAGGATTGGTGAAGTCTTGCGCCTGCGGGCCTCAGTCCGTATTTCGTGCGTGGTGACGACGCCGTTAAAGATGGACACCTATGCCGACTTGCGCCGACAGTTACAGGGCAATGATGCGACATTCCTGCTAGATGTGACATCGCAGATGTCACCGGATGAGCCATTAGGAGTCAAGAAATACATTAACAATGAAGGCGAGGTGTAGCATGCTCAGCGTTGACCGAGAGAAACCGCGTCACTACGGCGACGAGCATGGCCGCTACTGGTCTGTCTCGCAAGTCTGTGATGTGGTGTCTGGCGGGTGCAATTACTACGCGCCAGGGGCGTCGGAACGTGGGCAAGATTTGCATGATATCTTTGCCCTCGCAGTGGGGAATTATGCTGGTCTCTGCATGCTGCCCGACGTGCTAGAGCAGTATACAGGTTACTACAACGCGATGATCGAGTTCATATCCTGGGCTAAGCCGGTTCCGTCATCGATTGAAAAGATGATGAAGCATAAAACGTACCCCTATGCTGGCCGGCCAGACTTTATTGGATCAATAGCCGATGAGTTCGGGGTGCTGGACCTGAAGACAGGGAATCCCCAGAGGTGGCACATGGTCCAGATCCACGGCTACCAAAAGATGCTGGATAAGGCGGCGAAGATGTGGATTCTGTATATCAACGATGAGGGGAAATTCCAGTTTAAAGCGGTGAAGCCGAGCGTGCGAGATTGGGCAGTATTTCAGAACGGATTATCAATTCTACAGTGGAGGGAGGGCGCATGAAGATCTATAACGCAGTGTCGAAGGTTGCAGGTGTGCTCGCAAAGGAAGGTGTAAGCAAGGATCGCAGCAACCAACAGCAAGGCTACAAGTTTCGAGGTATTGACGATTGTTTGAACGCGCTCGCGCCGGTGCTGGCAGAGCATGGGGTGATTATCTATCCTGAAGTCCTAGAACGAGAGCAGGTTGAACGGGCGGCCAAGCATGGCGGGGCTCTTTTCTACACTACAGTCAAGGTCAAGTACACCTTTGCTGCCGATGATGGTTCGAGCTTCCAGGTCGTAACCTACGGGGAGGCGATGGACAGCGCCGACAAGGCCACGAACAAGGCCATGAGCGCAGCGTATAAATACGCCGTGATTCAAACCTTCTGCATCCCGACAGAGGGCGATAACGACGCGGACGCACACACACATGAGGTGGTCGCGCAATCTACGAAGGCGTCCACAGCAAGAGCCGCGAATGCGAAGAAGGTGCAAACACTGCAACCCCCCAAGCAATCCACGCCTACAACTGCGAGTATTGGTGACGTGCAATGGAATGAATTCCTGGACTATGCCGGTGATGACCCAGACCGGATGGACGTGATTGCGCAACTCAAGGAGGTGCTCGCCATTGGCATGGTGGCAGACCTGACCGGCGAGGCGCGGAAGAGTTTCATTCTAGAATTCCAGAAATCCTGCAAGGACACGGGCGTACCGTGTGAGGAGTGGGTGAAACCATGACTTGCCGCAAGTGCAAAAGCCTCACGTTTGAGCGATGGGACCACGAACTGAGAGAGTGGGAGGACTATTGCCCGTGTTGCGCGTGGCGTCCATCTAACACGACGCCGAAGCCTGCACCGATTGAGAACAACCGGGGCCGGTATGAGCGGGAGCCCAGCGTCCATACATGCAAGTGTGGCCGTGCCAAGGTGCCATGGCGATCAAGTTGTCGGGATTGCCTGGATCGGTTTATCGAGTTTGATCGCAAATACACGAAACGCGAAAAAACCAGAGCCGTCAAGGCGACGAGAAAGGCGTTTCAATGAAAAGGCCTAACCGATGGGAACGGGCAGCTTACAAATTGAGGCTGGACCATATTGCGTCTCCATTTGCTCGCCAAATACCAGAGGGGTGCTGGCCTACTATTGAGCATCGCATTGCCACGTTTCTCCGACGTGAGCATAGAGCGGTGGTGCGGATGATAAAGGCAGAGATGAAGCGACATAGAGAAGAGGTCGCGTCTACGGTGGGGCAAGCACATCATATGAGCCTCGCACGGTGGGGGGAGGCTTACCTTATTCTCTCTAAAATACAGGAGCGCGTGAAATGATTACGAACGAACGGCTGGAATTCACACGGCAGCAACTCACGGTCATGCAGCTCTCGTGGAATGGTATGAGCGTGAAAGATACCGCGGCGTATATGGGCCTGAGCGAGAAAACTGTCAAAAACTACCGACATCATATCTATGAAAAGCTCGGCGTCTCGAACGTGGAAGGGATGTTGCGCGCAGGGGTTGAGCGGGGGATCTTGACGACCAGCTCAGGGGTGGATTGGCCATGAGCCCAACTCAGCGCACCTTAGCTGAACTTCGCAAACAGGGGTATACGGCCTATGTGGTGGAGAAATGGAATTCGCACGCCGAGATCCGGCAAGACCTATTCGGCTTTATCGACATCCTCGCCATGAAGCCGTGCGAGCCGTTGCTGGCGGTGCAGACGACGAGCACCGGGAACATCGCGTCACGGATCAACAAGATTCACGACACGGCACTCAGTCAGGACTGGATTAGCACAGGGGCTAGGCTAGAGGTGTGGGGATGGGCAAAACGTGGCGCGCGAGGCAAGCGGAAAGTCTGGACGCTCACCGTTAAGGTGATAGCGATGGGAAGGCCTTGACGAATAACAGGTTGATAGGGTAAGGTTATGACAGACAAGACGTGCGGCGGCGCGTTCGAGTCAAAGACGTTTCACGGGGGCAACCCCAGTCTAAGGCCCGAAGAATGCTACCGCCGTAGTATTCAACGGGCCTTTTTCTTGTCTGCGGTGGTTAACCGACTCCCTCTCCGCACCCACAAAGAAAAGAACGCCCTTAGAGCGGGTCCAGGAGCTTTCACAGTAGCGCTATTGGCTACTGGCTTTCTCTCCTCCGCGACCGACGAACAAGCGTTTGTAGGCGCGACCGTCTCTCAGCCGAATCCCTCCCCTAAGGAGGTTCGGAGGGAAAAAGAAAGCGAAGCTATGTCTACAATTCAAATCACCCGGAGGATCTTATGAACTGGAAAACGATGGCATTGACTGGAGTAGTGGTCGTGCTCGCGGGATGGCTGGCGGCATGGCAGGTCTGGGAGGCAGTTGCGCCGAAGCCAGTGGTTGAGAAAGTGGCGTTGGATCAGGCTGGGATACAAGGTCAGATTAACTATGTGCAGAGTCAAATGGATGGCCTGAAGAAAGAAGTGGCGGATCTCAAGAAAATGGTGCTGCTTTACAAGCGGGCCGTGTTAGAGGCGAAAGGGCGAGTCCTCAACGCCGACCAAGATGTTCACAAGTTTGTCGAATCGGCATTGAAGGAAGAGCCAGTGCGAGAGATTCTATCTACCCCTGACCTGATCGAACGGGCTAGGAAGATCGGACTGACCACAATGAAGGTGCAGAAATGAGCCAATTTCTCATTACGGAATCATTTGTGAGAAAACTTTTAGAGACTGTTGATGCGGGACTGATGGTAAGCGATGGCGTTCCTAAGCCTGGTAAGTTATGTGTAGAAGCGGCGATCTACTACGCGCTTAGCGAACCACATAGCAAAGGATCAGGCTGTGTAGATCCGATCGTTCGCCGAGGGCTAGGCAGGCTGAATGATGCACTATGGTCCAGCAAACAGGCACGAGCCAAGGGACTGCGAAAAGTTGCAATCGCACAACTGGGGTCGAAGGATACGATTAACATAACTAATTTTTTGGCATTGTTTGCCGAATACACTATCCGGGAAGTGGTGCCAGTGGCGCTACGTGCTGCCGGTGCGCTGAACTCTCATCACACCAAGGAGCTAGAGGCGCACGCTGAGCAATGTGAACGTGAAGGTAGTCGCGATGTCGCTGATGCCGCAGCCCGAGCCGCCTACGACGCCCGCATCGCTGCTTATAGTACCCATGCCACCCATGCCAGCGGCGATGCTGCCTATGTCGCTTTTTCAGCAGCACGCGCTGCCACCTATGCTGCCTGTGCTGCCACCTATATCTATCATGAGGGTTATGCCAATCGTGTCATCACTGATTCCGTTTCTGCTGCCTACGCCGCAGCCGATGCAGCTGCCGCTGCCGTCTCCCGTGTCACAAGCCCTGAGGCAGATCATGTTTTCTCGCTCTGTGCCAATTTGATGGTGCGGGCCTTACAGAAATGTGGCTCTCCTGGGTGCGAGTGGCTGTGGTTGGTGGATCAGACGGAGGTGACGGCATGATCGTCCTGCTTGCTCTTGTGCTCACACTGCCAACCGTGGCTCAGGCCGCCACTGTCTGCTTGGACGAGCATGAGTTATCAGCGCATGTTCTTCAGGTCGAACAGGACCGCGCTGAGCTGAAGAATTTGCGGGTCGCCGTGCCGTTGTACAAAACAGCCAGCGAGACACGGAAGGAGGAAATCCGAGTGACGGGGGAATATGTACTGGCGCTGGAACGATATAAAGATCTGAGCGATGAGCTGTTGGCTGCACAAGAACAGCGCGAGGCGCAGCATGCGAAAGAACTGGCTGAGATGAAGTGGTGGAGAAATATGGGATGGGGTACGGCAGCGGCGGTGACGGTAGGGGCGATTATCTTGGGGGTGCTGAAATGACCATAAAATCAATCACCCTGTGTCTTGAAGCTTTGTTTCTATTGAGATAAAAGGAGGTGTCTACATGAGCCATTATTGCCAAGATCATCCAGCATACGCAGCGAAGCGTGAGCCGTCCGGCCTCTGTGGCCGGTGCTGGCAGCTCTATTTCTACAAAAACCCAGAGGCGGACCCGGTCCTTCGGCGAGACTATCAAGATTGGCAAGCGGATAGCCGGGAAGCGGAATCAGGCGAAAAGAAATGTTGAGTTCTGCTTAGCGTCATGCTATGACGAATCAACAGATTAGCGCCGCCCAGGGGAAAGCTGGGAGGTCATAACCGCAGAGCCCCCACCGTAAGGTGGGCGCTACAGCTGAAGAACCCTCAATTAAGGAGCTTTCCCCTCCTTTTTTGGGGGTTTCTTCATTGTGGAGATATTATGCGTGTGGATAAGTTCAAAAAGATTCTACGTGGTATCCCTGGAGATTTCGACGTACAAGTTTTTGATAATAATGAGGGAGAATGGATCTCTCAATTTGGTGGGGCTGGATGGATACAGTTTGTGAAACAGGTTGAAGCTGAAGATGAGGAATGATTAAGGAGTCAACCTGATGCCAAACAGACTCATACATGAGAAGGCACTGCGTAGCCACACATTGGCTCGCCTCTCCGCTGAGGCCGAGCGATTATTCTGGAGGCTCACGGCAATAGCCGACGACCAAGGCCGCTTCGATGCCTATCCGTCTACGGTCAAGGCTGACTGCTTCCCAACCATGGTTGATTCTATCAAAACGAAGGATGTTGTAGCTTGGTTGGTTGAATTGAGCCAGGAGTGTTGCAAATTCTACATAGTAGATGGGAGGCAGTACGGGAATTTTGTGAAGTGGGCGGAATATCAAAGGATTTATGGGAATAAACCGAAGTTCCCGCAGCCCCCCGCAGATTGCGGGGAACTGCCGCAATCCCCCGCTCTTATTCCTATCTCTATTCCTATTACTATTCCTACTTCTATCTCTATGGCTCCACCGGTTGGTGGAAAGAGCAATGGTAAAGGTAAAACGATATTCCCTGAAGGGTGGAAACCGGAGCAGGCCGAAATGGATCAGTGGAAGGCGCACGGTATTACAGATCCATGGGTAGAGTTTGCGACGTTTCGAGATCATGCCCGTACCAACGATCGACGGTGTAAGGATTGGTCGGCGGCCTGGCGGAATTGGTGTCGGAAAACCTTACGAATCAAAGAGGAGCGAGCCAATGGACTGTATCAAGTGCGGAGATGATCCGTGTACCTGTCAACGTGTCCTCCAGCCGGTATCGAGTCGGCCAGGGACTCCACAGAAATATGACATGCAGCAATGTACTAGCCCGGGTTGTACGGTCATGATCGGGTTTATCGCTGGATCAGTGCACGGCGTAACGAGTTGCAAATGGTGCCAAGCGGGGGAGGCCTACTATGCCCGATAATACCCTCACACAAGCGGAGTTTGGAGCCGAGTTGTATGACGCGATCTGTACCTGCGCGAAAGTGCAACAGCTCCTCCATATGATTTCAGTTGAGGTGCATAAAGGCCGGGATACTGCGGATCTATCGGCACAGCATAGGCGAGAAAAGGCGAAGGCGAAGAGGTTTCTCGAAGCCGATGCGATTAGCACTGAAGATGCCTGTCGGCTAGTTCATCGGTTTCCGTGGCTGATGACATGAGGTAGGATAGGCTGAATTTGGAACGGAAACTGGCCAAAGTGAAGAGATAATATGAAACTCAGTAAACTGGCCATTCAATTTAGATCGTTGAACCTTAGCCAATTGTGAGCGTTTTAGAGGCGTGTATCTAAAGAGATACAAGGATGCAGTAAGGAGGAACGGTATGAGAATACCTATTTGCACACTAAGTGTGTCAATAGGTATTGACGCATATTGTTAGGCTTAGTGCGGAAACAGAACGGAGAGCTGTATGAGTGGGGCTGAAGACGTGGCGGCGACAGTACTGCTGATCGGTGGGTTATGGATGATTATGGTTGTGGTGTGGGTGTTATGGTACTGGAGGCGGGGGTAGGGTAATTTAAAGGCGCTGAGCCAGGAAACCTGAATGAAACTTGACGGCCTGTCAGCGTGGTTTTCTGTGAAAATGGGGTGAAAGAAGGGTAGACATGTCATAGCCATGCCTACCCTTCTCTATCTGATCTACTGTTTTCCTTCGGCCTCGGCAATCACATTGCGCATCATCTCGTAGATATGCGGTTGAAGGGCTGGCGAGACATGGGCATAGACAATTTTCATGATCTCTAACAGATCGGGTGCCGCTGCAATAAGGTTGGCGTTCCCTTCCCATTCATTGGCATATTCCTTTCCGCGCCATGTTTCTATTTTGGCAACTTTGAGCCCATCGTGTCCATAAACACCCAATATTGAAACTAACTCCCCATCATCATCCATCTCATTTGTATATTGTCCAACCTTCCATGGTCCTGGTGTGTGGCTGGTGATGTCCTCGTTTTGCATGCTATTCTCCTTTATGAGAGTGTGATAAGAGTGTGATGGAAGAAAATGTTGCCTCTGCCGACTCCTGCCGGTAGAGGTGAAAGTGAGGGGTAGGCTTGCAGGCCTACCCCTTGCGCATTACTCAGGCTTGCGTCCTAAGATCCAATCCGCTGCCTTTTGGGCCTGTGCCGCCGCATGGACCACAATCTTACTGTCCTGCTTTAGCTTCCTTCTCCATCCGTCAATGTATGACGCCGAATTCTTCAGTGCTGCCTCGTTAGCAATACCCGCTTCACCACAGAGAAATGCAGCACCCATTTCCGCAACAAGCTCTTCCTTGCTGTAGTTGGTGCTTCCGAAGTGAACCATATCGGTCAGGGTTGCTCGATTCAGGCGTGACGCATGCCCTGTGGAATGAGTCAACTCATGGAATAGTGTGGAATAGAATTCCGCTTGGCTGGAGAATTGGTATCGCTCAGGTATCACGACAAGATCATGTGCTGGTCGGTAATAGGCTCTATCTCCGCTCTTGTAGTGGATATTCGGAGGGGATGGATAGTGAGACGCGATGAACTCGGCTTGCTCATGTGAGCCAATGGCGTTTTTCTTTTCTTCGGGGATAGGTTGCAAGTGTTTATCCAAGCCCTCACACTGCGCGACATTGAAGACTGTGTAATACCGTAATAAGAAGCTCTTTTCTTCACTCTCAGATCCATCATCTTGCGCCTTGGTGTAGGTGCCTGTTTTCCAAAAAATAATCGGCGTTCCCTTTTCACCCTTTCTGACTTGTCCGCCCAGTTCTTGAGCTTGATTGTATGTGCAAAAGTAGGGTCGTTCATAGGGAGAGTGTGCTAAGAGAAATCGATTCAATCCACGATAGGCTTTCTTGCTCACAAGGTTTGCCGGCTCTTCGCCGAGCTCAGATTTCCATGGTTTATGCCAAGGGATTGTGCCTGATTCTAATTCTTTCAAGATCCGCTCTGTGATGATTTCATAGACATTCATGGGCTCCTGCTTTCTATCCCGTTGCAGCGGGATGGTTAATAAAGATTACAGTGGAAAGCCTCTGCCAGTAGCGAATGATTCAAGATCTGCCAGTAATTCACGTTCGCTTGCGTACCATGCCCCTATTTGTGCATGTGTTTCTCCATCGATAAAGGACCATCCGCACCGCGGCGACCGGCGATACAGTAGGCCCTTGAACCGTGTTTTTTTGAGAAAGTTCATGTCATCCTCCTGGTTTAAGTTGCCGTTCATGTTTAATTTACAGTGCATCTGCTGTGCCATTCGCAACCCCTTGATTTCTCATTCTGGGCGATTCGCGACCATGCTGAAGTGAGGCAGTCTTGTTGTGGCAGTCTTGCTGAAATGTGGCGAAAATGTCGTCAATGCTGAAATGTTTGTCAAGAGGCTAACCGCGTGATTCTATTAGCCCTCTCATTTTCTCTCAGAATTCTGTGCTATTCTCCGAAGAGGGGGCTTCAGAAAAGAGGGGAGTTCTCCTGCGTTGACGAAGCTGGCTCAGGGTTGCTCCTTATCAACCCGAACAAGAGCCAGCGTAGTAGCCTAGCCCTCGGCGTTCTCCTTGTGGCCTTCTTTCCCGTCTCATCCCGATATCACTCTAGGTACAACGCCTGAGATGAGCTGTAGCGAGAACGGGTGCCGCAAGTGGAAGCGGGACGATCTTACTCCCTTCTTCGCTATTTCTCTCTCTTGTCAGTGTATGTCGAGCTATTGTCCATCCTTTGTGGTATCATTCTTGTCTGCCCTATGAAATCAAGAGGTTATCTCATCAGAGTCTGATAAGTAGTGTTATGTTAACTCTCATCATTCCCACTCTATACAGTACAGAGGGGTGGGGAGGGGTTTAAGGGGGTCGGCCTGTCAGCTCACGCGATCCTCCCCCTGCACGAAATGAATCCCGAAAAACAGCTAGGGCTCCTATGAAGCAGTGATAGGCCCTTGACAGAACAAGGGAAGTATGAGACAGGAGAGGGTCATGTCTTTGCTTTCAAAGGATAGGAAGATTACAGCACTGATAGCTGGCGGAGTACCGCAGTGTGCGTGCTGGGTGAGGTGGGGGACGTTGTGCAAGACGTGCGATGATAAAATACAGATAAAAACGGACAGGAGAGCGATTGGGAAAGCCCGAGAGGATTTAGGGTGGAAAGACGGCTTGTACCTTGAGGTGATTGAGCCAGCGGTTGCAACGGCGAGGCCGCTCCAGCTCTGCCCACGGCCATACAAACTGCCGCTTCCTCGACCGGAGGTGAGCGAGTAATGCCGAATCGGCTCTGTGGGGAAATCTCGGGCAGCCGCACGAAGTCGGGCGAGTTGTGCAAGTTTATTCTGCCGGAAGGCGAGAATACCTGTCAGCATCATTCGGAAGATAAGAGTCGACAACAGCGGACGTTAGAGAAAAGTCTGCTGGCGAATACGCAAGCGCGGATTCCGGATATTGAGACGGGGGATTTCCAATCGGTTGAGGATTGTTTGCGGGTCCGGGCGAAGGTCGTCAAGATTCTCTGTAAAGACAAGGTGGTGGATTTTCGGCGGCTGGACATGATCTTAAAGGCGGCGTCGGGCGCGAGTGCGGATCATGCCACGAAGGCGGCGGAAGAGCAAAACCGCTTGCTGTTGATGTTGGATGGACATGGGGCCGGGGTGGCGGTGTTGCAGCGGTTGCGGGATGCGCCGGTGCGGGTACTGCCGGGGAGACGGAAGGTGCTGGATCTCAAGACGGAGGACATCGATGTGACGCCAGTCAAGACGGAGCAAGAGGCGTCATGAGAACCGCGCCGATAATCCAGTGCGCTATTTGCGCCAAGCCGATTGAAGAAATATTCTGGGACACCCGACCTGATACACGGAAGACCATATACACGGTCAGTTGTCATGGTGACACAGAAACCTGTGAATTATCAGATCAGGATTTGATTATGTTCACCTCATTCGAGGGCGGCATCGCCTTCTCGACAAAACGCATAGAGGCGATCACATGAGGACCCTCAACGGCTATCTCGAACTCGACAACCCAACCCCTGGGTCCAACAATCTGACACTGACAGTGGTGGAGCGGATGGAGGATGGACAGATTCGGCAAGCGGTCTGCCATGTCGCACAATCCGCCCTCAGTGAGCTGGTGGCGAAGATCCTTGCGCTGCGGGGGCTGGGAGAAGAAGTCGAGAATCAGCGACGCAGGAATGACGCCCGCCCATGATCTACAAACCGAGCCTCATCGTCACGCAATTTACTCATCATAAGGATGCTAGGTATCTCATCGTGCGTCCTGTCGGACTTGATCCAGGTCATCCATCTAAGGTGTTCGACAAGACAGAACAGACTGAAGCCTCAATAAATTTGTACCGGCAAATCCAACAGTTGAAAGCGCTGCATGAGTAAAGCCCTCCGCACCATCGTGGAACGCCTCGGGAATCAAGCGGGCGTCCTGTGTTGCGCGGTGTTGCTTGATCTTCCAGAACGACACCCTGACGCCGACGGATTAGACGCGGCAGGCCGGAGTATCTTCCTCGTAGGCAGGCATTTCCTGGGCGATCACGAAATCGGGCATGCGGCGGCGGAGAAGATCTTACAGCAGCTTCGGGAGGGCCATGTGACGGATGCGGTCCACCTCATCCTGATGGCTCCACAAGCAAGCCTCGGGATTGCCGCCGCCATAGAAACCTCAGCGAAGCGCGAAGAAATTCTTCTTCATGGCCCGCGCGGCACCGGGAAGACGCATGCCCTCGCCGCCGCTGCCATTATTGCCGCCGAACTGCATGCGCGCGCCGGGTATCCGCTTCCGTTCAAAGTCTCCTGGCTGCACGACTCCTTGCGATCCGCCAGTGCGAAAACCGCAGAATCCTTGAAGCTCCATATGTGGGGCGGCCTCTGGGCGATCCGAGAGGACAACACCAGAGCTATTTTCACTTTGGCCGGGTCAGAGTTGCTCCGTGGCGAATTCATTGGCTGCCGGGACGAAGCGAGCGCCCAGCGGTTACGGCAGGACGCGCATATGATTTTAGCTGAGGAATTGGTTGCGTCTATGACGGACGGCCTCGGCATTACGCAACAGGAATGGGAGCTGGCGCGATCAAGCGCGATCCGGCTGGAAACCCGCCGCCGGTCCGCACTAGCAGCGACCAATCCCGGCTCGCCCGATCTCTGGCCAGCCCCCTACTTCGGGGTCACGCAACCCACCATCAACACGCGCACGTCGTTTTCCTTACCCATTACCGACCGGATGAGCCCAGAACAGCAAGCCGTCCACCTGGCCACGTTTAACGGGACGAGTTCCATGCACCGGCGTCTAGGCCGTGGGGAATGGGTGATGGCGGAAATGGGCTCCCCTGTGGCAGAAGGGTTTGATGAAGGCGTACATGTGTCTCGGGTGCCCCTCCACCCTCATCCAAACTTTCTCCTGGGGATTGGATGGGACGGGGGGCACTCCCCTTCGGCGGTTATTGGGCAGAACGTGGCCGGCCAGATCCAAGTCTTTGCCGCACTCAACAAGATGCAAGCTGGAGTCTTGGAGCTGATTGAACGCGATGTACTTCCCTGGCTCACCACCTTTGCGCCGTGGGCCTTGAAAGATTTTGGGGCCTCGCTGGTGCATATCATTGACCCGAATATGGCGACGCCCGGACAAGCCACGATCCTAGAGACGGCTGAGAAAATGATTCGTAAACACCTGGGAGGCCGCGTGATTCGTGGGGCCGTCCGTTGGCCCCCTCGGCGTGAGGCCGTGCTGAAGGCGCTGGGGCCTGGGCATGCCCAAGGGCGGGTGCCGCTCCGCATCTCCCCTGGGCCTGATACGGAGTTACTGGTCTACGCCTATCAAGGACGGTGGTTTTACAAGATGGCGGATCAGCAAGTGGACCGTACGAAGCCCGAGAAACCCAATTCACCGTGGGCGGACATTGGAGACGCCTCGGCGTATCTCCTGGACTGGTTGCAGGGGGGCGAGGGAATGGACGTAGCCCCGCGTGACATGAAGGTGGAATATGGCGTGAACTGGGAATCTCACGGCTCACGCGACTATGCGTATAGGGGGTAAGTATGGCTGAAACAATCGGACGAGCTGCCGCCGCAACATTCACGCTTGGGTTGAGTGAGGCGGTGCGCCCACTCATTAGTAAACCAAAGATTCGAGGGCCGTCCGTGCCGCAGCCGACCACGGCTCCCAGTACGGAGACGCAAGCGGTCCAGCAAGCCTCCTCAGAAGCCTCGGCGCGACGGAATAAGGCGCAAGGCTACCGCAGTACGATCCTCCA